>Ga0180431_10004540_pt1 | contig 17286 bp, 15 predicted proteins | sample SS_ome_11_FD_132459 | JGI IMG/M metagenome (GOLD analysis project Ga0180431, IMG submission 132459) | Hypersaline lake sediment archaeal communities from the Salton Sea, California, USA - SS_1_MS_1 metaG | ecosystem: Environmental > Aquatic > Non-marine Saline and Alkaline > Hypersaline >... | reverse complement strand
TGAAACGGTGACGATCGAGGCCCGTTCACTGGCCGCGTTGAAAGAAGTGCGGGTGGTGGTCCGCCGGCCTTCTGGAGCCGAGTTGGTGGCCGGGGCGATTGAGTCTGGGCGTGATGGGGACTGGAACTTCTGGAGGTATACGACCCCTCCGTTGAGTGAGGTTGGGACACATTCAGTTGTGTTCTCTGCCGCTGGTGGTGTGGAGGCGACCGACACTTTCGATTGTGTCCCAGCGATGGCCCCCGAGCGTGGGTTGCCTCGGGCACAGTACGACCGAACCTACGTGTTGCTTCCTCCTGATGCCGGTGCGGCTTGGGCGCTGGCGGTGGTCGACGGGGCGTGGGATCAGCATCGCTACACCATTGGTGGCAGTGCTGATGATGCCGGTATCGGTGATCTGAACGTTCGGCGAGTGATCGCGGTCAATCCGGGGAAGTGGCCCAGCGATTTGCGTACTTTCTTCAAGAAGTACTACGCTGGTGTAGAGTACACCCCTATCGAGGCTGCGACGCCGGCTGAGTTGACGCAGAAACTGAAGCAGTTGTGATTTTTTACAGGGCGGGAGAAGGCCCCCACGAAAGTGGGGGCTTTTTCGTTGACGACGTGGCTCGCGGGCTGGCTTATTCCTGGGCCAACAATTCCACCTCTGTCACCAGCGCGTCGAAGTTATGGCCAGAGGCATAGATGGTTAGTGACTTGATGAGGGCGGGAGGACTGTCCGCCAGTTCTTCCATGAGGTTACCCGAATCGTAGGTGTGCCAGTTCCCCGGCTGCACTTTCTCAGCCCACCAGTTCATCAGCCAATCGTCGGCGGGCTTACCGGTGTAGAAGCTGTGCAGCCATTCTCGGTCGGTGCCGTGGATGTCCTTGTAATCGATTCGCACAATGATGGGGCACTCGGAGCCCAGATAGCCACACCCTCCAAAACCGGCGATATCCTGCTGGATGATGCGCACGATCAGGTGCAACTCAAGCGACGTAAAGTCGCGCACATCGTATCGAATCTCTTGCCGAATGCCGACCTCGGCGTGGTTACTGCCAGTGCGCTGAAGACGGATCACTTCCTGTCCCTCGTCGGTGGTGATGCTGGCACTCCCCGGCGGCTGTTGGGGGTCCGTCTGTTCGCGGTAGCTGGTCCAACTGGGCTCTAGCGGAACTTGAAAATCACCATTGACGACGAGATTGCGGGCGGTGGGCAGCGGACCGGTGATTTTCTGTCCTTCGATGATGGCACGCTGGGCTGGCCCCAGTGGTATGAGGGGCTCGTCATTGTTGCTCACCTGTGCCCGTCCATCACGCACCGAGACCTCCATTCTCGTCTGGTTGACCTTGACCTCATAACTTCCTTCTGTCAGTGTGGCTACTCCGTTGGACGCGTGTACCTCGACGACTGTAGGCCGGCCATCGTCGCTGGAGACGTTGATCCGCACGCGTCCCGCCTTCACTTCCAAGATGACCTGGTGTGGCAAGCGGCTGGTCGAGAAGCGGGGGGAGCGTGCCGAAGGAAGCACGACCTCCGTGTTGTCGTAGAGCTGGACAGTGGCGATCACGAGGTCGTTGTCTAGCGGAGCGTGCATCACGAGCCGGCCAGCGGTGGATTCAGTGGTGATGATCGTGCCTTCGGGGATTTCATCGCGCTCCGCATCGATGGCGACCGGTGCTCCCCGTCCAGCCAGGGTAGCGCTCAGTGGTCCTCGCTGCACTTCAAGGGTCACGTTCTGCTCTACACGGGCGTACAGGATGTAGTGGCGGGTCCCAAGCGGTATGGCGACCGCCACGCCGATGCATAGGAAGAACGACGCCAGCAGGACGACCCAGGCGAGTCGTTCAGGATTTTTTCTCATATGTACCGTACCCCGAAGCGCTCGAATTCACCGGTGGGGGTTTCCCACTTGACCTCCACCTGCTGCACCAGCGAGGCAGGAGAGCCGCGGTTCAGGAAAGCCCGGAATTCGTTCAGCACCGCGCGCTGGCCCTCAGCGATGGTCTCGACCGTGCCGTCCCAGCGGTTGGCGACCCAACCGGTGATTCCGAGGCGCTGCGCGGTGCGGATAGTATAGTAACGAAAATTAACCCCCTGCACCCGCCCGTGAACGACAGCGTGCAGGCGAGCCTCTGATTTCAGTTTCTCGCTCTTCTCTTCCATCTGTCATACTCCCCACAAGATGCGGAGAAAACGGGGTTCCCGCTTGTCGAAGCGATGTAGACCTGCCTTGTGGACTTGCTCTAGCGCATGCTCGTATTCTGTCCTCGTGATAGGGCGATTGAGTGGCGGTAACTCGTGAGCCTTGTAGCAAGGGCGGTACTGGTCCATGACGTTGATGTAAGTGTCACGTGAGACCTCTTCCGCCAGAAAGCGCGCGATTTCATCTGTCCCAGCCAATCCCTCTGGTAGCACAAGGTGGCGCACGAGCAGCCCGCGCAGCGCGATACCGTTCTCGTCCAGTGTCAGGTCGCCTACCTGCCGGTGCATCTCCTTGACGGCAGCTTGATTGACGGCCGGGTAACGCTTGACTTTCGAATATCTGTAGGCAACGTCTTCGTCCGCGTATTTCATATCCGGCATAAAAATGTCCACCACACCGTCAAGCAGTGCCATCGTTGTGTGCGAGTCGTACCCTCCGGTATTCCACACCAGGGGCAGGCGTAAACCTCCCTCGGCAGCGATAAGGACGGCCGCCAATATCTGTGGCGTCACGTGGGTGGGCGAGACGAGGTTGATGTTGTGGCATCCCTGCGCCTGGAGCGAAAGCATCGTCCTGGCCAGCTCCTCTGGCTCGGCTTCGTGGCCGTGTCCCAGTTGGCTGATGTCATAGTTCTGGCAGAATTGACAACTTAGATTGCACCAGGCGAAGAAAATTGTGCCAGAGCCCTGATGGCCCCGCAGCGGGTCTTCCTCCCCCAGGTGAGGGCCGGAGCTGGACATCACTGCCCTGATCCCGGTTTGACAGGCACCAAGCTGCTCGTACCGGTCCAGGTCGCATCGTCGACCACACAGGTCGCAGGCGTGCAATTTTTCATAGGCGGTCTGCACGCGCTGCTTCAGTTCGCCCGAGCGAAGCAATGCCAGATAAGCAGGCACAAAGGGACTCATCTCAACATGCCCTGCTCACATACTTGCCCACCTGCAAACTGGCAGACTTGCAAACTTGCCCACTTATAGACCTGTTCGCCTGCCTAATTACCACCGCACAGGTACCTTGTGCACGCGCCACCTGCGATCGCGATACTGGACGTAGCCGTTGCGACGGCCAAACTGGTAGACGTGCCACGTGACTTCTACGTCACGACGACAGTAAGCGATGACCTTATCAAGTTGACCTTGGCGAAACCAGTGTACGGCCTGTAGTCCGTCGGCGCTCTTGCGTTCCCCCAGCGTCGCGTCTGCTACGTCGTCCAGCTTAGGTCGCCAACCCAGCGCGTGCTTCAGGTCCTGTAGCATGTCCACTGTCGGTAAGTCTGAGAGGAGGTCGTCTGTGTAGGCCCTGAGGACTTCGTAGTCGAAGCGGATCAGGTTGTAGCCGACTACCAGGTCCGCTCCGCGCAGGTTTGCGATGAGAAGATCGACGTCTTGCTCGGTATAGTCCCGATAGACGTTCAGAGCAGCGTTGTAGGTCACGGCAACTGCCAGTCGCATATCGCGGATGTGACTCCAGCCTCCAACCTCGTCGGCTGCGTATTGGGTTTCAAGGTCGAATATGATGATATTGCGCATGTTTTTCCTCATCCAGGGGCTCGCGGCAGAACGGGAAGCGCTTCTGGCTCCGCAGGTCAGCGGCGGTGGCGGAGTCTGCCGATCATCGGCACGATACCCAGCAGACTCAACAGCCATAGTCCCACCCAGACGCCGACCTGGTCAACCAGGGCCCGCCAGGGAGCCTGAGGTTCCAGACTGGTCCGCCACGCGGTCTCCAGGCCGCTGAGATTGACGTTCAGAACCTTCTGGACGCCTCCTATGCAACTGGTGCCATCCGCGTAGGCTGTCAGCAGATGGCGTATCTCTTCAACCCCGTATTGCTCGCGGATGAACTGTACCACGCTGCCGCTTTGGGCATAGGCCAGAAATGCGGTCTGTGGATCGGGTGGGAATGGGACACACAGGTCTTCCAGGTGAAGCAGTTGACCCTGCGTGCGAGCTTCCTCGATTGCCACGGCATATTCTGGTGTCGGCAGTCGTTCGTTAGCCGTTGCCAATCCTTCGTCCAGCCACTCAGGGACGTACCTGTAGCCGGCCGGTGTGACGGTTTGGTAAACCAGTAGGTGTGTGATCTCGTGCGGAAGGTCGCGCATCATGCGCGATGTGTAGCCTTCCTCAGGGGGAATCGCCACGAGGATCACCCCTAGTTCAGGGTGGGCCTGGCCGCCTACCCATTCCCGTCCGGATAGCACCATCGCCGCGTCGAGGTTGTGTTGTGCGTCGTAGATATAGACGTCGATAGACGCTGGTACCGAGGTACGTAGTTCCGCGCTGACATCGTCCACGCTGGCCCGGGCGATGTCAAGCGCCGCCTGTCCAAAGACCGGGTCACCGTGTCCTTCAATCCAGTGGACGGTAAGTTCATTGGCGTTGAGTTGCTCCCACTGGAAGCGATTGTCTGTGTATTCAAACTGCTGTGACTCTCCGGCTGTGGTCAGGCTGTTGCCCGCGGCATCTTTGATCTCCCACCAGAACGTGATCGTCGTAAATGGCGGCAGGGGAGAGAGACGCAGTTCGTGCACATATTCGGCGCTGATTTCACGCGCGGGCTCGATATCCAAAATCACGGGCTTGGCCATTTCGTCGCCTGCCGCGCGGAAGAACAGGTAAACCTGGGTGATTTCGGTATCGGAGGTAGCCTGCAGCGTGAATCTGATCTGCTGGGCGAAACTATGTTGAGCCGTGCTCTGGATCACGGTGATGCCAGCGGCATCGGCTGCAATGCTACCGGCTGCAATGCCGCTGGCTGCAACAGCGGGCGAGGCTGGCCAGAACCCCAGGGCCAGCGCGAGGATTGCGGTCAATAAGAGCGTAGACAGGCGAGTCATCAGTACAAGGCGATGAATAAGACAGGGGCAGTGCCGTCACCGGGGCTGATCAGCAATTCGTTCACCGGTCGGACTCTCTCATCAGTCTGGTGAAGAAATCTGACAAATCCCCGTGTAGGAATTCCAGTTCGTCCATAGCGGCCTCAGCCGCAGTCCGTATGGCCTCATCCCTGGCTTGGCAATAGCGTTCCAAGATTTGTCGTGCCTGCTCACCCCCGATCTGTCCCAGGGCCCAAAGGGCTGCCTCTTGAATTTCCGGATCGGCATCATCGGCCAGTTCTTCCAGTTCGTCCACGGTCTCCCGGAGCTGCAGTTTACCGCAAGCCAGAGTGGCTTCGTAGCGTAGTTCAGGAACGGGATTGCTGAGTTCCTGCTGCACCTGGCATGCCCAGCGAGTATCGGCGCTACGGCCCATAGCGAAGACGGCGCTGGCGTGCATTTTCTCCTCCGGTACTGAGTAGGCCTGGCAGATCAGGTCTTCCACGGTTGCATTGCTGACGTAGGCCAGTGATTCCAGGGCCCGTCGTTGCACTTCTGTGTCGTTTTCCGGGTCTTGACACGCGGCCAGCAGTGCTTCATAAGCCGAGACCCGTGGCTCCTGGCGGATCTTATCAAGTTCGCCCAGCAGAATGAAGCGCCCCAGTGACGTAGCCGCAGCCGCGCGTACGGCATCGGCCTCGTCTTCTAACAGGCGAGCTATCAGGAGTGGAACCAATCGTACATCCTCATCCTCCCATAACCCGTCGACCGCCGCTGCGCGCACCTCGGCGTCCTCGTCATCCAGTCCTATTCTGAAGACTGCGCTGAAGTCTACCTCGAAGTCTGCCTCAGCCAGTTCCACCAGCCGGTTGATCAGTTGTTGGCGCAGCTCGACAGGCAGGCACATCCACGTCTCGCGCACGTGCGCTGCATCTTCGGCGTCCAGATTCGAGAGAGGGTACAGTGATGCCTGCTCCGGCATCTCGGCGCTTTCGTACAGCTTGTCAAGTAACACATTGAGTGGACGTTCCATCTCGCTTCAGCCTTACTTCAGCAATGACCAGGGGATGATTGGATTGACGAAGTCCTGAAGCATTACCCAAAGCATGAGGCTGACCAGGATCACGAGGCCCACAAAGTGGACCATCGCCTCGCGCTCTGGCGAGATCCGGCGACCTCGCATAGTTTCGATGGCTATGAACAGGAGTCGCCCGCCATCGAGAGCAGGGAGGGGCAATAGGTTGGTCAGACCCAGGGCCAGGCTGATGAGTGAGGCAGTTTGCAGTACCGGGAAAGCCAGGCCCCACTCGATGCTCTGTTGGAGTGTAAAGGCCAGTATTTCGCTGATGCCGACCAGGCTGGCAGGGCGTGCCTCCTGGGGGGTCATATCGCCCCGGGCGAGACGGGCTGGGAGCTGTACGGTTGTCATGATTGTCATGGCGATGTCGTTGACGCTAGCGCTTAGGGCTCCGGGAAGGGAATATCGCTTCAGCTCGCTCTGATCTGGCCAGGGGGCCATCCAGATGCCCAGGAAACCATAGCCTTCTTCATTGCGCCGTGGTGTTGCTGTCAGGGTCAGCGTCTCCCCTTCGCGCAGGATAGTCAGTTCGATGGTCTGCTCTGGTACGGTGCGTATGATACGCTGCAGATGTTCCTGCCCTTGATCGATTTGCTCTCCGTTGGCAATCGTGATGATGTCGCTGGGTTGCAGTCCTGCCTCTTCAGCAGCACTCCCCGCTTCTACCTGAGTGACTTCAACGACCCAATTCTCTGGATAGCCGCAGGTGTAGGCACTGACGAGCAGCACCAGTGCAGCGACGATGTTGAGCAACGGTCCCGCAGCCATCACCGCCGCGCGCCAGCGTTTGGGTTGGGCGGCCAGGCTTCGTGGGTCGGAGGGGTCTTCCTCGCCGGTCATTTTCACGAACGCGCCCATCGGCAGCCAGTTGAGGCTGTATAGCGTGCCCGGTTCCCAAGTGGTCAACTCGCCACTCATATGCACGCCCTCATCAACGCGCTCGCGTTTAGGCCTCAGTTCTTCTGAGGTTGGATCGAGCGCTCTCAGGCGGCGCAGGACGTAAGTGTCGTCGTCGCGTCCCACAGTGATGGCGTCCACCCAGGTTCCTGTCTTGAGACCTGCCGGGATGCGGAAACCTGCTGGAATGATCACGCGTGTACTGCCAATCTTGAGGTAGCCCTTACCGCGCCATAGTTTTAGCAGGCGGGGCGGGTAACCGAGGCCGAATTCCTCGACTCGCACTCCTGCCAACTTGGCGAAGATGAAGTGCCCCAGTTCGTGGATCAGGATGATAGGACTTAGCACAACGACCAGTGTGCTAGCCAGCCAGAATACAATATTTAGCCATTCCATACTCAACTCTTTATTCAGAAGCGGGCGTTGCAGACGCCCGCTCCTCTTTCTTCTAGGCCTGTGTATTGCAGGCGAACCTTGTTTATCTACTGGCGTATTATACCCTCAGCAGCCTAATCCTGCAACATTGGACTTTGAGGGTAGCCAAGCCGGTCCCGGACAAGAAACGCCAGGACTCTGTCCAGTACCTCCTGCGGCGTCAACTCGTCGGTTGAGATGTAGAGGTCGGCGTGTTGTCGGGCGTGATGTAGTCGCCGTTCCTGTTCATCCCACCACCCTGCTCGGGCGTCCGAGGCTCGACGTTGTTGAGCTACCTTCCAAGAGACATCTAGATAGATCAGCACATCTGGTTGGGTAATACGCTGCCACATCGTGGGTACGTAGGAGTGTTCTTGTACCACTTCACGTGCGTTGTATCCCCGTGCCCGGAGTGCTCGCACGAGCAGCGATTTGCCCGCGGCACATGGGCCGACCACGGCGATCAGCGGGTGTCTCTCTCGTCCGGCATGTTTCACTGCTTGGGACGCTTCTCCCGTGAAAACAGTCGTTCCAGCCACGGGTGGAGGGGCACGTTCCAGGCTCTCTTCCGCGCGGAGTTGGGTGATTCTCCGCTCATCTCGCCCAGACGCGCCAGTGTCTCGCGTGAGGCAAAGACCACCAGACAGTCGTCGGCGCGGATGATAGTCTCGGGAGCCGGTTGTGGATTGAGATACCCTGCACGCTTGTACAGGATGACCGAGACATCGAGTTTGTGCTTGACTTGGGCGATGGTGTTACCCTCCAGCACCGAGCCGGGCTTCACGGTCATCCGGGCCACCATCAGGTCATCCTCCTCATCCACGTAGAAGGAATGGCTGATCTGGGCGCGCGTGGCGGCAGCGGCGAACACGGGGGCAGCCAGTGCCGACGTGCTGAAAGCGGTGTGGATGTGGAATCCGTTCCGCACTCTCGTCGCCATCTGCGCGTCGAACATGCGCATCACTACTTTAATGTCTGGGTTGAGCTCCCTGGCTTCGAGCGCGATTTGCATGTTCGTCATGTCATCCTCGGTGCAGACGACGATCGCCGATGCCTGTTGCACGCGGGCCTGCTCCAGGAGCTCCTCCTGTTTGGCGTCACCGATCAACACCGGCACGTCCTCCTGGCGTATCTCTTCCAGGAACCGGGCGTTCGCATCGTTTTCGATGCCGATGACCTTTTCTCCCCAGTCGAGCAGTTCGTTGACGACCCGGTAGCCGATCCGCCCCAGGCCACACACGACGATATGATCGTGGAAGGTGTCAGCGAGAGCCATGAGCCGGTTCTCCCTTCTCTTGCGATGGTCGAGCAGCGCCTCCCCGAAACGCAGGACGCCAGGGGCGATGATGAACAGGCCAGCAACAGGGACGGCGAAGAATATGATTTGTAACAGCAGCGGCGCTTTATCGAACTCGACCAAGTCGGGCTGGAAGAAGATGAGCGTGAAGACAGCATACGCAGCCTCGAGTGGATTGAGCTTCATGTCCGCTAGATTCGCGCCGTCGGGCACCTTTCGCGGGTCGGGATACATGATACACACCGCCAGGGTGCCTGCAACGAGAATGCCCACGAATGGGATCACGTAGCGGCCATATTGCAGTAGCCACAACCACGCCTCGAGTCTCCACGTTTTGGCGTCGTACCACAGGTCATTCAGTTTCCGACGACGATTGTTGGATGGCATCGCCACCTCAAAGCGGAAGTCTGAGTGCCAGGCGGCGTACCCTGTCGCCTGCGCGGTCCAGGACGCGCAGCACGAGCACGCTGATGTCGTCACGTGGTCGTCCCTCATCCAGCGCTAGCGCCTGTTCGAGCAGGCCATCGGCCAATTGCTGGGCGCTTATGTTGCCCTGAGTGGTCAATTCGCGCACCGCCGCCGTAACGTCGAACACGTAGCTTGAGCGCGCGCCTGCCATCGCCAGGCCGTCTGTGTAGACCACAGCGATGATCCCGGCGACCAATGGTAACTCTGTGATATGCGGCTTGGTACCACGGCGCAGGCCGACGGGTTCTGACCCGTCGTTGAGTATCTGCAGTCCGCCGTCGGGTGTGATCACAATGGTGGGGCAGTGGCTGTTGCGCGAAAGTACCAGTGTGTTCGAGGTCAGGTCTACCGAGAGGATGTTGAGCGTGGCCGAGACTTTACCGCCTTTGTATGTATAGAGGTAATCGTGCGCTGCCCGGGCTGCTGCCCCGTCGCGCACACCCTCAGCCAGCTCGCGGACTGCCTTGCGGGCCACCAGATTGCTGATGGCCTTGGCCGCACGCCCGGAGCGCTGCCCGTCCACCAGTACGAATGATATGCCACCATGGGGACGCTCGACCATTTCCAGCGTGTCTCCACTCTCGCTGGTGGCCCATTTGGCTATTTTGGCGGCGGCGACTTCGATCTCCACGGGTGTTCTCGACCCTCGATTGGATCACTCCGATGAGAGTGAGCGGTTGATAGCGGCCAGCACGACCCGTATCTCCACTTCGGGGGCGATTTCTATGCGAGCACGGTCTTCCTCGGTGTTGAGGTATGTCAGTTTGCCGATGATCCCGCCGACGGTCATGACCTGGTCACCTACGTGCAGTTCGGCCATCTGCTTCTCCCGCCGTCGTCTGGCCTGCCATTGGGGCCAGAACGTAAATGCGCCCAGCAGGACGATGCCGATGATCAAGATGAAAACTTGTTGATTGTCCACGTTTAGCTCCTATGTGATGGATTTTTCGTTCTTTCGACAGGCTTATTATACCCCTGTTAGGGGTGTGGGCAAGGTTTGAATAATTCCCACGGTGTGCTATAATCTTGGACGCAATAGCGCTCTCTTATGTTGAGAGCAGGGGGATCAATATGGGTTTAGGCTTCCTTCCACCGGAAATCTGGGAATATCCCCTCTTAGCGCTCTACGTGCTGGCGACGTTGGCGCTGCTCGTGTATGTCCGGCGAGATTTTCGGCACTTCTTTGGGCGTCGTCTTCTACTATTCCTGGGCCTGGTGGCGGCTACCGTGTTGGCGAGTTTGTGGGTGGTGCCTTTCGCCCGACCTGACTTGCTGCCGCCTCCTGGCGTTCCCGTCCAGCCCGCCCAGCCGTTCGCGTCGCTGCTGGCGCTGCCGGTCGTTGTCGCTGGGGCCTGGCTGGGTGCAGGGCCAGCTTTGCTAGTGGGCCTGGTTGGTGGCGTCCTGCGTGCCGGGATGACGACCGGTGGTATCACCGATCCTTTTCATTTTGCCTATTTTGGGTTCCTGGTTGGCTTCTTTCTGCGCCAGGATTATCGAGGTCGCCTTCCGCTCGTCGTGCGACAGCCTATCATCGCAGGTCCTCTGGCGTATCTCTTTGCCGCGTCGGTGCTGATGTTGTCCGTGTTCGCGCACACGGTCAGATCGGGAGTGGCAGGGCTTGACTATGCATGGACGTTGACTATGGCCCATCTTGGCCCGGCGCTGTTCGAGAGCTTCGCGGCGGCCATCGTTGTCCAGTTAGCCTATCTGTTTTTCCCGCATCTGCGTCCCGTCCACGCGGCGCACCAATCCCCTCCCTATAGCCGTACGCTGAGCCGCCGTCTGCTCTTCCTGTTCGTGCCCCTGATATTGATCATGACCTTTCTGTTGATCTACGCTGTGGTCAAGACGACGCTGCGCGTGGCGACTATGGATGCGGTGGATGAGATGGCGCGGGATGCTCGCGGTGCTGCTGAAGATATTCCCTACTTCATCCACACTGGCCAGGGCCTGTTAGTCGAGTTCGCTAACGATGAGAGGCTCTGGCAGGGCGACCAGGCGATGCTGGAGAATCGTCTACGGGGTGACTTGCGAACGGTGGCTTTTTTCGACCAGTTGATGGTTTTCGACTCGGACGAACAACCGCTGGCGATGTATCCCCCGGCACCGGTCGGTGACCCGGATCTGACTCAGGAGGAACGGAAGCTTTTGGAGCGTGTGCTTGAAAGTGGCGCGACACAGATTAGTTCCGCGCACCGTTCCCAACGAGACGAGGTCATCCTTTCATTCCTGGCACCGGTGGAGGACAAGGCGACCGGCGATCGCTTCGGGGCGCTGCTGGGGCGCACTCGGCTCGACGTCAACCCCGTGATGGATCAGGTCCTGGGCGGCTTACAGTGGACCCTGGCCAGTGGGGAAGGGTTCGTGGTGGATTCAGATGGGCGCATCGTGGCTCATTCCGAGCCTGACCTGCTGCTCACCGAGTGGGCAATAGATGAGGATCGTCCCCGTGTTCGCACTGTGCTGCGGGGTTGGGCTTATGAGAGCCTGAACAGTAGGGATAACACGCGCGAGTTAGTCTTTTATCTCCCTGTGGAAGGGTATCCCTGGGCGATCGTGGTCCGTCTTCCCTACAAGGTCGTGCTGGAGCAAGCCACGCAGATCGCTACCCCTCTGCTTCTTCTCCAGACCTTGCTGGGGGGTGGGTTGGTGATCATTATCCCACTATTCACCCGCTGGCTGACCCGACCCCTCACGCAGTTGGCCGCTGCAGCCGATCGCATCGCTGAGGGTGAGCTTTCGCAGCCGGTGCGTGTGCCCGGCGACGATGAGGTGGGCCGGGTGGGGGATGCGTTTGAGGGGATGCGGGTGCGGCTTAAGAATCGCCTTGAGGATCTTTCGTTGTTGCTTCAGATCAGCCAGGCAGTCTCGGCGACGCTGGAGTTGCCCAAGGGAACGCCCTTCATTCTTGAGGGCGCGCTCAAGGCGACCAATGCGCAGGTGGCTCGCATCGTTCTCCTTTCAGCCAGCGGCGAACCTCAGATGGTGATGGGCCGGGGAGAGCCGCGTGACGGATGGGGCGCTCTCGATCGCGCGTTGGCTGCGGCAGCCAGGGGTTCAGAATCTCCGCTCGTCATAGAGAATCTGGCCCGGGCCAAGACGCTGGCGGAACCTGAGGTGCTGGAAGGACCGGTCAAGGCTGCCATCGCGCTGCCGGTGCGCACCAAAGACCAGGTGCCGGCTGTGATGTGGGTGGGATATGACACAGCCCGTCAGTTCGACGATGCGGAGATCGATCTGCTCTCCACGTTGGCCAGCCAGACGGCTGTGCTGGTGGAGAATGCGCGCCTATTCCAGGCCGCCGAGGGCGGGCGGCGGCGGCTGGCAGCTATCTTGACTAGCACCACGGATGCCGTCCTGGTCACCGATCGTGACGATCGCGTTCTGCTGGTCAACCCGGCTGCCGAACGGGCTTTCGACGTCGTCGCCGCTGCGGTCGTGGGCCAGAGAGTCAATGAGGCTGGATTGGCTCCCGCGTTGGTGGGGGTCTTTGAGGAACCCTGGTCTCCGGGTGAGTCGTTGACTGAGGAACTTCCCCTGCCCGATGGCCGTACGTTGTACGCCAGTGTATCTGCGATCTTGAGTGCCGATGGTGAGCGGATCGGCCGTGTGGCTGTGATGCGCGACGTTACGCACTTTAAGGAACTGGACGAGATGAAGTCCGAGTTCGTGGCGACGGTCTCGCACGACTTGCGCGCGCCGCTAACGTTTATGCGCGGCTACGCGACTATGCTCCCCATGGTGGGAGAGCTCAGCGACAAGCAAAGCGAATATGTCGAGAAGATACTGCACGGCGTTGGCCAGATGGGCGAGCTGATTGACGACTTGCTCGATCTCGGGCGTATCGAGGCGGGCGTGGGACTTGAACTCCAGCCCTGTCACCTGGGGGCGGTTCTGGTCGAAGCGGTGGATGGTATGCGGGCCCGGGCCACTGCCAAGGGGCTCACCCTGCGCCTGGAGCCGGCCGAGGGCACGGCCGTGATGGCGGGCGATGCAGCACTGCTGCGTCAGGCAATCACCAACTTGGTAGATAACGCGGTCAAGTACACTCCTAGCGGCGGCATCGTGACGGTGGGATTGTCGGTGCGGGATGATCAATCGGTAATTCGGGTTTCCGATACGGGCATTGGTATTGCGCCGGATGATCAGGTGCGCTTGTTCGAGAAGTTCTATCGCGTCAAGCGGCGCGACACGATGGGCATAAAGGGAACTGGTCTGGGACTCGCTATCGTCAAGTCCATCGTCGAACGGCACGGCGGCAGGGTGTGGGTGGATAGCGATTTGGATCAGGGGAGCACGTTCTACATAAGTTTGCCTCTGGGGGAAGTGTCGTCGCTGGAGACCGGAACCCCGCGATAGACGAAGAGGTGCTCATGGCGTTGCAAATCGGCATCGTAGGCTTGCCCAATGTGGGCAAGTCTACTCTCTTTAACGCGCTTACACAGGCCGGTGCAACTGTGGCCGCCTATCCCTTCACGACGATTGAGCCTAACCGGGGCGTGGTGGCGGTCCCCGATCCGCGCCTGAAAGTGCTGGCGGAAATGATCGGCCCGGAACAGGTGACCCCGGCGGCGGTTGAGTTTGTGGATATTGCGGGTCTGGTACGGGGTGCTCATCTAGGCGAGGGATTGGGCAACCAGTTTCTGGGCCATATTCGCCCCGTGGATGCCATCGCCCTGGTCTGCCGCTGTTTTTCTGACCCCGACGTGGCCCACGTTGAGGGGACGGTAGATCCACTGCGCGACTTGGAGGTGCTCAATCTGGAGTTGATCCTGGCCGACCTGGAGGCGACGGAGCAACGGTTGGACAAGGTGCGTTCGGCAGCTAAGGCGAGACCGCGTGACTACGCCGCAGAGTTAGGGGCGCTGGAGCAGTTGCGTGCCCGTCTGCAGGCCGGAGACAGGGCCTCTGCCTGGGCAGCGGCGGGCGACTCTGAGGCGGCGCTGGCCCGTGAGATGAGCCTGCTCACCGCCAAGAAGCGTGTCTACGTGGCGAACGTTGGCGAGGAAGATTTGCCTGGTGGTGGTCCTCTGGCTGATGCGGTTGCTCGCGTGGCCAGGGAAGAGTGGGCTTCTCACGTCGTTCTCTGTGCGCAACTGGAAGCTGTGTTGGGGGACTGGCCGCCCGACGAAGCTGCTGCCTACCGTGTGGAGGTGGGGTTGGAGCGTTCCGGATTGGAGGCGCTGGCCCGGGCGGGTTATGCAGTACTTGATCTGATCACCTTCTTTACTATTACGGGTGGTCGGGAGGTGCGAGCCTGGGCAGTCCAGCGAGGCACTAAAGCACCTCAGGCCGCCGGTAAAGTCCACAGCCAGATGGAGCGCGGCTTCATCCGTGCCGAAGCGATCCATTTCGAACAATTGGTGGGTGCGGGGAACTGGCATACAGCGCGGGAGCGAGGTATCTTGCGCATTGAGGGCCGCGACTACGAAGTCCAGGATGGCGACGTGTGCCTGTTTCGTTTTAGCCCCTAGCCGCATTCCGAGATACCAGATGACCGTCAAGCGTGAAGGGAGTAACCCGGTGGATACGACGACCTTGATCCTGGCCGCCGTTGCGGTCGTTCTGCTTGCTGTTGCGTTCTGGCGGGGGCGAGACCTGCCGCTGGCGGGATTGCGGGCTGCTGGACACACGCTGTGGCGCAACCTGCCTCTGCTGTTGCTGGGCTTCGTCTTGGCAGGGCTCGCTCAGGTGCTCATTCCCAAAGAACTGATCACCCGCTGGTTAGGCACCGAGGCCGGGTTCAAAGGCGTCCTCGTCGGCTGCGTGGCTGGTGGTCTGGTGCCCGGTGCGCCGTATGCCACCTTTCCCCTCGTGGCCGCGCTCTATCAGGGTGGGGCCAGTATGGGTGCGGTGGTCGGTTTCGTCTCTGCCTGGGCGTTGTGGTCGGTGTCGCGCCTGCCCGTGGAGATAGCTCTGATTGACCCCAAGCCGGCCCTTGTCCGTTATGTCATCACATTCGCCGTGCCCCCTGTGGCCGGGTTGTTGGCTGAAGCCATCGACCGGCTGTTGTGAAGGGCATTTCTAATGCATATTTAACAGATATACGTTGACTTTATAGTAAAATTGTGATAGAATATCGACAATAGTAATGGGGGGAGATTCCATGTTTGAGGATGTCGTCTATCTCGATAACGCTGCCGCAACGCGACTGGACGAACGGGTGCTGGAGGTGATGGAGCCCTACTTCTTCAACCTCTACGCCATCGCTACTTCTCAGTTTGGTTATTCATTGGGGGTGGATGCCCGAGATGCGCTCGACGATGCACGAGGGCGCATAGCCACCGTATTGGGAGCCCAACCAGAGGAGTTCATATTCACCTCTGGGACCACCGAATCGAGCAATCTCGCACTCAAGGGCGTCGCACTTGCACTGGGAGAGAAAAAGGGTCGTCACATCGTCATTAGTAGCGTCGAGGACTTCCCGGTACTTCACAGCGCCCGTGCGCTGGAGCGACAGGGCTTCCAGGTGATTCGTCTGCCGGTGGACGAGACCGGCCGGGTGGATTTGGACCAACTGCGGGAATCCATCACCTCCGAGACGATCCTGGTCTCCATACAGGCTGCCAATCAAGAGATTGGCACTTTGCAGGATCTCAAAGCTATCGGTGAGATTATCAAGGAGAAGGGGGCCCTGTTCCACACCGACGCCACCTATAGTTTCCTCCGCGTCCCGCTGGACGTACGGGATGTGCCGGTGGATCTCGTGACTGTCTCTGCCCACACCATCCATGGGCCGAAGGGAATCGGGGGGTTGTATGTGCGGGAAGGGACGTCCATCCGCAAGTGGATGGACGGGGGATTCCAGGAGTTCGATCTGCGGGCTGGGGTGGAGAACATCCCTGGCGCGATGGGTTTCGCAAAGGCGGTGGAACTGGTGACGCCAGAGGAGACGGCCCGCCTGCAGGCGATGCGCGACCGGCTCATCGAGCGGTTACTGGAGATCCCGCATACCCGCCTTAACGGTCACCCGGTACACCGCCTTCCTCAAAATGCCAACATCTCCTTTCGCTTCGTGGAGGGGGAATCGCTGCTTCTTCATCTGGATATGCGGGGTTTCGCCGTCAGTACTGGCTCCGCATGTTTCAGCCGTTCTTTGGAGGCCAGTCACGTTATCCTGGGGATCGGTGGTGACCACGAGCGAGCGCATGGCTCCGTCCGCTTCACCTTTGGCCGTTACAACAAGAAGGAGGACGTGGATGCGGTGGTGGATGCGGTTGCTGAGGTGGTGACGGAATTGCGGAGGATTAGCCCGCTGGGGAAGGACTAGCGAATTGCGTATTCGAGATTGTAGGTTAAGACAGGGAAATGGGCAGCAGGGCGGCCGACTGGTTAGGAGGGCCTTCCATCTGCTGCGAGGAGGTTAAAGGATGCCTTTACCGTATAGCGACCTTGTAATGGAACATTTTCGCCATCCACACAACGTGGGGCAGATCGAGGATGCTGACGCCAAGTCGATCGAAGGCAGCCCCGCGTGCGGGGATATGGTCGCGGTTTACATCAAGGTAGACCCCGACAGCCAGCGAATCACCGATATCAAGTTTGAGTCCTATGGGTGTGCGTCCAACATTGCCACCGGCTCTATCATCACTGAGTTGGCGAAGGGCAAGACCCTTGAGGAGGCCAAGAATATTACCTGGCAGGAAGCCTCTGATGCGCTGGGGGGGTTGCCGCCTATCAAGGCGCACTGCTCGGTGCTGGCGGTGGATGGGCTCAGGGCGGCCATCGAGAACTACGAGGAACGCCACAACCTGGTCAAGGAGCGCAAGCCCACGACGGTGGAGGTGGTTCACAAGCGGCTGAAGCGCGTGATGAACCCGGTGACTGGAGTGGACGTGGTCCGTACCAAGCTGATCAAGGAGATTGACATCTCCGATGGGACGGTGCGCGTGGTGGTGGATCTACCGGAGGATCATCAGTTCGCCAACAACATCCGTGAGGAGATCATCGAGAAGATCGAGCCCCGCTGGGACGTAGAGCATGTCGTGGTGGCGTTCGTCGAGTAGGGAGGTTGGGTTATGACTGATATCAGGGTCGACTCTGACGCGGGAGAGTGCCCCTTGAAGGAGATCCAGGTAGACTGCCGAGGTGAGACCTGCCCCGTGCCGCTTGTGGAGGCTCGCAAAGC
>Ga0180431_10004539_pt1 | contig 17288 bp, 19 predicted proteins | sample SS_ome_11_FD_132459 | JGI IMG/M metagenome (GOLD analysis project Ga0180431, IMG submission 132459) | Hypersaline lake sediment archaeal communities from the Salton Sea, California, USA - SS_1_MS_1 metaG | ecosystem: Environmental > Aquatic > Non-marine Saline and Alkaline > Hypersaline >... | reverse complement strand
GCCCGCTTCAGCCTCGTTCGGAGAGGGCACAAGTGGGGCAGTAGCCACGGAAAATCACTCTGCGGTCCACCACCTGGAATCCGTGAGTGTGCTCGGCAGGAAGTGTCAGTGCCTCCTGGTCGTAGGGGATGTCCTCCACGCGCCCACAGCCCAGGCAGATCAGGTGAGCGTGGTCTGTCAAGTTGACGTCGTAACGACGTTCCCCCAGCCCCAGGTCCAGTTCCGTCAGGGTGCCCAGCTCGACCAGCTCGTGCAGGGTATTGTAGACAGTGGCTGGCGACATATCAGGCATTGTTTCTTGTACGCGCGTGAATACCTGCTCGGCAGTGGGATGGGAATCATTGTCCAGCAGGAACTGAATGATCGCTCGGCGCTGGGGCGTGACCCGGCGTCCCCGGGCTTTGAGTTGCGCACAGACGTAATCTGTAGAGGCCATAGTCCTATTTAGAACACTTCTTAACTTGTAAGCATTATAACGCACTTTGCACGCTACGTCAAGCTGGGCATTGAGCAATGGACCACTCGACGGGTTTTCGGGTGCATGCAGTGCTCAATCTGGTCGTGCAGTTTGCGGCCTCTGAGCTGTGTTGTTGTGAATGTGGTGGCTATAGTATACTCGACTCGGGTAAAGAGGTCAAATGGCGGATGGTGTGGACGCAGGCCGTTCCTGGGGACGAGGGTTTAGAGCGCGAAGGGCGTTGGTGTTGCGCAGAGTGGCTTGACGTTGACACGGTTTTGGTTACAATGATGTTGCTATGGAGATCACTGCCCAGGCCATGCGTCGCATCCCTCTGTTCAGAAGCCTGTCCGACGATGCGCTGGCTCGCATGGCCCGCGTGGTCTATGCACGCACCGCCGTCCCCGGTGAGACGATCATCTTCGAAGGTGATTTCTGCGAGGCAGCCTATTTCATCGCGGAGGGCCAGGTGCGTGTCTCCCGTCTCTCGCAGTCAGGCCGCGAGCAGGTGCTGGCGCGACTGGGGCCGGGGCAGACCTTTAACACGGTGCCGCCCTTTCAACCCGACGGGGTCAATCACGCTACTGTGGAAGCGCTCACGCCGGTCACGCTGTACGTGATCACGAGCGATGACTTCCGCTGCCTGGTGGGCGAGTGCGCTGAGCTGGCGCTGGTCGTGCTGCGGGATTTCGCCGATCGTCTGGATCACCTGACCGACCTGGTCGAGGAGCTATCGCTGCACACGGTACGGGGGCGGCTGGCGCGTTTTCTCCTGGAACACGCTGAGGCGGGGGGTGTGTCCCGGCGCTGGACGCAGGAGGAGATCGCCGCGCACCTGGGCACGGTGCGGGATATGGTGGGGCGCACGTTGCGAGCGTTCGCGGATGCGGGGTTGGTGCGGATGGAGCGACAGCGCATCTTTTTGTTGGATCGGGAGGGGTTGGAGGCTGAGGTGCACCGCTGAAGCGGAACGACTGAAGTCGTTACTACGGGGGAAAATTGGTCATTGGTCATTGTTCATTGTTCATTTCTTCATTCTGGTAGGCTGGGAGGTAAACCCGGAACGTCGTCCCCTGCCCGATCCGGGTCTCCACGCCGATGTGCCCATCGTGTTGTTTGACGATGCCGTAGACCTGGGGCAGGCCCAGCCCCGGTCCTTCGCCCGGAGGCTTGGTGGTGAAGAAAGGCTCGAAGATGTGAGGCAGTGCCTCGGGCGGGATGCCGGTGCCGGTATCGGTCACGGACAGGCAGACCCACTTGCCGGGGTGCATCTCCGCGCCGTCCTGGTCACCCCCAAAGCCAGGGGGAATACCCAGCGGTGGCTTCTCGCCGGGGCCTATCTCCGTTCTGGACAAACCCACGTGCAGTTCTCCCCCTTCTGGCATGGCGTCTCGCGCATTGAAAGCCAGATTCACCAGTGCCTGTTGGATGCGGATGGGATCGAGGTCCACCATGTACTTCCCGGGATCTGCCTCCAGTGAGATGCGGACGTTGTCCGGGAGTGTGCGATCCAACACGCCTATGGACTCCTCGACGATGGACTTGAGGTCCACCGGGCTGACGTCAAGGAGGGATTGCCGACTGAAGTCGAGGATCTGCTGGACCAGTTTGGCTGCCCGGTGTGATTCGCTGAGGATGGTCTCAAACGCGTGCCTCACGTCCGAGGGTAGTTCGTGTTGGCCTAGAGGTAGCTGGGCGTAGAGGATGATGGCCGTCAGGATGTTGTTGAAGTCGTGAGCGATGCCGCCGGCCAGTTGGCCCAGGGCGGCCAGTTGTTCCTGTTGCTGAGCGCGTCGCCGGGCGTCTCGTTCCTCGGTGACGTCTCGGATGACCAGTATCCAGTCCCTGGCCTTGTTCGGCTCTCCAAGGGCGGGGGAGAGTTCGGTCCTGGCCTGTGCTGCTATTGGCCGGGGCACCAGTTCGAAGACCCGGCGGGGCGGCCCTGTAACCTCGAGTTCGTGCCACGCCCCCTCACGAGGGGGTTCCAGGAGTTTCTCTATTGGGTGTCCGGCCAGATGGGTGAGCATTTCCCCGACGCGAGGCCCGACCGCGGGAGGGCGGGCGGACACTCGGGCGGTATCTGAGAGGGTGGAGAGAGCAACCTGGGCGGCCGGGTTGGTCAGGAGGATGTGCCGCTCGCTGTCGAGGAGGAGAATTCCCTCGGGCAGATGTTCCACCAGCGCTTCCAGCCGCTCCCGCTCGGTATCCAGTGCTGCACGCAGGCGGGCCTGGTGCAGGGCCACGGCGAGTTCGTTCCCTACCTCGTGTACAGTGTCGACCTGTTCAGGCGAAAAGGCGTTGAGGTCGTCGGCACACAGGGCGAGCAACCCAATCAGTCCGCCATCGACAATCAGGGGAATGGCCACATAGGAGCGCATACCCACGGCTTGCAGGGCTCGAAGCGCCGCTGGCGGCTGGGAGAGGGCCCGGATGTCCGCCTCCACGACTATCTTGCCCTGCCGGAATGCTTCGACTTCCACGGCCCCTTCCAATGGGAAACGTGTTCCTGTCCCCAGCCCAAGGTGGGTATCGATGTGCGCGGCAGAGAGGATAGCCTCCTGGGTCTCGAAGTCTAGCGTCACGACGCCAGCTCCTGTGCAGGGCACCAGTTGCCGGACGTGGTGGAGGGCAGTCTGGGCAATTTCCTCCGGTGACCAGGCGGCCAGGATAGCCCCGTCCAGTGCGTGCAGGGTTCTCAAACGTTCGGCGTAGTGGTGGAGGGCCACTTCTGCCTGCCGGCGCCGCAGAGAGACGGCCGCGATGTGGGCGAAGACCCTCATCACGTCGGCCGGCGGGGGCTTTCGTCCCCTGGGCAGGGCGACCACTGAGGTGCCCACCAGGTCATCGCCGTAGTGGAGCGCCAGGCCCATGAACTTCCCCAGGCCAAGCATTTTCTGGAGGGCTATCGCAGCCGGTTTAGGCACCACGCCAAACGTGACCTCGGACAGGTCTTCCGCCACGGTCACCACTCCGGTCAACATTTCCTCTCGCACGTCCGGGCTAACGGGCATGCGCATTCCGACCAGACTGCGCCCCAGAAGCCTGTTTACCCTGGACAAAACAGGGCCGTGGAGGATGACGTGGCGGACAGTGAGTTCCCTGGTTTGGGCGTCGTAGGTGGAGACAGAAGTGGCGAAGGCATCGGTGATGGACTTGAGTTGCGTGGCGATCAACTCAAAGAGATCGGTATCCAGGGGAGCGGCGGCGAATTTGATCGCCATCTCACTGGCGATTTGCAGGCTTTCCGCACGTTGCCTGGCTTCGTCCTGCGCCTGTTTGCGCTGGGTGATGTCCTGAATCATGATCAGGTGGCGGGTTTCGCCACCCTGGACGACCGGGGTCACGGTCAAGTTGGCAAAACAGGGCGTGGTGTCTCTGCGCCTGAGGGCGATCTCATAGTCCTGGAGGGAGCCTTCGGTCTGCAATTGGGTCAGCAGTCGGGATCGTTCTGTGGGGTGTAGGCATAGGTCCGCCAGGCGGATTTCCCGCAATTCTACGTCCGAGTAGCCGGTCACCTGGCGCATTGCCGCGTTGCAGTCCAAGAACCGGCCATCCTGCGTGGAGAGGGCGATGCCTATGGGTACGTTATCGAAGAGGATGCGGTAGAGGATAGTGGTCTCAAACGCGGTGTTCGTGGCCGGGTTCACGGTGGGCTGCTGCTCATCGTGTTTCGGTGTCATGCTCTTTTTCCTCCTGCCATTGCACCGGAGGGCTACCGGGCGCGACCCACCAAGTGCAGGCGTACCAGGTACATGCACACCACGTGTGGGCGCACCTGGTGCGGGGGCTGGACCGGTCGTCTCCTGTGTGAAGTATACTGGATAAGCTCTGCGAGTGCAAGGCGAGGGGCGATGGCGCGTGTGGGGACGCCGTGCGACTTTTGTCGTAGACAGGTGCTTATCGCTTGTGCTATACTGTAGGGTAGAATGATGTGCTGGCTCTTGATGAAGGGAGTGTATGGAAGAGTGGGCGTTGCCTGAGATTGACTTACAGCGGTGCAACCGGTGCGCTGTGTGCGTCGAACGATGTCCTTCTGGCGCGGTGGAGATGGGGTCCGGGGGACCGTTCATCGCCCGGCCGGATGAGTGTACGTATTGTGCGCTGTGCGAGGGGATTTGCCCGGAAGGGGCGATCAGGTGCGGGTATGAGATTGTGTGGGGTGGTACGTAATGCGTACTGCGTAAGGGGAGGTCGTATGGCGGTTCGGCAGATTGTGCGGATTGATGAGGAGCTGTGTAACGGGTGCGGTGCTTGTGTCGCGCCGTGCGCGGAGGGGGCCATCCAATTGGTGGATGGCAAGGCGCGGGTGGTGCGGGAGGAGCTGTGTGACGGTGCGGGTTTCTGCCTGGGAGTGTGTCCTACCGGGGCGCTGACCATCGAGGAACGAGAGGCAGCGCCGTTTGATGAGCACGCGGCCGAGGCGGAGATGGCGGAGCGAGGGAAGATTTACATCGAGCAGACGTGCCACGTGTGCGGGGAAGGTGAGGACAGCCGGGTCCTGATTCCCTGCCGCAAGGCCGGCGAGAGTTTGTGGGTGTGCACCCGGTGCCTGCCGGGGTTGATTCATGGTTAGGTGGTGTGCGCAATTGGAGCGCACACGTTAGGATAAAGGAGGGTTGAGATGAAAGCGAGAGAGGTCAAAGCGGGTGTTCGCTGGATGGGGGCCGTGGATTGGGATCGGCGGCTGTTCGATTCCCTGATACCACTGCCGGACGGGACGAGCTACAACGCCTACCTGGTGCAGGGCAGTGAGAAGACGGCGCTATTGGATACCGTTGATCCTGACATGGCTGACGTTCTCTTGTTCCAACTGGAGAGCGTGCCTCACGTCGATTACGTCGTGGCCCATCACGCTGAACAGGACCATTCTGGAACCATTCCCCAGGTGCTGGAAAGATACGGTGGTGCAAAGGTCGTCACAACGCCCAAGGGGAAGGGCATGCTCGTGGACCTGCTGCGCATTCCCGAGGAGAGGGTGATCGCGGTTGACGACGGGGAGACGTTGTCGCTGGGGGACAAGACGCTGGAGTTTGTGCACACGCCATGGGTTCACTGGCCGGAGACGATGGTGACGTATCTCAAGGAGGATCACATCCTCTTCACGTGCGATTTCTTCGGATCCCACCTGGCCACGACTGACCTGTACGTCACAGACGAGGCACGTGTCTACGAGGCGGCCAAGCGGTACTATGCGGAGATCATGATGCCCTTCCGCAAAATCATCCGCAAGAACCTGGAGAAGATCGGGGGGCGTCAAATAGACCTCATCGCGCCCAGCCACGGTCCAATGTACGACCGGCCGGCGTTCATCCTTGACGCTTACCGGGACTGGGTCTCGGAGGAGCCCAAGAACGTCGTCGTGCTGCCCTACATATCCATGCACGGCAGCACGGAGAAAATGGTCGAGTACCTGGTCAGCGCGCTGGCCGAGCGGGGGGTCACGGTGCACCAATTTAACCTGGCGGTGACCGATATTGGGAAGCTGGCTATCACTCTGGTGGATGCGGCGACCATCGTGGTCGGGACTCCCACGGTACACGTCGGCCCGCATCCCAACGTCGTGTACGCTGCCTCCCTGGCCAATGCCTTGCGACCCAAGCTGAGATTCGCCTCGATCATCGGCTCTTATGGCTGGAGTAGCCGGGCAATCGAGCAGGTCGCCGGGTTGATTCCAAACCTGGAGGTGGAGGTGCTGGATACTGTTCTCTGCAAGGGTTTTCCCAGGGAGAAAGACTTCCAGGCCTTGGACAACCTGGCTGCCACGATCGCGGAGAAACACAGGGCGCACAACTTCGTGTGATGGTGAGGGATACGTGTGATGGTAGAGATCCACGTGTATGGTGATTTGCGGCGTTACGCGCCCGAGTCCCGGCCCGACCGGGAGAGCGTGATACGGCTGGAGTCGCAGCCCGGGGAGACGGTGGGGACGGTGTTGGAGCGGTTGGGTATCCTGCCGGCGGAGGTGTGTCACGTTTTCCTGAACGGGGGGCTTTTGGTCACTCGCAACGGGATGGCCCCCTGGCTGGATTACCCACAGGCGACTGGCAGCGCGGGTGGTGACAGCGGGGGAATGGATACTCCTGTGCAGGGTGGCGACCGGTTGGGGTTATTCGCCCACGACATGGCGCTGTTGGTGGTCTGATGTACGACGGGTTCAGTTCGGACTACGACCGGTTTGTGGATTGGCCAGTCCGCCTGGCGGCAGAACTGCCCTTCATTGAGCGAGAGTTGCGAGCGGTGGGGGCGCGCCGTGTGCTCGACGCCGCGTGTGGGACGGGGATGCACGCGATCGCGCTGGCCCAGCGGGGGTACGCGGTGGTGGGGACTGACTTGAGCGCGGGGATGGTCGAGCAGGCGCAGGCCAACGCGGCGACCGCGGGGGTGGATGCGCGGTTCGAGGTGGCGGGCTTTGGGGAGCTGGGCGCGCGGGCGGGCACGGGTTTCGACGCCGTGCTGTGCCTGGGGAACTCATTGCCTCACCTGCTCACGCCGGACGAGCTGGCGGCAGGGCTGGCCGATTTTGGGGCCTGTTTGCGGCCCGGGGGCCTGCTCCTGATCCAGAACCGCAACTTCGACGCGATACTGGCACACCGGCAGCGGTGGATGGGGCCCCAGGCTCGGCGGGAGGACGGGGATAAGGAATGGGTGTTCCTGCGGTTCTACGATTTCGAGCCTGACGGCAGGTTGACTTTCAACTTGGTGATGCTGCGCAGGGAAGGAGTGGGGGCGTGGCACCAGCAGGTCGCGTCGACGAGGTTGTGGCCGCTGCGGCGGGATGAGTTGACGGCGGCGCTGGATGTCGCCGGGTTTGGGGAGGCCGGTTGGTGGGGGGATATGGAGGGGGCGATTTTTGACGTGGATCGCAGTCCAAATCTGGTGGTGACGGCGCGGTGGGAGGGGAAGACCTCAACAAGTTGAGGAGTCCGGTGGTAGAGAGGGTAAGAGGAGGAAGCTATGCCAAAGCAGATTGTGTTCGCGCTCGTGACGTTCTTGCACGACTTGTTCACGGTCGTGTGGGTCGGGGGAATGTTCAGCCTGGCGCTGGTCGTCCTGCCGTCGGCCCGGAAGGTGTTGGGGATGGGGCCGGAGACCAAGAAGTTGATGGATGCCATTCAGGAGCGGCTGAGCAAGCTGGTGTACGTGAGTATCGTGGGGTTGCTGGCGACGGGGGTGCTGTTGTCCAGGCGCTCGCCGGCCTTCCAGGGTCTGTTCCAGTTCGGCAATACCTACTCCGCCGTTCTGGCTATCAAGCACGTCCTGACGCTGGTGATGATCGGCGTGGCGTTGTACCGGAGCCTGGTGCTCGGCCGGCGAGGTGGGCCGTCCGGCCAGGCCCGGGAGAAGCTCAAGGTTGGGTTGTTGCTTGCCAACGTCGTTCTGGGGGTCGCAGTCCTGCTGTTGAGCGGGTTCAACGCGGCGCTTTCGGCCGGTGGGCCGCCAGGGGCTTAGCACAATGGAGGGAGAAGGATGAGCGAGTTCATTAACAATCAGACGAAACGCAAGGAAACTTTGAAGCGGGTGATCCGGCAGTTGCACGAGGGCAAGACTGTCGAGGAGGTCAAGGCGGATTTTGCGGCGCTGCTGCGGGACGTTGGGGCGGCCGAGGTCGCCGAGATCGAGCAAGCGCTGATCGCCGAGGGGTTTCCGGAGACGGAGATCAAGCGGTTGTGCGACGTGCACGTGGCGGTTTTCCGCGAGTCGCTGGACACCCAGGCCAGGCCGGAAGCCACGGCAGGCCATCCGGTCGACACGTTCCGGGCCGAAAACGCCGCGGCGGCGGGGGTGCTGGACGCACTCCAGGAGGCGCTGGAGGCGCTCAAGGCGACGCCGGACGCGGCCGAACTGGCGCGCGCGCGGGAGCGCCTGCAGGAGCTGCGGGCGTACGAGAAGCATTACCTGCGCAAGGAGAACATCCTGTTCCCCTATCTGGAGCGGCACGGTTTCACGGGGCCGTCGTCGGTGATGTGGGCCATCCACGACGACGTGCGCGCCGGGTGGAAGGCGCTGGGTGCGTTGCTGGACGCCGGTCCCGGCGATGACCCGGCTGGCTTCGGCGCTCGGGTCGACGAGGTTTTCCAGCCATTGAACACCGCCATCCGCGAGATGTTCTACAAGGAGGAGAAGATCCTGTTCCCGACCGCGCTGGAGAAGCTGGACGATGCGGAGTGGCAGGCCATCCAGGCTCAGGAGGCAGAGGTAGGTTATTGCTTCGTAGCGCCCGGCGGCCAACCACTGCCCGGCGGCGCTGCCATTGCTCCAGAGATTGAGCAGCCGGCGGTCGAGGCGGAGGCGGTGGGCGACGACGGTCAGTTGCGACTGGACACCGGCGTGCTCACGGCGCAGCAGGTCAACCTGATGTTGACCCATCTGCCGATCGATATCACGTACGTGGACGCGGACGACACGGTGCGCTTCTTCTCACAGACGAAGGAGCGGATCTTCCCCCGGTCCCCGGCGATCATCGGGCGCAAGGTGCAGAAGTGCCATCCCCCCGCGAGCGTGCACCGGGTGCAGCGGATTGTGGATGATTTCCGGACCGGACGCCGTGACGTGGCCGAGTTCTGGATTCAGATGCAGGGGAAGTTCATCCACATCCGCTATTTCGCGTTGCGGGATGAGCGGGGAGTGTATCAGGGCACGCTCGAGGTGTCCCAGGATGTTAGCGAGATCCGGGCGCTGGAAGGGGAGCGGCGACTGTTAAGCGAGGGGGAGTGAGTTGGAGAAGGAAGCGGGTTTTTCGAAGGAGGGAACTGGGGCAGAAGAAACCAGGTTTTTCGGAAAAAACCTGGTTTCTGGGATGCGGGTTTTGGCGATTATCACGGGGGAGTATGGGCAGCGGCACGTGGACAATATCTGCGCGGCGGTCGCGGACGCGGAGGGCGGGCCGGCGGATTGGCAGGTTGAGGTGTGGCGAGCGCCGGCGGTCCTGCCGCCGGTGATAGATTATCCTGAGGATTATCTGCCTGAGTCGCTATCGCCGGCTGATCTGATCCTGGCCTTCGGCGAGCACCGGGGCGTGGCGGAGTTGGCGCCGGAGGTCGCCAGGATGACGGGGGCGCGGGCGGTGATCGCCCCGGTGGATCGGGAGGAGTGGCTGCCCCGGGGACTGGCCCGTCAACTGCGGGGCTGGCTGGCGGACATGGGGGTGGTCTGCGTGACACCCAAGCCACTGTGCTCGCTGACGGAGACGCACTATAACGTGCGGCGCTATCAGGAGGCATACAGTTCTCCCCTCATCTCGGAGTTCGCCCGGTACTTTGGCCGGCCCGAGTTCCGCATCACGGTGGATCCCAGGACACGGACGATCACCGAGGTAGCGGTGTTGCGGGACGCGTTTTGTGGCTGTGCCCGGCACGTGGCGCAGGGGCTGGTGGGGATCTCGGCCGACGACGCGGAGCAGGAAGCGGGGCTATTGCACCATCATTACCCTTGCCTGGCCGGGATGGGGAAGGATGTGGACTTCAACGATACGTTGATGCACGTGTCGGGGAATATTCTGAAGGATCGGGTGGGGGAGCAGGTGCGGCCGCACAAGCGAGTGCGCTACATTGTACCCGGAGGGAGTTAGAAACCAGGCCCTCGGAGGGAATTAGAAACCAGGCACTCGGAAGGAATTAGAAACCAGGTTTTTTCCGAAAAACCTGGTTTCATTTCATAGGGCCACTCGAAAGCCGACGTTTCTGTCACGGCTGTTGGGCAGGCGGAGGGAGCGGAAGGCACACCGTACAGAGCCAGGCTGGTCGGAGAACGAGCCCCCCCGCAGTACGCGTTCGGCGTGAACGTGTGGGTCCTCACGGCCGTCATCCGGCCGATAGGGATGTTGACGTCGGGCATGTCGGCCGGATGTAGCGTCAGCAGACGTCGCAACGTGGTCTGTCCCACGAAGGTCTGCAGTTGGGGGGGGAAGGGGGACGTGGCAGGGCGGTTCGCTGCGCCGACCGCCGGTGCATCCCCAAGATCGGCCTCAGTTCGGAAGTAAGCCTCCAAATCGCGCAACAGGCGCGGCACCTCTCGCAGCAGGGCGTACAACTTGGGGTGGCTGTGCTGGATGGCCACCACTTTGGCCAGGCGGACCGGATGGATGGACTCGGGCAGTTTGTTACGGGACAACTTCCACAGCAGCAGGAATATGTTGACTGTGCGCTTTACCTGGCGCGGCTGGGGTGGTGTGATATACTCGCGATACTATGAGAGATTTCACGTTGTGTTTATTAGTGCGGGGAGATCCGCCCACCGGGATTCTGCTGGGGTTGAAGAAAGCCGGGTTTGGGGCGGGCAAATACAACGGCTTCGGCGGGAAAGTTGAAGCCGGTGAGACGATAGAAGGCGCGGCCATCCGGGAAATAGCGGAAGAGGTGGGACTCATCGTGTGTGAGGAGGATCTGCAACCTGTGGGACGGTTGACGTTTCTGTTTTCTGCCAATCCCGCCTGGGACAGGGTGACGCACGTGTTTCTCGTCACAGCGTGGGAGGGTGAGCCGGGGGAGAGTGCGGAGATGCGGCCCGCGTGGTTCGGGGTGGACGACATTCCCTTTGAGCGGATGTGGCGAGGTGACGTGTATTGGATGCCGCGTATTCTGATAGGGGAGCGGGTACGGGGCTGTGTTACGTTTGGAGAGGACAACGAGACTGTCGTTGCCTGGCGGGTAGAAGTATGGGAACGGGAAAACATGTCTCGGCCTTAACGCTGCGTTAACGCCCACTTAACAGACTCGTGTTAATATGGGAGATGGATGTGCGTCTTGTCGTCGTACGCCGCTGGTGGGAACTGTGGATCAGCACTGCGGCAATCTCGGCCAAGAAGCCGGTTTCACAATGGAGTGAGACAATGTCCTTTCAAGCATCCTCTCTCGCACGTGTCGCATCTTTCTTCGGGGAGCACCCGAAGGCCTTCCGTGCCCTACTGAAGACCCTGGGCCACGACGAGGCTTTCCGTCTTGCTCGACTCACGCGTGACGAAATCATCGCCGAGCTCAGGGTCAAGCATCGCTGGACTTTGCAGGCGATTGGCGATCTGTTTGATCTGAGCCGGGAGCGTGTTCGCCAGCTCACCCCACCGATTGGGGGAACGGGCAAGACGCCCGTGATCAGCAACCCGGCGGGCACCTCCGACCCAAAGGTGGTGAAAGAAGATCTGAAGCGTGTCTTTCGACGGGCTGTTCGCGATCCGAGAGCCTGGAACGCGCGTGGGCAGCTCTCCAAAGCGTGGGTTATCGATCAGCTTGGCTACGAACCCACGCTTCCCGAACTCGATTTCCGGAACCCGGGCGGTCCGAAGACCAAGTTTATCCTGCGGTATGGGTTGGATCTGCAGACCAGGCAGGAAATGCGGGACTGGGCCGAAGAGATGTATTTCGAGCGGTGTATGACTTACGACGAAATCGCCCGCTGGCTGTCACAGCGGTTTGTCCCTGTGGCTGCGATGACGGTTCACCGGGTGATCGCGCAGGATCTGAACGTCGGGGGGTATGGCACGGGACGGCGGGCCGACCGGGCGGCAAGCGGGAATTGAAGGGTGTGACTGGAAACCCCAGGGGTTTTTGGGGTGGGTTTACTCTTCGGCGAGCAGTTGAAGGGCGTAGGTCACGCGGCGGGGAGGCTTGGTCAGTAGCTCCCGGGCTTCCCAGGCCCGGGCCAGTGCGCTGAGGCGGGATCTGGAGATTTCATCGCGGAAGGCCTGGTACAGATGTTTGATGGTGAAGTAGCCTTCCAGTTCATCCATCGCGTACCGCACCAGCCTGCGCTCGAGCGGGCTGAGGGCGGGGAAAGAGGCGGGTGGGCTGATCTGAGGGGAGATGGCGACGGCGTGGAGCATGCCCAGCCATAGCACGGCACTCTCGATCAAGCGCCCCATCTGGAAATAGAGGCGGTTGGACCACTCGGCCACGCCCTTCATGTCGTGGATGAACGGGGGCGAGGTGGCGGAGGTAGCGTAGGCGGCGAAGGGGAAGTCGGCGGTGCTGAAGACGCCCGCCCGGGGCGTGGTGGCCTGGGCGCGAAGCACGTCCCAGCGCTCTTCGGTCGCGGTGTAGTCGAGTTGGGCGGTGACGAGGATGCCGCCCGGCATCCGCCAGTACCAGGCTGTACCGATCCGTCCCTCGTAGCCGGAGGTGCGAGCGCCGATCTCATCTATCAGTTTGTCCGCCAGGCGGAGCGCGTCAAAAGAGGGGTAGAATAGAGGCACGCGAGCCTTCCTATGGGAAGTATGTGTATATGTCTCTTCTGTGCAGGAATCTCACGAAGGTAACGGTGTCGTTTTCCACGGTCAACCCAAGCCTGTAGTCCCCGATTCTGATACGGTAGTAGTGACTCCCGCCGCTGAGCTTCTTCATTCCCCCTATTTCCAAGAGGTTCTGTGCTTGTTCAACTATCTCTATTGTCTCCCTGACCCGCGCTGTTAGTCGCTGGTCTTTGATCCCCTTCAGGTCCTTGATGAAACTTCTCTTGAACTTGACGTTCACGCTTTGCCTTCCAGGACACTAAGGACTTCCGCTTTGCTGACTGATTCTCCGTCCTCTCCCTCTTTTATGGCCTTTACCAGAGCGAGGTCTTAATCACTTCTGCAAACAGGTCCTGGAACCAGTCTTTCTGTTCCTGAAGGACTTCAAAAATGGCTTGTTTGAACATCTCTTTGGTTTGACCCTCACCAGTGGATGTGTATGTCATAGCGACCTCCCAGATCACTCTGTGTCCAATCTCACCTAGAACGAGATTATACCACACCGAGGGACGAACAGGCAATTAGCCATTTGACAGCCAATCGGACGCGGCCTTGGGGAGCAGCGTCAATGGTCCCTGGCGTACCGTGGGTTCGGGCAGCGATTCGATGAACAGCGAGCCGTAGCTCTTGGTGAGCAGTCGTCTGTCAAAGACCACCACGACGCCCCGGTCGGTGCGGGTGCGGATCAGCCGCCCGAAGCCCTGCAGGAAACGCAAGATGGTGTCCGGCACGGCGTAATCGAGGAAGGGCTGATCGAAGGTCTCGGCCCGGGCGGCGAAGATGGGGTTGCTAGGGACGCTGAAGGGCAGCTTGGAGATGGCCAGGCAACTGAGCGCTTCTCCCGGCACGTCTATCCCTTCCCAGAAGCTGCGCGTGCCCAGCAGCACGCGGCGGTCGCCGACGCGGAAGTTCTCCAGGAGTTGCGCCCGCGAGACCCCCTCCCCCTGGGCCTGGACGGTGATGCCAGCCTGGGCCAGCGGTGCCCGGATGGCCCGCAGCGTGGCCCGGAGTTGGCTGTAGGAGGTAAAGAGCGCCAGGGCGCGTCCCTGGGTGGCCCGGAACAGGGCCGCCATGCCCTGCTCCACCGCCTGCTGGTAGCCCGGTTTGCCAGGCTCGGGAACGTCGTCCACCAGGTAGACCAGGGTCGAGCTCTTGTAGTCAAAGGGGGAGCCGACGGCCAGTTCGTCCGCATCCCAGCCGTTCAGCCGCTCGCGCAAGAAGTCGAAGGTGCCGCCTGTGCGCAGTGTGGCCGAGGTCAGCACGACCGACTCCTTCTTGTGGAAGAGGTGTTCCTCCACCAGGGGCCCGACGTGCAAGGGGGCGGCGTGCAGGCTGAGGCGATCGTCGTTGGGGTTCGATTCGAGCCAGCAGATCAGGTCGGGGGCATCCTGGGTGATCATCTGGCCGATCTGGTCCCGCATCTCACCCAGCCGGCGCCCGATTCCGATAATCTGGGCCTGCAGGTCCTCGCTGTCCGGTATGTCAAAGGCCGCCAGGTCATCCAGGCCGCCGGCCAGCCGCTCCAGTCCATCCACGACGGCTGCCAGCGGTGCGTTGGCGTCGTCCCAGGCAATCTCGACCCCCTCCCAGGCCGGTTGCACCCGCAATCCCGAGTTGATGCGCACGCGGAAGGCGTAGGTACTACGCTTTCCCTCCTGCTGCTCTTCCACGAAGTCGTCCAGGCGGTCGAAGAAGGTGTCCGAGTGACGCGCGGCCCGACCGGCCGCCAAACCGACCTTACCGACGAACAGTTCTACCTGTTCCATCACATCGCGGGGCAGGCGGGCCTTCTGGCAACGCCCGAGCACCTCGGACAGCAGGCCGGTCACGCGGCCCGATTGGCCCACCTGGCCGACCTCGCTCAGCAGCCGCCGCAGTTGCGTGCGGTCGGCCTCGAAGCTGAGCCCGCTCGTGGTGGCAGCCTCCAGGTGGTGCGCCTCGTCGACGATGAGGTACCTGTACTCGGGCAGGGCGCGGTTCTGCACGGAGACGTCGGCCAGCAGCAGCGCGTGGTTGACGATGATGAGATGGGCCGACTCAGCGGCGCGGCGGGCGGCGTAGAAGTAGCAGTTGCCCTGGTGAAAGTGGCGGCAGTGCTCGGGGTCACAACCCTCGTGTTCGGCCGAGAGTTGCCGCCAGATGATCTGCTCTACGGGGTTGGGCAGGAAGAGTTCGTCACCATCCCCGTCCGGCGTTTGGGGCAGCCAGATGAGCACCTTGGCCAGCACACGAGCTTCGTCCGGCGACCTCGCTCCACGGTGGCGCAGCGCTTGCAGGCGGGCCGGGCAGAGGTAGTGCGAACGGCCCTTGAGCACGGAGGCGCGGAACTCGAACGGGAGGACGCGGGCCAGGTCGGGCAGGTCCTTGCGATAGAGTTGTTCCTGCAGGTTGATGGTGTTGGTGGATACAACCACGCGCTCGCCGTTCTGCACGCCCCAATGGACGGCGGGGATGAGGTAGGCGAGTGACTTGCCGACGCCGGTGGGTGCCTCGACCAGCAGGTGTTCGCCCTGGTTGAGAGCCTGCGCTACGCCGCGGAGCATGGCGACCTGTTGGGGACGGTGCTCGTAGCCGGGGAAGTGAGCTTCGAACGCTCCACCTTCCTCCAGGAGCGCGGCGAGTCTGTCCGCGTCCAGGGGTGTGCGTGCAGCAACGGGTTCCAGAGGACGGGCCTTCTTTGCGGCCGCGAACAGCGGACCCGTGGGGGCGGCGTCCGGGCCTGGCGCGGCAGGGCGCTGCGGCGGGCGCTGGGTCGCCTCCTCCAGGGCGTCGCGGAAGAAGCCGACGGCAGGCCAGCGGGCGCGTTCGGCGTGGCGCACCAGTTCCTCGATCAAGCGGGGCGGGAGGCCCGCCGCCTGGCGCAGGAGGGTGTGGAAGAGGTGGTGGGTGGCCCTGGCGTCGTCCAAGGCCCGGTGGGCCTGTTCCAGCTCAATGCCCAGCATGCTCGCCAGCGCTTGCAGGCTGTAGCGCTCAGCCTGAGGCAGGAGCACGCCGGCCAGTTCGAAGGTATCGAGGGGTTCGTTTTCGAGCAGCCATGAGTGACGGCGCACGAAGGCCAGGTCGAATCCCACGCTGTGACCCACGACAGGGTACTGCTCGACGAAGCGAGCCAGTTGGGACAGGACGTCGTTCACGCCGGGCGCACCGGCCACGTCTTCGTCACGAATACCGGTCAGTTCGGTGATCTGGGCAGGGATAGGGCGGCCGGGCCTGACGAAGGTGGAGAAGGTGTCCAGCACCTCCTGGCCACGGAACTTGACGGCCCCGACCTCGATGATGGCGTCCCGCTCGGCATCCAGGCCGGTGGTCTCCAGGTCAAGGGCCACGTATATTCGGGGCATATATCCTCATTTCTAAGCCGCGGCGGGCGGCTGGGGGGGATTATACCGCAGCGTGGGGAAGGAGGCAAGAGGGAGGAATGAACAATGAACAATGAACACTGGGGAGGGTGGGGGGAGACAAGGTGAAAAGGGGACAAGGGGAGGGTGTCAACGGATGGGGAAACGGATAAACGGATGGCATGCAGCGTGAAACGTGAGGCGTGGGGTTGGATGCCGGATGGGGAGGAGTCGGGGGGTATGGCGGGTTTGGGTGGGCCGCTGACCCACTCAGTTTTCGTCCAGGGATCTCCAGGGGGCTATTTACGTCTGGTGAGGGCTTCGGCTTCGGCCCGGCAGCGCCGGGCCGGAACTGGGTTTACTGTTCCCGCTTGTCCAGGACCTGGTCGGCGTAGTGGTTCATAGCTGCCGACATGAAGTCGGCCAGGCCGGGGCGGTACTTTTCGTAGAACGCCCGAAATTCGGGGTGTTCGACGTAGCCCTGGGCCAACCCGCGGTATATCTCGGCCGAGCAGGGGTAAAAGTTTTCGATCCAGGCATGATGCCGGGCGATCAGCGCTTGCACCTCCGCGTCGCCGGGCTCCCGGTCGGCCAGAGCCGCGAGGGCGGTGGTGACCGCCTCGCCTTCGGCCCCGACGGCCTTCCATTCGGCGCGGCTCATCTTTTTCACCCGCTGTTCTGATTCCTCCACCTGGGCCGGGCCGTACATCTCGCGCGCCTCGCGCTTGTAACGTTCGATCTGCTCCGTGGTGAATCCTTCGTAGAGTTCTTCATCTGTCAACGTCATGTCATCCTCCGTTAGTTTGTCGATCGTCCTGTCGATTGTTTTCAGGAGGCGCTTCAGCCGTTCCATGCGCCGGTGCAGCAACTGCCGATGGTGCTCGAGGGCTGCCATCTGGTCGAACCCGGGATCGTCCAGGATCTGGCGCACCTCGCCCAGCGGCATGTCGAGCTCTTTGAAGAACAGGATCTGCTGCAAGCGCAGCAGTTCCGGCTCGCCGTAGAGCCGGTAGCCCGCCCCGGTTCGAGCCGACGGCTTCAGGAGCCCGATCTGGTCATAGTGGTGCAGTGCCCGGACACTGACCCCTGCCATTTTTGCCACCTGGCTGACGGTATAGGCTTTCACGCTCACCTCCTGGGGACTATTATACACTATAACGTAACGTTAGAGTCAAGGAATTGGGTTAGGAGACAAGGAGACAAGGGGAGGGGGGGGACAAGGGGACTGGGTTACTGGGTGGCTTGGGTGATTGGGTGATTGGGTGACTGGGGG
>Ga0180431_10004538_pt1 | contig 17293 bp, 17 predicted proteins | sample SS_ome_11_FD_132459 | JGI IMG/M metagenome (GOLD analysis project Ga0180431, IMG submission 132459) | Hypersaline lake sediment archaeal communities from the Salton Sea, California, USA - SS_1_MS_1 metaG | ecosystem: Environmental > Aquatic > Non-marine Saline and Alkaline > Hypersaline >... | reverse complement strand
TGTAGGTTCCGCTTTTCGATGGCAAAGTTCCGCTTTTGGTGGCAAACCGATGGCAATTTTGCCGGAAAGTTGTTAGATCGTCTATCCAACTGTTGACGTTAGAGCCGTCCGAGTGCAACGTTGATCATGCGGTGGTTTGGTTCACCGCGCGGAGCAAGCGATGTCGGTTACTGTTCGCGTGGACTTGAATTCCGCGGTCGTCACCTACCGACCAGCGGCGGGTGAAGAGCGGTCGGTAACCGCCCAAGAGGCGACGCCGAATGGGTTGTTCGGGAGCTACCCATGGCGCACTTTCCGAAGCCACGACGGCCAAAAGCACTATTCAGGAACCTATTGGTCATCGACGCTCGGTGACCATGTCATTTACGAATCGCGCTTGGAACTTGCGAATCTTATTGCTGCCGACTTCGACCCGCATGTGGAGCGGATCGCTGCCCAGCCGTTCTTGCTGACCGCCGAGGTGGAGAGCAAGCCTCGGCGACACATTCTGGACTACATATGGGGAACGGACAGGGACCCAGTGGTAGTCGATGTGGTGCGGCGGGAGCGGTTGAGCCGCAGCAATATTCAGTTTCTCTGTGAATGGACGCGCATCGCCGCCGAATCAATGGGATGGCGGTATCTCGTGGCGTGTGAGCCCGATCCCGTCTGGCTCGCAAACATTCGCTATCTTGCCGGTTATCGGCGTGAATGGCTCTTGAACCAGGAAGTGCTCCATGACATTCGCGCAAGCCGCCTTCGATTTGCGGGAATGTCTGTGGCTGAAACGGAATCACTCTGCAGCACCCCTAAACACTTCGTCCGGCCCGTTCTGATGCACATGCTCTGGTGCCATGACTACATCTGCGATCTAGCACAACCACTGAGGCCCGCAACAGTATTGGAGGTTCCACCATGAGTTTCGCAGGGGTCCGGGTCGGTACCGGAACGCGATTTATCTACGACGGAGAGGTGATCGAAGTCGTCGAGCTGCACGTAGTCCACGGTTCGCCTGAGGTTTTGGCGCGGGAAGTGCGAACAGAAGTCGTGCGTCGGGTCGCCCTTAACGAGTTGATGTTCTCACCGCGGGCGCGTCTCCTCAGCGACAGTCCAGCCGTTGCGCGGGATTGCAACGATGGGGTGACCGCGGCACTTGCGTGGTCGGCCGCTCCGGAATCAGCACGACGTGAGGCACGTGAACGAGTAGCACACGTGCGCGAGGTCCTGACGGGTTACCGCTCAGGTACGCCGTTGGTGGCCGCGTCCGGCGAGCCGCGCGCCTGCTATTTGCCCCATCTGACAAAGGGCGCTCGGGTGGGCGCAAAGGCAAAGCAACTCAACATAGGCAAGCGAACTCTCAACCGGTGGATCAGTCGCTACGAGAAAGAAGGAGAAAGCGGGCTTCTGCCGAAACTCTCGGTGGAGATGGCCCCGGTCAGCCGGAGGTTCGAACTCTTCACCCAAATCGCATTGGACATCATGCGCGAGCAGGTCGACCAGTCACGACCCACGAAGGACTTCGTCCTGAGGCATACGAAAGCCAGACTGGTCGGCACGTACGGAGCAGGCGCCGTACCCATGCCGGGCAAGACCAGGGCCTACGAGATCCTCGCCGAGCTCAACAAAGTGTGTCCACTGTTCACCTTGAGCACCAAGCGCAATCGCGATGTTGCCGGGCGGCCTGTTATGCCGTACGGAAAACTTCATCCAGCCAGGCCGGGGGAGTACCTGCTGATGGATACGACACCGCTGGACGTTTTCGCACTGGACCCGCACACGCTGCGGTGGGTGGGTGTGCAGTTGACGGTTGCGATGGACTGGTATTCCCGCTGTATCACGGGGCTTCGTCTGACCCCCGTCTCGACCAAGGCCATCGACGCGGCCGCGGTGCTCTACCAGTCATTCCGGCCAGTGCCGGCTGGGCCGGACTGGCCAGCGGAGGCGGTGTGGCCGCCCCACGGGGTGCCCCGGTCGGTTCTGGTCGAAATGGAGGCCTTGGACCGCACCAGCGTATTCGCGGCCAACCCGGCGGTGGTGCCGGAGACTCTGGTAGTCGACCACGGGAAAATCTATGTCGGCGAACACCTGACGAGTGCATGCCGTCGACTCGGAATCTCGATCCAGCCCGCACGCGTACGAGTCGCCCACGACAAGGGCCCGGTAGAACGCTTTTTCCGCACAGTGCGGGAGGGGTTCCTGCTTGAGCTGCCCGGTTACAAGGGCCCGGATTTGCACTCCCGCGGGGTCGCCCCGGAGCGCGAAGCTGTCTTCTTCATCGACGAACTAGAGGCTCTGCTGCGCGAGTGGGTTGCTGCTGTGTATCACCGGCGGCCCCATGACGGGATCGGAGAGACCGGTCTGTGGGCGTTGAGAATGTCCCCGGCCCAGATGTTTGAACACGGCGTAACCCGGGCCGGCTACCTCGAAGCGCCGCGCGAACCTTGCCTCGCCTACCACTTCCTCGCAGTGCGGTGGCGCACTATCCAGCACTACGGCTTCGAGATCGACCATCGGTATTACCGCGGGCTCGGCCTTCAAGGCTATGTGGCGGGCGAGAAGAGTCCCTTCCACGAGAAAGGCGGCCAGTGGCCCATCCATGTCGACCCTGATGACGTTCGACAGGTGTATTTCTTTGATCAAAAGATCACCAAGCAGTGGCACGCGCTCGCGTGGACCGAAGCGGCAAACTGCAAAGGAGCGATGAATGAGGATGGTCTGCACTTCGCCAGGGACTTGGTCCGCAAGAAACACCACTTCTTCGACGACAGACTGGCGCTGGCCGAACTCCTCGAGCGCCGCCACCTCAGCCAGGGGCACACGATGGCCGAGCGGCGTGCAGCCCTCCGTCTATCCCGGGAGCAGTCAACTCTGAGCATCGATGCCAAAACTGCGGTCGCAGTTGACGAATTGCCCACTGCGCAGCGTCTTCTGCACGGTGACGGGCCGGAGTTCGAGGACGAACTCGATGATGATCCGCTCATCGACGACGGCCACTTCTACGACGACGTATTGGAGGATGTATGACTACCAAAGCGGCTTCCCGCAGACCTGCTGAGCCGAGTCTGGACAACCTGACCCTTTCCCGCAAAGAGGGATGGCGGGCGTGTACCGAAGCCCCAAAGCGAATTGCTCCCGAGCTGCTGACAAAGAGCCAGGTACGCCGCCTCAGTGAAGCGGCGGCCGACATCTACAAGCAGCGGCGCGAGGACTGGCATAACAACCTCGGACCGCTGAAGACTCCGCAACTGGCTGCGCTGCACGAAGATCTGTGGGACATCCTCGACGGCAACGCCCAAGACGGCGACCATGCCAAGGGCGCGGTCGCACTCGATGGCTATCCGGGACTCGGAAAATCGACGGCTGTCGAGGCGCTCGCCAAAGAATTCCACCGACGCGAGATCCGCCGCCATGGGGAATACACCCGGGTCGGCGATGAGCGCTGGCCCGTATGCCGAATCGGTATGCGCGGCAACACCTCTATGAGGGACTTCAACCGCGCAATGTGCGAGTTCTACGGCCACCCCGGATGGCGAGGCAGCACCGAAGAGTTAGGACGACGCGCCTTGGACTACGTCCTGAAGTGCGAGACGCGTCTGCTAATCATCGACGACTTGCACTTCCTGCACTGGCAGAACAAGGGCGGAATCGAGATCAGCAACAACTTCAAGTACATCGTCAACGACTTCCCCATCACGCTGGTCTCCATCGGCATCGGCCTGATCGAACGCGGAGTCCTTATGGACGCCTCCTACGACGAATTGTTGGCACAGACCAGCCGCAGAACCACCGTCCTGACGATGGACCCCTACCTCGTCAAGACTGAGCGGCAGCGACGGGACTGGAGAACTCTGTTGACCACCATCGAACAACGTTTGATCCTCGGCGACAAACGCATCGGTATGCTCGCTGAAGACCTCTCTGGCTACCTCTACGAGCGAAGCACCGGACACATCGGTTCCCTGATGGACTTGATCCGGCGCGGATGTGTCCGCGCCATCCGAACCGGCAAAGAGACGCTAAACCGGCAGCTGCTGGACACCATCAAGATCGACAGCGCTGCAGAGAAGGCTCGTAAGGAACTGTCTGCAGCATTCAGGACACGGAAACTAACCACTAAGCTCAAGGGCTCGTAAGCGGTAACAATGACTGCCCGCACCCTTCCTCTGCGGGTCGAGCCCCTTCCTGGAGAAGCGATCGACTCCTGGCTGGAATGCGTCGCACGCAGAAGCAACGTCACTTGGGGTGAGTTGCGCGCGGCCCTGGGCGGGGTGCTGCCGGCCGGTCCGAACCCCGACAGATGGATTGGGAACCTAACCCGGGAACAGCTGAGAACCATAAGCTTCGCCAGCGGGCTCGATCGGGCCGCCTTGCAGTCGATGACTCTCATGGGTTACCCGTCGGCGGCCGTAGGTTTTAATCCGATAACGGCCAGATCAGCCGCCACGTATCCGTGGCGCCACATTCGCGCCTCGCGATTCTGCCCCCAATGCCTCGGCTCAAACGGTGGACGATGGAAGTTGTCCTGGCGCATGGTGTGGTTTTTTGCTTGCCCTGAACATGCGTGCTTGCTCGCACATAACTGCCCCGAATGTGGTGCAGCCCAACGCGTGAGGCCAGTAGTGAACGCTGTTCCGCAGCCAGGCCGGTGCACGGCATCGGTAAGCCGGAGTAGGTCGTCCAACCCGCAACGATGTTGCGCTGAACTCAGTGAGGCACCTGCAACAAGCCTTGAAATCGGTGGCCCGATTCTCGCACTACAAGAGGCTGTTGCCGAACTAATCATCAATGGAGGGGCCGCTTTCGGGATCTACACGAAGTTCCCAACATCGGTCGCGCAAGTCCTGCAAGACTTGCGAGTCTTAGGTGATCGCGTTCTCGCGGCCTGCGGGAAAGCCAGACTGGCACGGTGTCTTTCGAACGATCTTCTCGAAAGCTACTTCTCTCAGACAGAGCCCACGCGCACGACTGGGGGAAGGATGCCACCGAGGGCAGTGCCTTCGGTAGTCACTGCGGCAGGCATAACCGCGGCAATGGCGGTTGTGGGTGAGTCCGATTTGGAGTCCGCCGCTGAGGCACTGAGGGCGATGTGGTCGGAGGGAAGCTTGTCAACGTTGGCCCAGTCAATCGACATTTCAGGGAAAGGGCGGCAATTGGAAACGAGCGCTGCGCTGCGAGGTGTGTACCTGCATGCCCTGATTCCAACGCTCGGTGTTACTGATCAACTGCGCTATCGGTGCGGCTCAAACTTGCCTGCCCGTCCGATACGCAACATGGATCTGGTGCGGAGAACGGCCGCATCGATTCCCCACATGCTGTGGCCGCAGTGGGCCCTTCACCTCGCAGAACCCTCCGGCCATCTGAGGTTCTTCCGGGCAGCGCTTTCGGTTGGCCTGCTTGTCGTTGGGAATGACATCACAACGGACCAAGCTATTGCCAGGCTGAAATGCTCGATAAAGACCGCGACCGTCGTCACGATCCTGCGAAGCGCATACGAGTCTTCGGACTGGCCCCATCTGCGAGAAGCGCTTTACCGACTTGCCGACTACCTGCGCGCCCATGGATCTCCCATTGACTACCAGCGGCGACGAGAACTTGACGTAGGGCAAATCCTTCCGGAGGCAACCTGGTCGCGAATTTGCAGCGAGACGAAAACTAGACCAGAAGGACTTGAAGCAGTTCGACTGTTTCTAGTCGAGCGCCTCAGTGCTGTCCCTCCGGCTTCCGGAAATCCAAGATTGACGGCGGCCGCATCTCGAATCTCGATCCGCATGACTCCGGAATTGAACGATGCGCTGATGAGATATGCCCTTGAGTTTCTGGCCGGCCAAGGAATAACGGGAGAGCCCCCGCAATGGTGTCCCCCGTTCGATGTCTTGGCCGGACTAGGACGTACGTCCAAATACACCGAATCTGTCGATGTCGCGAACTTACACAAAACCGTTAACATGATCCGGCGCCGGCATATCAAATTGAGTGCAGCTATTGACGCCCTCGGCTTGCCAATTGAAGTTTTTCGTCAAGCATGCGAGGACCACCCGACGCCACGTGAGCCTCGTCGTCGCCCTACCCGGGTCGTTACGACAAACGGGCCAAGTCCGGCGTACCAAAGGGCAAGGGCACTGATCACGCCCGAGCGAATGACGCAGCTCTATGTCACCGAGGGGCAAAGCCTCAAGGCCATCAGCTCAATGTTCGGAACGTCTTCCTACACGGTGACCAGGCTCGCGCGCGACTACGGAGTCCCAATTACCAAGATGAGAAGGACCAGTCGCTCAATCGACGCGGACTGGCTCCGAGAGGAATACATCAACAAGGGTCGGACTCTGAAGGACCTAAGCGAAACCCTTGGCGTCGCTCCCGCCACCGTCTGCCGACTCATGGAGTCGCATGACATCCCCTTAAAGTGGTTCAGTCACCGACCGGCAGGACTGCCATCCGATCACACAAACGTCCCGGAACTGCTTTTGCCGGCCCTAGCAACTCGAGGGGGCTGGCAACGGCTGCAGCGCCTTGCCCAAGCCGCCGCCTACGGCTCGTTCGCCGAGGCGCAACGGGCTCTAAACATAGTCGGTTCGACACTCGGCCTCCAGTTGTCTCGCATTGAACGTGATCTCGGCGGTCCCGTCGTGATCAGGGCGACGCGACAGAAGCCAATGCAATTGACGCCCCTAGGGGAACGCGTCATCGATGCGTTAAAGCGATGCGAGTGCGACGGCGTTCTTTAGAGCCATGTCTAGAGCTTCGCCACTTGGGTCCGCACACCGGCATCTAATCTCCCTGCGGTCGCCCAGGTGACCGAAGCGCGACACCGTAGCTGCGCGCAAGGCGGGTCACCATCTGCCGTGACAGCCCGTACCGGCTGGCGATATGCGCCAAACTCCGACGCTGATCAAGGTAGAGAAACTCCAACGTCTGCTTCGGCAGAATTTTGGCCGCGGCGAAGACACCGCAACGTACGTCTGGTGGGACCGATCCCAAATCCAGCTCGCTCTCACGCAGATACCTGGACACGGCCACCGCCGCTCGGCGGCCGTTCCCCCAGTCACCAATGTCAGCCAGCTCGAAACGACGAAGCCTGATCGGCGACCACACAATGGGCTCGCCGGCGATCCCTTGGTTGTTGAGGAAAATCCGGGCGTAGCCGTCTGCGGCACTGATGAACTCGCTATTCAGAACCTCGGGTAGATCAGCCAGCTTGGAGCGGAACTCGGGTGAACTGCTGGACCAGGGCGACCGGCTACCGGGAAGCCCCGAGATGCGTTCGTAGAGCCAACAGCGCGCGATCGGGAGTCTGAGGCCGCGCCCGGGACCGACTCCCGAGGAAAGACAGATCTGCATCCACACAGACTGCGGCAGAAAACCCTCCCAGGAGAGGGCGCGCCGGCGCGCGTAGTCAATTGGTGGCCGCTCAGTGTCGAGCTGATCAGCCAAGTCCTCGAGCATCGGCCAGATTGTTGCGGAGCTATCGCTGCGCCCGATGAGCTGAAGAATCCTTGACACCGCCTGCGCGGTGGTGACCGAGCCGAGGAGAGCGGCGGCGGCTGACAAGGTAAGGCGTGAACCGACTAGCAACACGGCCACGGCGAGAGCTGATCGCACCTGTGTGGATCCGGCTCCCGCGCAGCGCACATGCAAGCAAGTGGCCGGCCACAACAGCGGTGGCAGTCGGCGGGCTCGTTCGTTCGCCTGTTTCGACGGCGGATGGCGGGGGGTCATCGAATGGGTTCTGTAGCGCAAGCGATCACTTGGTGAGAGGAATTCGGACAGTGCCCGGAGTTGAGCGGAGCGCAGAGCCGGGCTGATACCGCGTCCCCATCCGATGTTCGTTGCGCTTACCGAAAGTCCCGCGCTGCGACAATCAGCGATGAGCCACCGCAACCGATCGCCCGCCTCGGTGAGGTTATTGGAGCTCAGAATGGATGCGGAACTTGCAGCGGCGACGGCAGTCGCGACGGCAGGCGAGTCGGCAGTTACTCCCCGAACACCAAATTCCCCGCCCTCGCAGTGGAGTAGTTTCGTGATGACGGCGTCGTTTGTTAGTTCGGCAAGCTTCACAAAGTTGGGGTACCGCAGTATCCGGCCGCCAAGAGCGGACAAGTCGGCAATCAGCACAGACAATGGGACCGGCGCTCGACTGTAGATACCGCTACGCATGAACCCTGTGCGAACCGCCGCATCGATGGTTCGTTGCGCATCGAGGATCGGATGGTCGTGGTCCAACGACAAAACCGGGGCGGATGAGATATCGGCACCGCAACAAGTGACGTCTCGGCCATGGACACCCGAGAGCTTGTTCGCGCAGAGTCCGGGGGTCGGGATCTGGGCTACTGCGAAGGGCCTATCCCGTTGCGTTGCTTGGCAGCACGGGCAGGTATCTGCCAGAAGGCGCGCGTGGCGCACACAAGCGAAGCTCCACCGCAGCCGCCACGCCAACAACCACCGGCCGCTTGTTTGAGCAAGGCAGTCCGGGCAGAACCGTGATCGGCGGCGATCGAGCCAGAGCATGGACTCGACCGATCTCCTCGGGATGTCCGGGCAATGTCCCAAGGCGTCAGTGATGTGGCTCAGAACCATGGCGCTGATGACTTCCCGACTTTGGCCGGCTGCAAAGGACATGGATTGGAGCTGGTGGTCCGTGAGGCTGACTAACCAGCCGGTGGTGTAACCGCGGGTTCGTCCTGCCGGGAGGTCGACAGCAGCCAAGAGGTCACCCCAGGAGCACTGCATCCGGGCCGCCAACGCCTCGAGCCAGGAGTCCAGCGCTTCTCCCGCTACGGGTTGTACACGCAAAGGCAATGTGCGCACGGCGGCCTTGTTCCACGCAATCGAAACTCCGGTATCCAAGCGTAACGCAGTGCCCTACTAGTAGGGCAGACAGTGTGCTGGGCCAGCCGGATTACTTGGAGGCGTGCCGACACGCCCTAGTCAGAACAGTCCCGAGCGTGTCGCCAATTGGGAAAGATGGAGGGCAATTGTTGGCGCCAATATTCGAGCATGCCGCGCCGGAAAGGGCATGACCCAAGAAGCGTTGGCGTTGCGATCCGGGGTTACCCGAAACGTTCTAATTGACGTCGAACACGGCAAACGCGGCGTCCTCTATGAACGCCTGATCGACATCGCTGATGCACTCAGTGTGCCGATCGGCGACCTCTTTATCGAAGCTGAAGTCGCCGAGGAGTCCGAAGCCGGGCGTCCCAATAGGGCGGCTGCTAATGGAAAGGACCCGTCAGAGCCCTGAAGTGGGACGAAGCGACGGACTGTCAGCTATACGACGCGTGTCGACGCCGCCGATGCGAACTGACGAAACGGACGCCGGCAGCGATTGTGGCATCCGTGCCTACGAACGCAAGATAGAGTTAACTTGGTGTCCGACGACACTGGCCCGGCGGCACAAAATGCCTGCTCGCTGACTGAAGACGGCCGAGGCGCCCTATGGTTCATTCGCCGGCGGCGCCGCGCCGACACCGTCGCCGCGGGCGGCTCGATGGAGCGGATCTCGCCAGTGACCTGAAGAAGGTTGCATCTCAACTTGACGAGGACCCTGAGCGGGTTCGCGCAGACATCGAAGCTCAGATCGAAGGCCTCTACGCGCAACTGGGAAGAACTCGACGCCGGCAACCGGCCCGACCCGAACTTGGTCAATCTGACCGACGAGGCGAGTTCCATCATTCAGATGGAACAAATGATCAACGACATTGTTCGATACGGCGGCTGCAAAAGCATCACCACGGGGTTGATCAACGGCGTCGAAGATTCCGATGCCGAGTTCCGGGAACCCGACCACCGCTCCGCTCCCCGGCCTGTACGGAGCTAGCGCCGCCAACGAACGCTCAGTAGTCATCTTCCTTCGATGTTCCTGTGCGCCCTGTTTACCGCTGTGAGTGGCGGAGCCCCTGAACTCAGAAAGGCGGGGTTCAGTCACACGGGGGCGTGCTGTCGACACGCACGGTGCCGATCGTGCGGGCATCGACTGGCTGGGTGGTCCAGGAGCCGATACGCCGGGCGGTGCTCCACGCCGCCCAGGCCAACGCCGCGACGAGGGCTGCGTCTGTTGTCAGCAGTTGTCGGGCTGCCGCAACGTCGGCGTCTGTGACCTGATGCGGTGCGAGGCTTGTCAGGAGGGCCAGCCGCGTCGAGGGGCGGAGCTCATCGGGTAGGTGGTCGGTGTATTCGGTTGTCCAACTGCTGCTGATGGGTTTGGGTTCGCCGTGCCAGTCCTGCAGGGCGTGTCGAAGAGCGGCTCGGCTGGGCTCGGCCAGATGGTCGGCGTTGTCCAGGCAGTCGGTCATTGCGGCGAAGGCGCGCGCGATCGGCGGGTTGGCGGCCGCCCAGGTGAGATCGGCGGGAAGGGGACTCTGCGGAAGGCGTTCGACGGACAGTCCCGGCGGGTGGGTCCGGCGGGCGGTCCGGGCCAGCGCACGGCCGGCGGCCCGACGCAGCAGTGACTGGGTTCGCGGGCCGCCGGGCAGGAAGGTCTCGTCGAGAAGGACCAGGACCATTCGCGCGGTGAAGTGGAATGCCATTGCGGTGCCGATACATTCGGCGGCTTCGTGGTGCCCGAATGGTGGGGGAGGGCCTGAGGGGGCGGCCGTCCCCCGCGCCCAGGCAACCAGCGGCGCGTTTTCGCCGACCGGATCGTCATCGGCCAGGATCGCGGCAGCGGTGCCGGCTTCGCCGGTCGCGTAAAGCATGGTGGTGTGTGCGTCGACGCACCAGGGGCAGCGCAGGCCGGCCGACACCGATGCGGCGATCGTTTCCTTGTGGGCGCGGGGGACTTCACCGGCGAGCAGTGTCTCCCGCAGGACGGCCCATCCGGCGGCCAGCAGGCCTTCGTGCGGTGACCACATCATCACCGGCTCGGGCAGGCGGCCGAAGTCCCGCCCGGCCTCGGCGTAGATTTCGGCGACGGTCCCGGTGGCCTTGCGTGGCTCGACTGCCTGGACGTGGTTGATGAATCTCATCGTGCGTTCCCTTCGTTGGTCCCGTTGGACGTTGCCCCGGCGATGGTCAGGGCTGCGGCGATCGCTGTGCGGGCACGATCGCCCGCGCCCGGATCGTCGAGAAGCTTTCGGGCCCAATTGACTTCCATTGCATAGGCGTGCAGTTGGAAGGCGAGCTGGGAAGGGTCGATATCCTTGCGCAGCTGGCCCAGGTTCCTGGCCGCCTCGATCTCGGCGATGATCGCTGCGATTCCCGCACTCACAACCTCGGCGACCCGGTCACGGACCGGCCCCGGCCGGGAATCCATATCGGCGGACGCCGCTGCGAAGAAGCACCCGCCAGGAAAGGTGTCGCCCTCCAGATACCGGATCCAATGGCGCATCAGGGCCCGTAGCCGATCCAGGCCCGATTCCGCCGACAACGCAGGCTGATAGACGTCGCATTCGAAGATGGCGGCCGCTGCATCGACGGCGGCCAATTGCAGCCGTTCCTTGGCGCCGAAGTGGCGGAACAGACCGGATTTGCTCATCCCGAGTTGATCGGCCAGCAACCCGATCGACAAGCCCGACAGACCTGTCACCGATGCGGTGTCCATCGCGGCGCGCAGGATCTGCTCGCGCGTCTGCCGGCCGGAGGCCGCGCTAGGCATTGGCCGCACCGCATTCATGCGAAGCGACTTCGGCGGTGAAGGCGGTGACCAGCGGCGCGTAGCGCTCAAGGGCCGACAACACGTCATCGGACCCGGCTGAGGGAAGGGCAAGCACCACTTCGTCAACGCCGGCTGCCCGGTAGGCCTCCAGGGTGGCGCGATCACCGGAGGAGGAATACACGCAGACCTGAGCTGTTGCCGGGTCCCGATCGGCCCGCTCAAAGGCCGCGTGCAACGCCGGCACAGCAGACAGGATGTCGCTGTGGCCCTCGATCGGCTGCCAGCCATCGCCGTGCTGGGCGATCAGGTCGAATGCCGCTGAACTGCGGCGGCAGGCGAATAGCACCGGGACCGCGTTGGCAGGCTTGGGCCAGGCCCACGACGGCGGCACTGCCGCGTAGGACCCGCTGTAGGTAGCCGGCTCACTGGCCCAGAGCACCCGCATGGCGGCGAGTTTGTCCACTGCCACCGCGATGCGGTCTGCGAAGGGCACCCCGTGATCAGCTAGTTCCTCGGCGTTTCGGCCGAATCCGACGCCGAGAACAAAGCGGCCGTTCGACAGGTGGTCGACCGACGCCACCTGCTTGGCCAGCAGGATCGGATCGTGCACTCCGACCAGGCAGGCGCCGGTCCCGACCCGCGAGGTCGTGGTCACCGCCGCGGCGGCCGCCAGCGCGACGAACGGGTCGTAGCACCTCAGGTACCAGTCCGGCAGATCCCCGCTCGGCCACGGCGTCTGCCTGCTGGTCGGCACATGGGTCTTCTCCGGCACGAACAGCCCGTCGAATCCGCGTTGCTCGGCCCACACCGCCACCGACTGCGGCGGAGGTGTCCGGTCGGTCACGAACTGCATCAGTGAGATACGCAACCCGGGCCTCCAATAAGCATGAACGATCGTGCTTTATGTAAAGTTACCTGGGGGAGCGTGAATGTCAAGACCGGAGGTGTTGGGTCGGCGTGGCCGGCTCCGGAACGCTGACACCGGGGCCCAGTGTCTGACGGCGTTGTGCACAGTGTCAGCTGCGTGACACATGCCTGCTGTGCGGGGCGCTGTCGGATCTAGCGTCGGGGGGTGGGCCAGTGCAGTTTCGCGATCCTGAACCGTCGCCGTTTCGTCGGGGCACTCGCGACGCTTGCAGCGGCGGGTGCTGCTGGGTGCACCGATGTCCACACCGTCGTGTCGGCACCTGCCAGTGCTCCGGTCGCACCCCGCCCCGTCACGATCACCGGGTCCCCACTGCATGGGGCCGTCGAGGTCAATCCCCTTGCTGTGGTGCAGGTTACCGCCAGTGGTGGGACCTTGGAGTCGGTGGTGATGGTCAATGATGCCAGCCGACCTGTGGACGGCATCATCACACCCGATGGACTGCAGTGGACGAGCGCCGAGCCCCTCGGATACGGCAGAACCTATACCGTCACCGTCGCCAGTCGGGATGTCGGTGGTGTCCGCTCGACACAGTCGAGGACCTTCACGACGGTCCAGCCCGCCAATCAAACGATGGTCTACCTGACGACCACTGGCGGGGATGCGTTCACCGAGGGCGGGCGGTACGGGGTGGGCACGGTGGTGGTTGCGCGATTCGATGAGGCGATCGGCGACCGTCTGGCCGCTGAACGGCATCTGTCGGTCACGACGAATCCGCCCGTTACGGGTGCGTGGCACTGGCTGGACGACCAGAACGCGCATTGGCGACCGGCCCAGTACTACCGGCCCGGAACGCGGGTCACCGTGGAGGCGACGATCTACGGGGTTGCCGTTGGTGAGGGCCTGTATGGGCAACAGGACAGTCGGGTCTCCCTCCTGATCGGCGACGCCCACATCTCGATCGCTGATGACACCACAAAACAGGTCTCGGTGTACGACAACGGGCGGTTGGTGCGAACCATGCCGACCTCGATGGGGATGGGCGGCACCGAACGCATTGCAGGCAGCACGATTTCGTTCTGGACCCAGCCCGGTGTCTACACCGTGATGGGAACGGCGAACCCCGTCGTGATGGACTCTTCCAGCTATGGCCTGCCGATCAATTCACGACTCGGCTACAAGGAGTCGATCAATTACGCGACGCGCATCAGCACCGACGGGGTGTATCTGCATCAACTCGATGCCACGACCTGGGCGCAGGGAAACACCAACGTCTCGCACGGCTGCCTGAATCTGAACGCCGAGAATGCCCGCTGGTTCTATGACTTCTCCGTGCCCGGTGACGTCGTCGAAGTGATCAACACCGGAGGCGACCCGCTGCAGGTGTGGCAGAACGGCGATTGGAGCGTCCCGTGGGAACGCTGGGTCAGTGGCAGCGCACTGCAGTAACCGTCATCGGAGCGATCGGTTCTTCAGCAAGTGAGGAGGGATGTACATATGGGTGGTACTGACTTTGTTGATGGTATCGAGGTGTTGTGGCGGCCGGGATGCCCGTTTTGTGTCAGTCTGCGCCGTGGACTGCACCGTCGGGGAATCACCGCGACCGAGATCGACATCTGGGCGGATCCCGTTGCTGCGCAGCGGGTCCGGGCCGTCACCGGCGGTGATGAGACGGTTCCCACGGTGTTCGTCGGGGCCGTGGCCCTGGTCAACCCCAGTGTGCGAGAGGTCATGGCCGCGGTCGAGAAGGAACTCCCGCAGCGGGCCGGCGAGATGCTTGCGGGCGCGACGGACGCCACTCGCCGCACGTGGTGGTCGCGGTGGTCGGGACGCAATTCCGACGGCCGATGACACCGGGGAGTGTGCCGATTGCGTCGGTTGCCTGCAGCAACTGCGGACTCACCCGGGGATCGATCCCACCCGGACTTGGATATGACCACCCCGCAGGGATATTTCCTGCACGTCGGTGAGTGACGATGCGATTGCCGTCCAGGGGTGTGCGTCGATGTCGGATCCGCCGAGCCGGCAGGCCAGCCGTGCCAGTGGAGTCAGGAACGTCGCCCGGCCGACTGGTTTTTGCATGTCCACCACCGCGATACGGCCGCCGGGGCGGGCGACACCCATCATCAGCCTTATCGCTTGGCGCCAGTCCGGCATCAGAGACAATGTGTAGGTGGCGATGACCGCATCGAAGCCAACCCCTGCCTGCAGTGCCGCGGACTGCATCGTGGTGGCGTCGGCCCCGATGAGCCGCACGTTGTGCCAACCCGCCGAGTCCGTTCGCCGTTGGGCCTGACGGAGCATCTGAGGGCTGGCATCGACCGCGGTGATCGATCCGGTCGGGCCGATCCGGCGCTGCAAGTGCGGGAAGTTCAATCCGGTGCCAGAGCCGATGTCGAGCACGCGGTGACCAGCCCGCAGCGCCAAGAGATCGATCGCCGCCATCCGGCCGGCCCGGTAGACGGGCCGCTCCGCGGAGATGAGGTCATAAAACCGCGCGGACAACCGATAGCGGTCCGGTCGTCGCATCGGCATTCCGTTCCTCGGTACTTCTGGGGCAATTATCCGGTACGGGAACATCCGGTCAATCTCACGGGGTTCCCTGACAGTGGACCAACCCGACAGCGGCAAGCCCGAGATGCCCGGTGAAAGTTTTCGCCGCCTTGTCGAACCCGAGACCGGCGCGCGCCAGTATCTTCGGCCCGGTTTCGTCGCGACAAACGAAGGGGGACAGCGATGATCGCTGCCTTGGCCACGATGCTGACGTGCCGCTGGTCGGCCCGCCGAATCCAGCGATACCTCGACTCTGATCCGGCGGCAGCGCTGGACCGGGGCGACATCATGCGGTTGGAGGCCCATCTGGCCGAATGTCAGAGGTGCACGACTGCGGCCGCCGACTACCGCCAGATCGACTCCGCCCTGTCGCGGTGGGCCGCGCGCCGGATGCCCGACCCGCAGAGCGTCACGCACATGCATGAGGTCCTCGACCGCCTCGTCCGCGACGAACTGCCGTGACCCGGGCAGACCCCGACCTGGTGGTTATCGGGGGTCGCCGGCAATGGGGTTCGGGTTCTTTTGCCGTTTCCCGGGAAGGGTGCGGACCCGCCACCGGGTTTCCGCAGTGAAGGGGTGCCGATGCCCCGCAACAAGGACCAATGAGGAGCACACGAAATGTCATCAACCACCACAGCGCGCATCGAGACTAAGCCCGGATTGGGACGGACCGCGATCGTCGGTGCCATCGCGGGTGTGATCGCATCGCTGGTCATGGCGATGTTCGCGATGATCGCCGCCGCTACGTATCAGCACACGGGATTCTTCACACCGCTGTACCACATCGCATCGTTGTTCATCGACCCGTCGACGATGATGACTTCGATGCAGCAGGGTATGAGCGGCTCGAACTTCTACTTCGCATTCGGTCCCGCTGTGGTCGGGGCGATCGTCCACATGATGACCGGCGCGATGTACGGGATCGGATTCGCGGTCATCGCGCGGTTCGCGAAGCTGCGCGGAGTGAACCTGATCATCGCCGGAATGGTCTACGGAGCAATCATCTTCGCGGTCAGCGCGTGGATCGGACTGCCCTTGGCCGCGACGATCTTCTCCAGTGGTGAGCCGATTGCGAACATGGCGTCGATGGTCGGCTACGGGACGTTCCTGGTGGAGCACATCATGTTCGGTGTCGCGGCCGCAGTGGTTCTGCTGCCGTTCACCCGGGCTCACGACGCCTAAACGGACCCCCACCAAGTGGAGCCGGGGTGCACGCTCGTGCGCCCCGGCTCCACTGCCCATCGACGCCTGCACGATTCCAGATGAATGGAGAGATGACCGTGAGCGTCGTGACCGCCCGGGTGGGCGACACCGTGATCGCAACCACTGAGGACCCGGTGATCGTCGAAGGGAACGTCTATTTCCCCCACGAGGATGTCGCCGACGGGGTGCTCATCGCGACCAGCGCCAAAAGCGTGTGCTTCTGGAAGGGTATTGCCAGCTACTACGACATCCGTGCCGGCGGCCGCACGTTGCGCAGTGCGGCCTTCACCTACCGCCGCCCGTCCCCGTTGGCCCGGCGCATCAAGGGCCGGGTCGCCTTCTGGAATGGTGTTGAGGTCAGCACCGACCGAACCGATCAGTAGCCGACTTCTCCGGCTATTGCAGTGGCCGCCGCGCCTCGGCGAGGACATCGTCGACCGACCAGTGGTCGTTGGCATGCGTACCGTATTTGCGCGCCACGATGCGGCCATCCGGCGCGATGAGAAAGTCGCCCGGCAGCCCGGTATGGCCACCTTCCCCGGTATCGGACTGCGGCGCGAGGTGACGATTCCAGCCCCGCACCACCGCCGGCCAGGCGCGCGGGTCGGCGATCGACCGCATGGATTTCTCCACCCCGAATTCGCGGTACAAGCGGCGTTGCGGATCGGCGATCAGGGGGAAGGGCAGCGTCTGCTGATACGGCGCCATGGCGTCTGTCGATGAGTGAAAGACCGCGACCTCCCGAATTCCAGCCACCTCGAGTTCACCGTGGCGCTGGGCGAAGGAGCGCAGGTGCAGATTGCAGATCGGGCAGCCGGCGTACCGGCGGAACTGAAGATGAGTCATTCGGTGCGGGTCCGGAACGCTCACCGGCCCCGAACTGACGGTATCGAGCTGACGCGTCGCGATCACGTCGCCAGCGGCGAGCTTGTTCGGTGTGGTTGGCATGTCGGTGCTCTCTTTCGTTAGCGATCTTTGGCTTCGTTAGCGATCGTTGGCCGGGGGTTCGGTGCCGGGCTCGATGCGGCGGGCGGACAGGAATCCGACACTGGCAACGCAGAACGGCACCACGAAATTGACCGCAATCCGAACCCAGGTCCCGC
>Ga0180431_10004537_pt1 | contig 17293 bp, 6 predicted proteins | sample SS_ome_11_FD_132459 | JGI IMG/M metagenome (GOLD analysis project Ga0180431, IMG submission 132459) | Hypersaline lake sediment archaeal communities from the Salton Sea, California, USA - SS_1_MS_1 metaG | ecosystem: Environmental > Aquatic > Non-marine Saline and Alkaline > Hypersaline >... | reverse complement strand
AGGAGCGTCAATATATACAGGTTTAATAAAATTATTAAAACCTTCTTTTATCGAAGTATCATCTACCTCAAAGTTTACGCCTGGGATTAATGTTTTCATCTATTCTCCTATATTCCTTATTCTGGTTTTGCTGGGTAAGAAAGCTCCGCTAAATCTACAGCGTCCAAAAGACTCATATCAGCTTTATAAGCGTCAGTCATATCTCTAAGAGCAATTCTGTGGGCTTTCCAAGCTGCTTCAGAACCAATTGCTTTAGGGTCTGAGTCTTTATGTTTTTCTAGTTCAATATCAGCTTCCTTAAGAAGCTTATCTCTACCTTCTCTAATAATATCAAGCTTAGATTCTCTGTATGCTTTTAAGCTAGAAGCAGCAGCATCATGAGAATCATAGATAGCCTGAGCAAGATCTTGAGCAGTAACAGCATCTCCTGCTCCTGGTGCAGATTGAGGTTGAATTTGAGTTTCATCTAAAAGAGCTGATTTAATTACTTTAGTTTTACCATCTCTTTTAAGTGAAATTCTACAATGTGACTCCCCACCCATTTCTTTTATGAGTTCTTCTAGGTTTACATCTTTATCAATGTCGATCTTAACACTAAATTCTTTCATATTTATTCACCTTTTTGTACTCTTCGTTTTTCAATAGAGTTAAAGTAGAGCTGCTCAATAGATCCAGTATCTTCTTTCTGAAAGAGTATTGCAGCTTTGTTGGAGTATGCAGTTCTAAATCTACCTAAAAAACCACCAGAAGCCACACTGTCCTTAAAACCAATATCTTGTAAAATTCCAAACTCAAGGGTCTCAGTAGAACTAGCAGCATTCTGAATCTCTAAAGCAATCGCTCGTCCTGAAGAGGTATTGTTAGTTCTATTACTATTTGTATCATTAGTGATTACATAATACCTGTCTTCTTCTGATTTAAGAATCTGTCCAGACTCTTGCCAAATTTGAGTACTAGTTCCTTCTAATTTAATTCTTTCAGTAGAACTTGCAATATTAGAAGTATCAGACACTCTAGCTACAACTACATCATGAGATACTGTTCCAGACTGGTTCCAAGAACACACTAAGCTAGTAGATCCAGTCCATCTAATTCTAGCAAGAGACTTAGTATAGAAATATGCTCCGCTATCAGAAATTGAGTATCCATTGTACATATCAATAGACCCAGCTCCATCTGCAATATCCACTGCTGTAGATATAGAAGGAGTTCCAGCCGTAAGATCCTCAATTACACTTAAGTAAACGCTATTTGTATCACCTGTACCATATACTAATAGAGCTAATTTATTTCCATCTTGTTCAGCACCGAACAATGTTCTGTTTCCTCCTACTCCAACACTAGCACCTGATAGTTTAGTACCCCAATTAGCTAAATCATCATCAGAATACCACACAGATACGTTGTTACCAGCATCTTTACCTGCTACGAATAGTCTAGTATTTCCACCACCTAAGTCTACACATCCCATATAAACTGGAATACTATTTACAAAGTTAGCAGTCGAAACACCATCTTTAACGGTTACGTTAGATCCCCAAGTATCACCAAAATCTGAAGAGACAGTAACTGTATAATTACCTGAAGCAAGAGTGTAGTAACCAGCGTAAAGCTTATCGTTAACTGAATCATAACATAATTGAAAAGCTGCTGGAGTATTTGTATTGGTCGATATTGTAGCAGAGGAAGCTGCTACCCAAGTATCTCCAGACTTTACATATTTTACACCTCTTAAGTTATTGGTGTCTGCGGCATAGAAAACTACAGCTTCAGTACCATCTGGTTTAATAATAACTTCAGGTGCTCTCTGATAATAATCTTGAGCATTATCCGCAGCCGTAGGAGAAGTTAAATATGTAGTACTGTCTACTGACCAATTTTTTCCACCATCAGTTGAGTATTTTAATTCCATTCTATCTGGAGATAAACTTCTTCTCCAATTAGGTACTAAAATATCATCCCCTACCTTGTCAATGGCACACATATCAGCATCAGCAGTATCAAAAGTGATTTTTACAGGCACCTGTCTAAATTCAACAACCTCATTATTAATTGTTTTTTCTTCAAGGCTATTAACAAAAATACCAGTTCCAGCCACACTAGACTTAGAAAAAGCAATGTGAAGACCTAGAGAAGATTGTTTAGTCTTAAGTCTACCTAAATCAGGTCCACCTGAGTTTAAGTCTCCTGAAACACCTACACGCTGGTTAGTTTCAGTAGAGTCATCGGTTATCCTAACTAAAGGAACTGCCACGTTAGATGTTGGGTCTGGATCTGTAAATTTCCAAGACTGAATACTACCTTGAGTTAACCAGTTAGCAGGAACACCACTGGCAATTCTTTTATAGGTAAGGTGAAATTCATCTCCAATATTAAAGATTGATTCATCAGCTACAGCAAAAGAACCACTACCTTCTAAGTATTCTTGCTCTATATTAGTAGCAGGAGAGTCTACATCAGGTATCTTAGTTAACTTACCTGCACCTGCTGGACTACCTCCAGCCTCAGTTGAATGAACAATATAAACTGTTTGGTTATTTGAATGCCATGCAATTCTCTGAGAAACTTCTCTCCAAAGATGTCCTGAGTTTGAAATGGCTGAGTGACCGTTATAATCATTAAAAGCCGATCCACTAGTTAATAAAACCCCACCAGCACCGTGTTGAGCATTAAGAGTAGCTGCATCTAAGTTTAAATAGTTAAAATAAACATTATTGTTAGTATTTGCATCAAAACATAATACAGCTAATTTAGTACCATCAGGAGAAATCCCATCAGCTACTACAAATTCACCATTTCCACCACCATGTCCTGAGATAGAAACTTCTGCTCCCCAATTATTTTGTAAATCACCACTAATAGCGGATTCATCTACCCAAGCAACAAAACCATCTCCTCCAGAACCTCTTGCATAATGAACCATGATTCTATTATCCGTAGCTCCTCCGTTTGGATCATCTACAACCCAAAGTCTCATTATCGAAGAACCTGTAGCAGTTATTGAAGTGCCCCCAGCTCTAACCGCAGCATCTTCTCCAGCACTACCGTTTCCATCACCGAAAGTTGCACCATAATCTGTACTAAATGCCATTCTTATTGAGTTTGAACTAGACACCGCTGCTACATATAACTTTCCATTATTTTCAGCTATTTGTATACCTTGATATGAGAGAGCATCTTGTAAGATGTGATCTCCATTTACTCCTATATTAGACTTAGACCAAACTATATTACCATTTTCATCTATATTTCCATAGTATCCTGAAACATCATTGTTAGAGTCTAATTTGGCTACGAATACACGCCCTGTATCGTCAACCCAACATTTTGGTGAATATCTCTGAAAATTTTCAATACTAGAGCTATGGTTTACAACACCTTCACCGCCATCAACACTAGCATCGATATCTGCAAATGCATAGTTTTCACCACCGTCAGCGGTAGCTCTAACTCTTAAAGCAGTTGTGATTGAAGTTTGCTGCCAAGCATATACCCTATACAAGCCGTTTGGAGATACTGCGAAATCCATAACAGAAGAAGCATTGGCTTGAAAATCCTGCAATTCAGTAGGAAAATCATCCCAGCGAGTAGATACATCGACCTGCTTGAGACCGAAGTTATTATACATTAAGAGTTCACGATCTCCAAAACCATCGGCTCTGAAAGGCTTCTCAGCTACAGCGTGAATAGTAGAATTATCAAAATCAACTTTTAAGTGACCTGCATATCCACCTTCATCAATATTTGGCTTATCAATAAGATCTACTGGATTAGCTAATTGAACAGAAGACTCTTCAATAGATATATTATCTGTATTGAAAGGACTGTTTGCATTAATATTCCAAATAACTAGAACTCCACCATCTTGAGGAGCAGTAAAACTTGATTGTTTAGATCCAAGCCCTACGTTTCTAATTTGTCCGTAATTAATTTCTGCTGCTGGACTTATAGGTTCTCCATTAAATCCGTACTCAGATTCAGGATATCCAAAAACCACACCTACAGAAACTCTTTGATCATTAATAATATCAGCTTTTAAGGTATATGTCTTACCTGCTTCCAAACTCAACTGTTGTTTACCAACACATTGACCAGTGCCACCGATACATTCAAATACATTACCTGATCCAATTAAAAATGATCCGTTTTGAGAAGAGAAAGTCCAGCCAGAAGGAAGGGTTCCCACTGTACCAGTGGCATCTCCATTAGTAACCTCTTCAGCCTTAGCAGAATCATCAATAGTAATCTCTCTAGCCTCAATTTTACCTAAAGTAAAACCAGCACCATAAGATCCATTATTTCTTTTATACATAAGCTGAAAAGAGCCTGATGTTTTAGCAAAATGATGTTCATTAATTAAAGTTGTACCTCCAAGAATAGGATCTTGATAGTTTTCAATCTGAGCAATTTCAGTACTAGTACTAACATTAGCCATATCAGTAATTCTAGCCATATATCCTTTACCTGAATCATGAGAGCAGGCTATAAAAACACCGTCATCTGTTTTTATAATATTGGTCTTATCCTCAAAGAATGGGGTTCCGTTAGAGTTGTTTGTCCCACTACCGTTAGCGATATTTGGTGTATTGCCTGTACCATCAGCCCATGCAACAGTACCATTTTGAATACTAGGTGTAGCTGTAGAAAGATCAATTTCAGTCACCTGAGATAAATTAGTACTACCTGCTCTAGCAGTACCAGCGGCAGCGTGAGCTGAGGCGTGTCCAGCAATAGAGTGTATATACCACTTATCATCAGTATTGAGATAGGCACCGATAGGCAAGTGATAGGTAAAACCTAAAAGCTCACCAGCATCTATAGCAGTAGCCCAGTTATTGTTTAAATCTTGATCATCTGTATAAAATAAGTTATTGAAACATGAAGCTACACCACCACTTGTACATGGTGATAGTACAGCTACTCTGTTTTGAGCTACTTCTTGGATTGAAACATTATCCATTTCAAATTCCCCAACACCAATCGCACCATTCCAAGTCATTCTAAAATTAAGAGTGCTAGATTGAGGTATAACTACAACTTCCCAATCATCTTTATTTTGAGCATATTCATCAGAAGCTATATCTACATAAAAGAAAGACGCTCCTGACGCTAAATCTCTTATATCAACATTCCAAGCATTAGTATCAGATAACATTCTAGCTGTCCATTTTATACGGTAAGCTTTTCCTGCGGTTACACTAATTTGTTGGTCAAGTCTGCCAAAATTAGAAGCATCAGTAGAAGTAAACCTAAATTTACCATCCACTACGGTAACAGCTCCTGTTCCAAGAGAACTATCTGTCCATCCTGTTAAATCACCACTACCAGCATCACCGTTAGTGATTAATTCAGTATTATCAATAGTTTGACCAGGAATATCGACTACAGCTAATCTATGCGGTTGAGCATTACTTGTGCTACCTGCTGGATTAGAAGTAGCAATAGTAGTACTTCCATTTTTAATAGAAGCAGTTTCAGGAGTAAAAGTAGCACCGCCATCAACAGACTTAACTATTTTTAATGGTCTAGTAGTAGCTGCTAACATAGTTACATAAATAACACCATTATGTTTTTCAGCTCTAATAGCTAGTTTATGTTCCCCACTAGATGTATTTGAGATACTTCCAGCATATGGAGATGATTCAAAGGCATTAGATTGTTTTAATACTAAGTCTCCCTCAGCATCAATTGTTCCATATAAACCTCTGACTTCACGTAAAGATCCGTCATAATGAGCATAAGCTATAAAAATTTTATTTTCGTCTACAATTACCTTAGGACTAGCTGTAAAAAAATCAGAATGCTGATTCCACTGAGAGCCAATAACAGATTGAATTGTATGTTCGTTTTCTTGAACACCACTTGCAATAATCTCAGCATATCTAGAAGATTTACCTCTGTCGGTAGAATAAGATACTCTAAGTAGTCCATTTGTGACTTGATCTACGTCACAGATAACAACTACATCACCATCAGCAGCCATGTCATGAACAGTTACATTAGAATCTCTCATACTTGGAATTTCAGGAACTTCTTCCCATCCAAGAACACCGTCTAGACTGTTAGGGATAACATCTGTATCAGGTTGACACTCAAAAAGATAATCTCTTCTTACATCATCAACCACAACAATTTCAGATTCAGTGGCTTTACCTACAATAATAGAGTTTGCTACTTGAGTAGTAGAAATCTGACCAGCAGTACCGTTAGTGTAGTGATCTGCTCCAACTGTAAGACCTGATAAGCCATCAGCCTCTCCTGATAAAATACCTGTTACAGAACTTAAGGCAGCGGCATCGTTTCTAGCAATAGCAGAGAAACTTTCAGATCTGTGAGCCGCACCTACAGGTGTAAAAGACCCATCATCCTGTACTGGAGGTGAACTATCGTCACTTGTGTTAACTACTTGCCACATTTTTTCGCTTGAAAAAGTATGTACGCCAGCAGCTCTATAGAAAGACGCATCTTCAACTAAATCAACTGAGCCAAATCCTAAAGTAGGAAGAATAGAGTTTGCTGCACTTGCAATTAAGTTAAACGTCCCAGCATTTTCAAATGTTTTAATTCTGTGATTTTTCTCATCTAGATTTACCACATAAATATTTGCTCCAGCAGCATCCATTAATGTTTTAATTTCAGTTTGTAGAGCAGTATATGGGTAAAGATACTCACCTTGAGTAAGTGAGATAGTAAAGTTAGACCCACCTTCATTGAAGGTTAATTGATCGTTTGTTGCATCAATAGTTAAGGTTTTTCTAAGCTTTGCGTATAAAGCCTGACCTTTAGTTACAGCTTCAGCCGTTCTTAGTCTTAAAGAACTTCCTCCGCTACCAGATCCACCTTTAATTTGATTCGATTTTATTCCTGATGTTGCCATCTATATCTCCTACTATTTATCAAATGCTATTTTAATTTTTTCAATTCCACTTTGCAATGACGCAACGGCTCTATTTAAAGTAGCCTTAAATTGCATCATAGTGCCTCTGTTTGCAGATTGGAATGATTTTCTCCATATCATTAATTGCTTATAACTATCTACAAATGGCTTACCGTCTTTAGCTACACCTGCATCGTAGTAATAATCACTTGCAACCCTACCTCTAAATCTCCTACCTAATACAAGATTAGCTCCGATTGACTGAGTTGAAACAACAGCTTGCTGTGGCTTCCATCCATCATAAGCAAAGGTCTCTGATTCGTTTGCAAACTTAACATATCCAATTTTACCGCTGAAATATTGTCCTAATTGAACACCAGCAGAAATTGAATTGTCTCTTGTACCAATATACATATCTCTACCAGCGGCATCTGCAATATTATTGAAAGTATCTTGCACTGCATAGGTAGCTTCAGTAAATAGTGCAGTACCATTAGGTCCGGCAGTTAAATCCGCACCTTCAGACTTCCAAAGTCTTACTGGCTGACCAGCACCTGCTCTTGTTACTTTTACCTTACAAAAAGTTCCAGAAGTAATCCAGTCATCTTGTGATTCAGTATTCCTAAACGTAGATGTTTCATCGTAACAGTCAAAAGTAAGCTTAAATCCTGAAGTAGTAGGATCACATTGGAACCACCATCCTGCTTCAATACCACTATCCATTCTGGCTTTAGATATAATACATCTACCACTACCAGCAGCATTAATATTAATCTCAGCCTCAATCGCAAAAGCTCCATTTTGATCAGAAACGTCACTTCTTCCAATATCTAAGAAAGGCGAGTGGTTGATTAAGGTGTAGTTATTTGATCCGTTAAAATCTAATGCAACACCTTCTTGAAAATCACTATCAGTAGCTAAAGCAATAGTTCCACCCTGACCTGAAACATTGTGTCCAAACTCACTTAAATCAAAAATACCCGATCCAAGTGAAGATGATTGGTTTTGAGTAAGGGCACCTGATACACCGTCTTTCTTACGAGCGAGATCAATACCTAAAGCCCAGTTTCCTACAAGGTTTCTGTCATAATCAGGAATAGCTCCCATCTCATCATATACAGCACAGTTTAAGTCAGTAAATGTTGACTTAGCTGCTGTGTTTGAGATGTTAATAGTTCTTTCAAAAGGGACACCCTGCTGGTTTCTGTCAGCACCACCACCTTGAAAGGATCTTCTAAAAGTATATTTTAATTGATTATCGTCAATATATTCAATAGCAGCCTCACAGTCTTTAATAGTGTGAGATCCGTTTCTAATGTTTCTACCTAAGCCTACATCCTCAATCCAGTGACCATTTACTTGGAAAATACCTGTCTTACCTCTAGCAGACCATGTGTCCTGAGCATCATTTGCACCGTAAGAATCATTGCCTAAATCTGATGGGGCAGTGATTAATGCTAGAAAATCCGTACCATTAGGTGCCTCATCTGTTGAAACAATTGCAGCATATGTACCAGCCGCTAAGTTAACTGGTGTTTCAAAGTTAAAATATAAATAATTACCGTTAGTTGTGGGTGAAAGTAAACGTCCACTGGCTGGTCTTGAAGTAGCCAAGACAGTTCCACCACCGTCAATCGGTGCTCCACCTGAGGTATCCTCAATAGTCATAGTAAATTCTGCATCTTTATACTTGCCTGATGCAGTTTGTGTACGCAACCCTATCATTATACTTCTAATATCTTCAGCACTAGATAATGTAAAAGTTTGAGCTATTTTTGTTGTATTAGCATCAAAATTCCAAGTAGTGTTGTTTCCACCAGTTGAATTTCCTGGACCGACTAAAATATCAGAAACATCTTTAATCTCAACTAAGTGAGAAGCTACTGCATTGGAAGAGAAATCTTTTAAATCACATGCAATAAATAAATGCTTGTTATCAGCAGGATTAAATCTAGCTCTTATGGTTGAGTTTTTCATTAGGTTAGAATCTGCATTAGGTCCACGACCATTATCAGTATCAATTGCAAGTCTAGATAAGTCCCTATTAGGTCCAGCAGTGTCTGTTACAGCATGATTTATTGTTTGAATAGTTAGTCTATCATTACTGGTTTCATCTAAATAAATCATTGATAAATATTCATCATTAGCTGCAATATCCATTAGTTTTGAAGGACTACCTTCTTCACCAGAATAAGCCACAAAAGTCCATGAAGTAGCTTCGTTAAAATAGAAAGCATTAATAGCACCAGTGTCTGATCTTGTCATCACCCAGTGCGCTCTTCTATTAGGAGCTGTACCTGTAACAGCCGTACAAAAAGGTGCATCAAAATCACCTACGTTTGCCCCAATAAAGCCGCTATAAGCTATATTAGCACCTGTTTCATCAAAAACATAGGCGGCAGTATTGTTGTTACTTTGGTTTGTCACTGCAACACAAATTGCAGTCATATCTTCTTCATCAATAGCTACCGTAGAAGAAGTATTAGTTCCTACAGCAGCATAAACATCTCCAACACCACCGTTATTATTAGCATTATCAGGTAGATCTACTAAAGTAGGAGTAACTAAACTAATATCGCCTAATACAGCCTTAACATCAAAACTACTTCCATTAAAAAATCCATAAGTACAAAACCACTTACCGTTATTGGCTACACCAATATCTTTTGGACCCATATGAGGTATATGAGAATTGGCAATATTATCATCACTCGTGTCTTGTCCAAAATTTCTGGTATCGGCAAATTTAGCCCAGGTATTTCCTCTGTCTTTTGTATAATACCAATGGTACGTATCGTTACCTGAGTTATTACCTACTAATCTGATAATTCCGTACTGACCATTTTTAGACATTTTACCGTCTAACATCTCAATAGTTTCATCTAGAGATTCAATAAGTTGATAAAAATTAGAACCTTCAATAACTACTTGATCAATGCCGTGCATATCTGCAAGATCAAGCTCTTCCAAAGCAGCACCAGCAGATCCTTCAATCAACCAGTTAAAAGGTACAACTCTCAATTTATCATTAAGTTCAGCAGTAATAACTCCCATACTTAAATCTAAAGAATCAGGATTCAAAAGAACAACATCAGTTTCACCTGAAACAGCACTGAATGTAGAGCTTGAAATCTCAAGTCTAGCCACATTTTCATCATTATCAAGAAGCCAGATATGATCTGTACTTCCAAGTTGTTCTAGTTTTTTACCTATAATAACTTTTTCACCAGCTACAAATACAGTTGAAACATCACCTTCAAACTTAATTGTGTTTGCAGCGATAGCTTCAGACTTAGGGGCAGCCATTTGTGTTTTCATTTCAGCAAGTACTTCTACACTAGATAGGCTAGTAGTAGTTTCTTTGTTTGCTTCATATGTACCAGATAATTGACCTGGAGTGATAATAAGATCACCACCAGATAGTTGGGTGTTTACTTTTGTAGCTCCAATATCTGATTCAAAATCATCAAAGATACAGTTGATTAATTCTTTATTTTCATCAAGAGCTAAAAGATTAGCGTTAGTTCCAGAACCACCACCAGTTCCAAACTCTTGGAAATCTTCACCTGGCTGTACAAAACCGATCTTGCCGCCTTCCATTTTAACTTCAGCGTTATTGGTTCCATCATGCATTTTCATTGAACCTGGTCCTAAATGAATATCTCTCCATCTATTTCCAGCAGACCCAAGATCATAAGTATTGTCTAGAGCAGGGATAATACTAGTATTTACAGCATCAAGTTCAGCTACTCTATATTGAGCCTTGTGAACTCTTACAGGAGTAGCAGCAGGAAGCGGAGCAGGAACACCGCTTACGATTTGGTAAATATCAACGTACTTACCGTTAGCAGTATCCTCTTCATATACAATGTTTCCTTCAGTATCGTTTTGACCTACAATAAGTCTTTCAATATCTTGACCGTTAACTTCAACGTCAAGATCACCACGTGGCGCACCAGCATCTCCACCTGGATTATAAGATAAAGTCCCAGCAAAGGTCAATCTTGTTTTGTCAGAAACTGTAGAAACAGAACAGTTTACAGTTCCAGTCCCATCTGCAAAACCACGAGCAGAAATTAAAGTCTTTTCTGCAAGACCTAAGCCGTCAAATGTATTCTCAATTTTAACTAATTCAAAGCAGTCATCAACCGCAGCCGCTGCATCATTAATCTCTCCAGCAGCATTAGGGTTTAATAGAATTTGATTTGAGTCACCAGCGTTGTTTACTTCCATGTACTCGTGAGCAATACTAACATCAGTATCGGCAGGAGTTTGGAAAGAATCAACTTTCTTCATCAACACACCATTTCTATAGAAATTATGTGCATTTGAATCGAAACTAAAAGTTTCGTTATCGAAAGTGATAGTGTAACCTGTCTCACCTTCTTTCTTATCTTTTAGAACAGCAATGGTTCCACCACCGCCAGATCCTCCACCGCCAATGAACTGTACAATTTTTTCGTCTACAATATTTTCAATTGTTCCAGCATTATTGAATAGTGTGTAATAACCGATAGTAAGATTGGTTCCAGAAGGTTCAGGAAATTCTGCATCATTTTCAACAGCATTAGACGCTGCACCAGGAATAATCTTGATCTCACCGTCTTCAGTGATTTCAACTAAAACTCTTAAATATTCATTGTTTGCAATTGTAATAGCAACGTCATCACCAGGAGTTACAACGGCATTACTTCCAGAAGTAGAAGGGAATACAACTGTACCACCAGCAAACTCAAAAATAACCTTATTAATAGGCTGATTTGTTTTTTTTCTTAAAGTTTCTGGGTTAGTAAGAATATTAGAACTAATATTAAGAGTAAGATCTGGAGTACTACTTGCACGAAGAGCAAATGGAGGCGTAACCTCTAGATCAATAGCAGGTAAAATTTGCTTTAATGTTTTGTTTGAGTCAACACCAGTAAGCTGTTGAAGAGCTGATCTGTGTTCTGACTGTCTTGAATCGAATCTTTTAATCGTCATATCTTATCCTAAAATAATAAGATGACACAGCTATACTGATCTTTTTGAGTCGGAATAGCGAGTGTGTCACATTCATTCCTTTGTATTTTAATTTTATAGGTCTCTTACTTTCCTAAAATTTATTAAATCTCCAACTTCTAAGTCAAAAGTAAAGGTAACTTGTGTTCTAGGGACTACTCCAACATATGAATAATCCAGACCATCTTCCATCTTTTGACCATTAAGGTGAATTTCTAGTTCAACACCTTGATAGGTTCCACTATTTGGCAAGGTCACAGGGTTTCCAGCAGCAATAGGGTTAATCTCATTAGCCCCAGGACTTCCACTTACTACTGTAAGTTCTTCATCATAGATATCAATATCTGAAGCTAAATCCTTACCTCTTAATACTCCATTTGAAATCTGTACATATCTTGCCATACTTATATAATACCATATTTTATATTACGCCAACTACCTGGATAGATTGAACTAGAACTTTACTTGTCTCAAGAACAATACCTACTCTTACCACAGCCTCATCATTATTTGTTGGAGCTGTTACAGAGAAAGTACCGTCAGCAGTTAGAAAAACAGGAAGTCCAATATCTCCAGCACCAAAAGGTGTATCGGCAGATCCAAGCTCAACTTCACCTAGCATTATTACATCTACTGGATCTCCAGCAGTTAGAGCTGTACCGCCTACTTTAGCAATACCAATTACATAGAAATCGTCACTTGAAGAAGCATCAATCTCAGCTTTGAAAATTCTTCCAGCAGTTTCACCTGATTTGGCAAGTCTTACTAAATGAATCTTATTTGCAGCCATTGCTTCACCAGCATCAAAAGATCTTTTGATAAGAGCATGTTTGTGTAATGAGTCAGCATTAGAGGCATCTGTTAATGTTTCAGCTTCAGAAGCAGAAATATCCGTACTTGCAAAGAAAGTCACAGCTTCAGCTAATTCAGCAGCATCTGCAAGTTTAGAAGTTTCAATAGCAGCAGTAGCTGATACTTTATCGTTTGTAACGGCTCCAGCAGCAAGTCTAGCAGTATCAATACCTAGATCTTTAACATCAAGACCAGCAGTAACTCTCTCAAGAGCACCTGATGGGTCTACTAAAACTCTTAAACTTCCACCAGAAAATTGAAGACCTGGATCAGAAGCTAGAGACAGACTAATTACGCCAGATGAAATGGCGATACCATTAGCAACAGAAGCATCTGCAAGTCTAATGTCAAATCCTACCTTAGTAAGACCTGTTGAAGCAGTTGTTGATTCAAAATATTTTTGGTCCCAAGAAGAACCGCCCCATTGACGTAATGAAGAAGATTCATCATCAATGGAGATAAACATACCAGTTGTAGGAGTAGTCGCAATCCAGCTAGAGCCGTCAAATTGTACTATATCACCAGCAGAAGCTCCATCCCAAGCTGCGTTGGGAGCACCACCGTCATGGGCTAAAACATATACATCGCCACTTACTTCTGTTGGAGGAGCGGCTGTATTATCAGTAATATAATCTTTAGCACTTTGCTGATACCACTCAAAGTTATTAATAATTGACCTGGTATTCTCAGCATAATCAGCTAATTCTTGAATATTTGCTTTCGCAGATCCACCAGCAGACAAGATATTGCCTGTGTAAGACCCCATATTTGCAGCAGAGCTACCTAGTGCAGACTGTAAGTTACTAATATCACTAGTATTTGTAGCAATATCAGCAAGATCAACGTCAGTATCTGGCATTGTAATTGTTCTGACTTGACCAGTAGTAATACCTGAAGCTTCAAATGCTATTTTCTTACTTGTATCTCCATTATCAGAAATACGGAATGTACTATCGTCAAAATCAGGAGATCCAGCAGTAGCAAGAGCAGTGTCGATAGACACTAACCATGCTTCAACATTTGCAGCGGCTGGAGAGTGGTTTGCGGCTGTAGCCTTTACACCAATCAGCTCCGCACCAGAAGTACCAGTAGCACTTCCAAGTTCCGTTTCCGTATAATATCTATTATCGAAAGTCCCATCAACCGCAGCGGCAGATTGGACTAATAGAAGTTTATCTAATATAGCTTTAGTAAGTTCAGAAGATGTCGCCCCACCATCTGTGGTGAGCTTTAAGGTATTCGTAACTAGCGAATTTTGCGTGAGATCAATCCCTCTGATCGCACCGCCAGCATACTGCCTTAATCTAGTAATATCAGCCACTTATTCTCCTTATAAGATCGTCTTTATATTTTATAGATTGTTATTGTTTTGGATTTTTAAAGAGCACCAATAATTTGGATGTCTACGATGATATCTTTATTAGAAGGATTTTCTTCATTTTCAACTATAATACCGAGCCTGACAACAAAATCACCCGATACGAAGCCATTTACACCTATATCTGGGGTTATATTTGTAAGGTTAGATGATTTATCTAAAAAAATAACATCACCTGTATTAAATGAAGTGGTTATATTTTTTACCCTACCCTTTGAAATTACACTTACACTGTCACCATTTGCCACATTTGCTTCTAGAGCCCCAAATATAGAATAAACTTGATCCCTGTCAGTAACGTCTACCATACCGATAGAGCCATTACCAAGTACTCTTACTACTGTAAGTTGATTAAGTAAACCTCCAGTATCATTAACAAAGCTACCTGCTACTTTAGAAGTAGGTGTATTGAAAATTCCTTTTTCTAAATTAGTTGGGTCGTAAGACATCTAATCTCCTATATTAAGTGCCAAACAGATCCATCAGATACTAGCTTTCTGGATTGATATTGGGTTGTAAGGTCTATAGATCCAGCACCGTCAATTGTTTGAGCACCAAAGGCATCAATTGTAACGACATTAGCTGAAGCATCAATTTTCTTTATATCTAATTCTTTACCTGTAACAGTTGACGCATCTGGTAAACTTAAAATAATACCACCGCCAGCAGCATTGCCTAAAACTATATCATCTCCTGCCAAAATATTATCTGTAGCAGCTACTGTTCTTAAAGATCTGGTAGCAGCAGAAGAAGGAGCACTAATAGTAAGCTCATTAGCATTCTGAGTAAGTACTACGTTAGTACCAGCAATAATAGTTTTAAATTGTAGGTCTAATCCAGATTTACCAGCAAAGATTACTTCACCAGCACCTAAATTAGTACCATCATTGGCTTCACCAATAGAACCAGAACCACCTACGTAACCACCAGCAGTGTCAATTCTAACAGTAATAATATCGCCAAGCTCTAAATCAATTAGAGTTTCAAATACGTTTGAACCACTTCCTGCAACACCTACTTCAGCCCAGTCAGTACCTAAACTTAAAAGCTGACCGTTTAGATAAACCTCAAGAGCACCTTCACCTACAATATATAATTGAGTTGAATCAGAATCTCTAGAGTCTAAAGGCATTGTAATATTAGATCCAGCAGCTACTGGACCGTTGATTTCATTATCACCTGAAGGAACACCTGCAATTACCGCAATATCCTCTTCATAGGCATTGTCATTTAAAATATCACTAATCTCACCTAAAGTAAGATTATCACCTTCTACAAGCTTAGTATCATCCCAAAGCCATACAGTATCGCTAGAATCTCTTACAGCTAGTACAAATACATTTTCACCTAGAGGTACTGTATCTGTGTTTGCTACTGTAACACCTGAAAGATCAGGAATAGAAAAGTTGGAGTTTCTATCAATTAAGAAATATGCAGTTTGGTTAGCAGCTAGTGTAAGAGTACCGCCTAGACCAACATCTCCAGTTACGTTGGAACTTGGAATGAATATGTTTAAGTTAGCAGTACCACTTGCCTTAGTAAAAGTAATTTCTTGATTTGCTCCACTGGTTGTTTTAGTAACAACATTATAATCAGGACCAAATGTGATGGTTTTGTCTTGAGCCTTGTTAGCTACCATTGAAGTTAGCTTAGAAGACCTGATAGTTAAGTTTTCACCGTTTGTAGTGTTGTAATTTTCTGTACCTGTAAGGGCATCTGTAGCTAGTACATTATAAAGAGGGTCAGAATCAGAATCATTTGCAGACCCAATATATGCTAATAAGGCTGCTGGAACCTGGTCAGAAATCTGAAGTTGCTCACCTACTTCCAGCTCAGCGTTTAAGAATCTAAGATACACTCTAGCTTGACCAGCAGAGTCTGCTCTCATAAATAGCCAGTAAGTATCTGCATCAAAAGGAACATCTTCAATGTTGGCTACTTTAATATGTCTGTCTGTAGAAGGAGCAGCATCAGTTCTATAGTTACCCCAGGCTACCTTGGCATCTGTACCGTTAATACCTGTGGAAGTGCCGCCAAAGTTCTGGGTAAGAGTTACCTGACTTGTAGAATCAACAGATAAGATCTGATAATAAGATCCGTCACCTTCAGAAGCTACTTTTACGTAGTCGCCAGCTTCAAGATCCGTAGTCCAAGGAATAGCTCCTACAGAAGTTACCTCATCAGCACCATTTGTGAAAACTAGCTGAGGGATCACTTCTATACCACGAATAAGCTTTACGTAAGCTACCTGGTTATCATCCAGGTCAATATTTGTAGTGGCTGGGTTAGCCTCAATTTTATATTTAAGTCTGGTAGATACAACCGTGAGAAACATGTTTTCATCCCAGTTGATCTGTCCTGGATTTCCACTGTTATGCTCAATATAGCCACGACCAGTGAAAATAGTATGACCGAGATCGTACTTTAAGCTAGTTAGAGAACCAGCGTTGTTTTCAGAGTACCAGTAAGTAGTACCTTTGATTTGTTTAATCTCTGTCTTCAGAGCTTCATCGTTCTCCTTGAAAGTACGAATCTGCTTGTCACCGCCTCTAAAAGGAGAAGAGGTAGAACTAGATGACTGCCAGAAATTTTCTTGACGACCTTCTGTGTGGTTATCCCATGGGTACTCATGGAAAGGATCTGGGGTAGAGCTTCCAGCAGTACCTAATCTGAATAACATTGGTCTGCGGTCTTGTATATTCAGTACGTTATTAGATGAATCTGTCTCCACAATAGCAATAGGAAGGACATTTGAAGTAAATAACGAGGATGAAATTACAATTTTATAATCTAGCGTTTCAGCTAGTGGAAGGGTTTTTGTGATCTCTGACTGAGTAGTAGGGTTCCAAAGGTAGGTTTGAGCTGTAGTAGTGTCGTCAACTTCCCTGGTAAACTCTAAAGAAACATAGTTTAGAGCACCTGGGGTAAATGCACCCTCAACTCTAGTGTTGGTGGTGGCACTAAGTACCTGATTTGACTCACCAGCAGGTAATTCAAAGAAAGTCCCTGATTCATCTGACGCACCGTGTAATATAGCGGAGTCCTCAACAATCAGTTGAAGACCATTAGCTGAGGCACCAATAGAACCTGCCATTTCAATGTCAAATCCACGAATTACGTATGATTGGGACTCACCAAGCACGAAAGCCGCAAACATCTCATCAAAGTCATTTCTGACCGCTGATTCT
>Ga0180431_10004534_pt1 | contig 17298 bp, 14 predicted proteins | sample SS_ome_11_FD_132459 | JGI IMG/M metagenome (GOLD analysis project Ga0180431, IMG submission 132459) | Hypersaline lake sediment archaeal communities from the Salton Sea, California, USA - SS_1_MS_1 metaG | ecosystem: Environmental > Aquatic > Non-marine Saline and Alkaline > Hypersaline >... | reverse complement strand
CGATCCACTATTTGCCACTCCTCCCTTGATGGGAGGAGCGGGGGGGCACCAATCTTTCGGATTCCAAAGAATACGTTCCAACAAACCTTCGAGGTTGGTCGATACTGGGTTGCTCCAAAAGCAGATTGTGGGCCCGCTGAACCTGTCTCCCTCACCCCAACCCTCTCCCACAAGAGGGAGAGGGAGTAGAGTTGCAGAAGGCATGTTAGCTCGATCCTCTCACAGAGTGCGGAGGCACAGACTGGAAGATGAGCGGTAGTGAAAGCTCACCGCACGCAGAACAGCGAGGAGTTGAGAAATCCTTATGGGGCAGTGTCGGCAAGGGTTTCTGGATCGAACAGCTCGTCGGGAGATTCCTCCGAGGTGATCTCGACGATTTCCAGAAGCGTTTGATTCCCGATCAAAAGCCGATTCTCGATACGCTGCATCTCAATGTAGGTGTCTTCGCCGTTTGTGGCATATCTTTCGAAGAACACCTCGTAGAACGGAAGGCCGCTCAACGCGTACAGGATCATGGCAACAGGACGCAACGTCTCCGCTTCGGCGAGGAGCGTCACCGCCTGGAAGGCAACGGCGAAGTCGATCGCCTCCAGATCAACCTCGATTGCCGGAGTGCCGTCTTCCAGCGTAGTACCACGGCGTTCGGCAATGGTGTAGTTACCAACGAATTCGATTCCGCTCGTCTGGGCGACGGCGGCGTCGCCGAACAATTCCGTGCTTGGGCTGGTTCTGATCGGAAAATCCAAATCAGGACCGATGAAGTACGTTGCCTCCGGCGTGGAGAGGTAGATCTGGCCTGCCAATTCCTCCGGTGCGAGAAATTCGATTCGCGCAAAATCCTCGCCGCCGATCGTTTTGAATAGCAGTCTCGTAGTAGCTTCCCTTGTTTCATCAGGCGTCTTGGCAACGATAGAGATTGTGATACCGCTGATCGTCTCCTCGAACAGCCTCGCCTTGTCAAACGCCGTCAGCAGTTCCTCATCGGAAAGATTGATCTGTGCTGCCCCCACGGTCCAACTGGCGGTCACTGCACAGATGACCGCCAGCAGCATTGAGAATCGTTTCATGAATAAACTCCTTCCCCTAGGTCCTTCGGCACCTAGATGCTATGGAGTGCCTCCACGATCCGCAACCGTGCGTTCTTGGCCGCCGGATAGAGCGTGCTTAAGAATGTTGATGCGATCGCGGTGAAAAATGGCAACAGGAGCGCAACCGCAGTGATCTGCACCCGTAGGGGCTGGGGAACGGCTGCTCCCGGTGGTGTCCAGGTGATGCCCACCGCGTTGAATCCGAGCGCAATGATCGTTCCGATCACCAGCCCGGCGATCCCTCCAATAGCACCGAGGAAGATCCCTTCAAGCAAGAACGAACGGAAAACCCTGCCGCGGGTCGTACCGAATGCACGGATGGTGCCCACCTCGCGGGTCCGCTCGAGAAACGACATCGTCAGCACTTCCAGCACACTGAAGAACACGAGCACAAACACAGCAATGGTGGCGAGTCCCGAGAACGCGCCGTAGAACGTGCGGATCGACTCATAGGCCGTGGTGAGCGCCTGCCACGGGCGCGCCTCAAGGGAGATCCCTGCCGCTTCGAGTCTTTGCTGGATCGACGAAGCGTAGTTCGCTGCCTCATCGAGGTCCTCCAATCCGATGAGGATCCGCTCCACTCCGTCGGTGCGCAGCAGCCGCTGCGCAAAGGGCAGCGGCACCAGTCCGAGTTGTTCTTCCACCGTTTCAGCGCTGTAGGTTAGCAGACCCACAACGGTGACCGTGGCCGCATTGAAGTTGCCGGAGACGGTACCGGTGGCGATGTTGATCCGATCGCCCGGATTGACGTTGAGCTTTCTCGCCAACGCCCGACCGAGGATGATCTGGCGCGAGGCGTCCTCGGCGAGCGGCTCACCGTCGATCACGAGGCACTCGTAGTTGTTCACGCAGTTGCAGGGGATGAAGCCTCGGCCGATGAGCAGGGTGCTGCCGCGCTCATCGCCGATCAGTCCGGCGAAGTTGAGCTGCCAGGTGACGTCGATCACGCCGGGATCGTCCCTCACCATCGCCACTACGCGGTCAAGAGTCACGGGATCGACCAGGACGTCGCCCCCGGAGGCGGTGTTGTCGAACAGGCGCGCATCCGCGATTTGCACCGCACCGGATTCGCACGCCAGGGACTTCTTCGTCGAGGAGAGGGCCTCGTTGATGAACAGAAGGACGAAATAGAGAATGGCCACCCCGAGAACGATCACGGTGAGGCTGAACGCGGTACGTCGCTTGTTGCGAAACACGTTTCGCAGTGCAACTCTGATGTCCATTTGTGGCCTCCTACGTAACGCGAAGCGCGTCCACAACTCGAAGCCTGGCCGACTGCACGGAAGGGAAGATCGCCGAAAGCATCGTCGCCACAACACTGACCACAAACGGCAGCCACGCAGTTTCCACGGTCAGCCGGATTCCCAGTTCAACCGGTTCCACCGTGCCGGGCGGCAGCCACTCGATCCCCACTGCGTTGAACGCCAATCCCAAGATCACACCGAAGGCGATCCCTGTGCTGCTTCCGAGCAGCGCCAGCCAGATGCTCTCTGCGAAGAACAGGCGGAACACCTCGCTGCGTTTGGTGCCGAGTGCCCGGATCGTTCCCACCTCGCGGGTCCGTTCGAGAAACGACATTGTCAACACCTGCAGGATGATGAAGAACACGAGCACGGAAACGGCCAGGGTGACAACGCCAAACAGAGCGTTGAAGAACCCGGTGAGCTGCTCGTAGAACGGAGAAAGCTCGTCCCAAGTCTTCACCGCGAGGCTCAACGATACCCCGTCCAGGGCACTCTGGATCCGCGCGCGCGCCGGCTGTGTGGCGTCAAGATCGTCCAGCATCACTACCAAGCGATCGACACCATCGGTGTTCAGAAGCAGTTGCCCGAATTGCAGCGGAAAATAGATCTGTTGGCTCTCCACCTGACTGGAGGTGAAACGATAGATGCCGGCGATTTCGAGCGGGCTTGCGTTGAACGCACCGTCGACCGTGGTAACGGTGAGTGTGATCACGTCGCCGGGGCGAAGCTGGAGCTGTTCGGCGAACGAGCGGCCAACCAGCACCGCCGCGATGTCGGTCGGCTCCAAGCCGCGGCCTTCCACAACGAGATCGTTGACGTCCAGCGTCCTGTTTCCAGGAACGAGCGCGGTGGCTCGGACCACCCTGGTTGCGTTCCCTGCCGTGACGAGTCCGGAAAAAGAAAGCTGAGGCGAGCGACCAACCACGGTGTCCTCTCGGTCGAGGATCGCCTCCACCGAGGCCAGATTCTGCCGCGAAAGCAAGTACTCGTACCCTTCGGCGGAATCGTCCCACAGACTTTGCGCCGCGATTTGCAGGGTGCCAAACTCCTGTACTGTCGCCTCCTGAATCGAACGCGTGGAGCTGGCAAAAAAGCCGCCCACGAAAAATGAGATGGCTGTGCCCAGCGCGATGATGGCGATGGAAAGCGTTGAGCGTCGCCGATTGCGTAGCAGGCTACGCAGTGGAAGCCGCAGCCACATCACTGCCTCCGTCCTCGAGGTGGCCGTCGCGGATGTTGACGGTTCGCTGGGCGTACTCCGTCACCACCGGATCGTGGGTAACCACAATAAACACCACGCAATGCTCCTGGTTCAGCCGCCGCATCAAAGTCATCACCTGCTTGCCGGTCTCCGTATCAAGATTGGCCGTTGGCTCGTCGGCGAGCACGATCCTGGGTTGGCTGACGAGCGCCCGTGCGATCGCCACGCGCTGCCGTTGGCCACCGGAGAGTTCATCCGGTCGACGGCGTCCGAGATCCGCCAGTCCCACCTCGTCCAGCACGGACAGTACGCGGCCTCGCCGCTCTGCGTGGGTGACCTTTCGCAGAAGTAGAGGGTACTCGACGTTTTCAAATGCCGACAGCACCGGAATCAGATTGAACGTCTGAAAGATCAGACCGATCGTCTCTTTGCGAAGGTTCGCCAGCTGCCCTTCGGATAGGCCGCTCGTCGGCTGCTTCTCAAGGAACACCTCTCCACTCGTCGGTCGGTCAATACAGGCGATGAGATTCAGGAATGTCGTCTTGCCGCTGCCAGAGGGTCCATTGATCACCACGAAATCGCCCTGCTTTGCGTCAAAATTCACCGCATGCAGAGCGTGTACCTGTTGTGTTCCCACGCGGTAGACCTTGGAAAGGTCCTTCGTTTCCACCGATACCGACCCGCGTTGGTAACAGAAAGTTCCTGTCTCTTCCATGAATACTCACCTTCCATGCTGAGTCTCCCCACTCTATTCTGGCATTCATCCAGCAGTCAAGTCGCAGCGGCGGAGTAGGTAGACAATGCCACAGTTCCGGCAAAGATGAGTCCAAACTCGCCACAGAGGAGAGTTCATGTCGAGACACTGTACTGGTCCTTAGTCAAAGCAAGCAGACCGCCAAAAACACTTGACATCCTTTTCATATGCGAGCTATGGTGGAACTGAGATCTGGAGGTAAGTCGATGTCTCGGACAAGATGTTTTCCAGCTCTTTTCCTGCTCCTTATCGGAGTCACTGTTGTCCCTCCCATGAATGGCCAGGAACTCGGGGAAATTGGCGTGCCAGCGGCCTCCGCGAGCTTGGACCTATCGGGGGTCTGGGCGATGATTCAGATTGCCTCAGAGATTATGCAAATACCCATCGTTGGCGAGCGAACACGAACCACAGCAACGTACCTGCGATTGACTATCGATCAGAGTGGGGCCACCCTTGCGATTCTGGAAACCCACTGCGCGACGAACATCGACGACGGCACCATGATGGTAAACACAACCATTCCGGACGCGTTCCTGCGCTCTCTGAGCGTGACGGAGCGTGTAGCCCGCCTCGAGCTTGCCTCGGACGCGAGTCAATCCACGGACGATCGCTCATCCAATCCCCGGATCGTCTTCCCATGGGCAACCCAGGTTCTGGGTGCGCGGCTCAGAGACCCAGAGAATGAAGCCCTTCCCACGGATGTGGCCGATCCGCGCGTGTTCGACCAGGACAGCGATGGTCACGCGGGAATGACCGTACGGGTGGAGATCATGGGATTGATCCGCGGAGAGGTGTACGTCGTCCAGCGCAATCGCAATCGGCTTGTGGGAACAGTCGTGTCTCCGGGGTTCATCAAAGGAACGATCGAATGGGAGACCGAACAGGTGGTACTGGGAGCAAGTAGCTCATTCCTGGAAAGCGCGGGACAGGGAATTCCCGATCCTGACCCTGAGCGCAATTTCTTCCTTGCAAAACGAATCGACCCGATTCTTGACTGCATAGACATCCAACAGATGGACCTTCTCCTGTTGGGAGACTAAGGCAGCCATAACGACATGCACGAAGCAACGCGAGCTGGGTCTCACACCAGGCAGAAATGCACTTCATTCGCAGCGTTGTTCTGTTGTCTCGCTGTCATCGGCTGGCCGAAGAGGCCGACCCTTCCACGTGCCGCGGCCCAGGGCATGCCAGGTCACCGAACGGGCTGCGATGAACAGCATCAATAGCGTCGTGACCGGATGAAGGGCGGCTTGGATCAACGGGATTCGGAAGCGAAGGCTGCTGATCAACCAAAGCAGAAGGCTAAGACCCGTTGCCAACGCAGCAGGGATAACAGTCTCTGCCGGAATCGACAGGGCTCTTGTGGCTCGCAATACCAACAGAAGTGGAGGCTCCCAGGCCACCCAGAACAACCACGCCCACACGAAGCAAAAAAACGGGAGATTGTAGCCAAAGATCGCGAAGAGATTCTTTGAGAGGCCGTCCCTCACTTCTTTAAAGGATCGATACATCCGAACTGATATCCGCGCGTTGGCATCCATCAGGGTCCACGACAGACCGTTTCTCACCACTTGCTGCGCCAGCGACACGTCATCCAAGACCGATCGCCGTACTTCCTTGTGACCTCCGACAACAGCATACGCCGTCTTTCGAAACAGCATAAACTGGCCTGCCGCGGTCGACAGGGTAGGTATTCGCAATCGCCGGGCTAGGCCGATGGGAAAGAAGGTGTGGAGACTCCAGGGAAGCACAGGAATGACCAGGCGCTCTCCCCATGTGTGCACAAGCTGGCGCGGAATGGCGCTCAGGAAATCCAACCTCTCGGCAAGGAGTGCTATCACCGCGTCGCGCAGCATGGAGGGATGATGCACGGTGTCCGCGTCAGTGAAGAGGAGAAGCTCACCTGCGGCCGCATTCGCCAGCTGATGACACGCCCAGCTCTTGCCAATCCATCCGGGGGGAAGAGGTTGACCTGTCAAAAGCCGCAGTCGAGAATCCGAAGCGAGAGATCGAATGATATCGGGTGTCCGATCCTCCGAATCGTCGAGGACGATGATTTCGAAATCTGGGTACTCTTGAGCCAATAGAGACCGTACGCACGGTGCGACGTTTCGTTCTTCATTTCTGGTCGGGATGAGGACGGATACCTTCGGTGTCTTCTCGGGTTGAAGATCAGACCGGTTCCTTCGCTTGCGAAATCGACGGCTTCCGAGGCGGTGAATTGCCACAAGGTTGGAAAGGGAGACCACGAGAATCGCGCTCAAGAACCCCACGATGCCGTACTGGTGCTGGACAAGGAAGCTCAACTGTCCTCCTTTCGCTTTGTATCTGAGAAATTGCGCAATTTCGGAGTTGCGAGAAGCTCCTTTCGATGGGTCCACATCAGCAGAGCAACGTTAAGAACGAAGGTAACGATGAGAGATGTCTCCACATGCATGAGAACAAGCACAATCAGTGTCCCAGTAGCGGCAATCACAACTGTCCATGCATGCACCGCCTGAACCGCCATGATTGCAGCCATGAGTAATCCGAGAGTCGTTGGCACAACCCAGTACGTCAAGGCACTCCAAACGCCAAAGGTTGCCGCAATCCCCTTGCCACCGCGAAACCGAAGCCAAGGCGAGAGAACGTGGCCGAAAACCGGGGAAAGCGCGGCTGGGACAGAGGACCAGCCTTCAAGGCCAAAGACAAACCGTGCAAGGACCACAGAAGAAGCTCCCTTGATCACATCCAGTAGGAGCACCGGCAGGCCCACGCGCCAACCTCCGGCCCGCCACGCGCTAATCGCTCCGGGATTGCCGTCGCCGAACTCGCGCACATCAGCGTGCACTATCCATCGAACCAGCCACACCGAAAACGGGAGTGAACCCATCACAAAACCAATCGCCGCTGAAATCACTATCAGCACGAACGCCTCCTCAGCGTGTTCTCTGTTCTGAAAGACTTCAGCCAATCAGTTTAGTTTTCGGCAACAGAGGTGGCAAAGGGCTGTCTTCTACATGTCTGCGATTCTACGTTGTGCGAAGAACAACCTGAGCGGTTCGCGTTCTTCGCTTGATTCGAGTAGTGTTGCTCTTGCCTGGCAGGGAGCATGTTCCCCAACCGTGCAAGACTCTCGCGCATAAATGCTTTACAGGAGGGATTGGTCATGAGCGACAAGCTGGCCGTGATCTTGGCGAATGGCAACGCGAAGGAGCCGGAGATGGGGCTGACGTACACGCGCAACGTCGCGAAGCACGGTTGGATGAACGATATGAAGCTTTTCTTGTTTGGCCCTTCGGAGGTGACCATCGCCACCGACCCTGAGCTTCAGAAGACGGTGAAGGAGGCCATATCCGAAGGCACAACTCCCCAGGCGTGTAAGCGGTGTTCGGATAAATACAACGTAAGCAAGCTGCTCACGGAGATCGGTTGCAATGTGGAGTACATCGGTGCCCCTATTTCCGAGGCGGTTTGCGAAGGGTACATTCCCATGGTCTGGTAGTGCGGTCGCACACGTGTCCAAATGCAACAGAGGTGGAACGGAGGACCTCCAGGATGAAAGCAGTTTCCCGCAACCATCACACCTACGTGTTCAGTCCGAGAATGAAGCCGGGTCTGTCCATAGAGGCCCCCGAAACGGTCGTCTTTGAAGCGGCCGACGCAATGGGTGGGCAGATACAAACCGAGCAAGACCAGATGTTTTCGGTCGATTTCTCCAAAATCAATCCGGCCACCGGACCCGTATCGATCATGGGAGCGCAACCCGGTGACACGCTCGTGGTACAGGTACAAGGGATCGAACTGCCACAGCAGGGCGTGATCGTGACCGGCCCGGGCATGGGAGTGCTTGGAGATGAAATGAAGACCCACGCGACGAAGATCCTGCCGATCAAGAATGGGTTTGTCCAGTTTGACAACCTCGTGCTGCCTGTGGCACCGATGATCGGTGTCATCGGCGTGGCGACAGAAACGGAGGCTTTTCCAACCGGCACGGCACATCGTCACGGCGGCAACATGGACACCAAGGAGATTGGCGAAGGGGCAACCGTCTATCTTCCGGTATTTCAACGAGGGGCAATGCTGGCGATGGGCGACGTCCATGCCGTGATGGGAGACGGCGAGGTCTGTGTGTCCGCCTGCGAGGTGCCATCGCGGATCACCGTGGAGATAGACGTTATCAAGGGCAAAGCGATGAAGTGGCCCGTGGTGGAGACCAAGGATGGAATGTACATCCTCGTTTCACTCCCCACAATCGAACAGGCCTTTCTTGAGGTCACACGAGAGGCGGCGGCTTTCCTAAGCGAAAGGCAACAGCTATCGCTCGAAGAGGCGACCATGCTGGCGAGTCTGGCTGTAGATATACGTATCTCTCAGCTCGTCGATCCGAACAAGACCGCCAAGGCATTTATCCCTAAGGTACTGTTCGATGCACGTATCTTCTAGGTTGCTATTTGACGGCCGACTCACTGGTACAGGGTAAGAATATCACTGTGAACAAAAAAGGAGGCACTGAATGCTTGCTGTCAAGGGCGGAACGTTCCTCACGCCAGACAAACAGATCAAAGACGGTGTACTTCTCATCGACAATGGGAAGATCGTTGATATCGGGAAGAACATAGATATTCCCGCCAATGCGGAGGTCATCGAGGCCTCGGGCAAAGTGATGATGCCAGGGATGATCGATGCCCACTGTCACACCGGCGTATTCGCCGACGGCGTGGGGTGGCATCACTCGGACGGAAACGAGATGACCGATCCGATCACTCCGCATCTGCGAGCGATCGACGCGATTCATCCCGAGGATCTCGCGTTCAAGGACCTGCGTGAGGCAGGGATCACCACCATCAATACCGGACCCGGCAGTGCAAATCTCATCGGCGGCCAGACCGCGATCGTCAAGACCTACGGAGTGACCCTTGACGAGATGCTGGTAAAAGAGCCGGCCGGGATGAAGATGGCCCTGGGTGAAAACCCCAAGCGCGTCTACGGCGAGCAAAAGAAGACGCCGTCGACCCGCATGGGCAACGCCGGGATGCTTCGCGAATGGTTGACCAAAGCGAAGAATTACCTCGACAAGAAGGATCGCTACGAACAGAAGCTCGACGACTACAGGGCGGGAAAGAAGGACGCAAAGGAGCCGGAGCCGTTTGAAAAAGACCTGCGCCTGGAGGAACTGGCGCGCGTTCTGAAAAAAGAGATGCCCGCTCACATCCACGCCCATCGCGCCGATGACATTCTCACCGCACTTCGCGTCGCCGATGAGTTCGACATCGACGTCGTGCTCATCCATGCCACTGAGGGCTACAAGATCGCGGATCTGTTGGCGAAGCGAGGCGTTGCCTGCGTCGTAGGGCCGATTCTCTTTTCGCGAATGAAGTATGAGCTGCGCGAAATGACGCCGAGGAACGCCGGCCTTCTCTCCAAGGCCGGTGTCAAAGTGGCCATTCAGACCGACGAGATGTCCGCCGTGCGCTACATGACCCTAAACGCCGCCCTCGCGGTAAGTGAGGGAATGGATGCGACGGAGGCGTTGCGCGCGATCACGCTTACCCCGGCGGAGGTTCTCGGGATCGCCGACCGCGTGGGAAGCCTGAAGAAAGGCAAGGATGCCGACATCGTCCTCCTGTCCGCACATCCGTTTGATATCCCCGGAAGTCATGTGGAACGTGTGTTGATCGGCGGACAGACGGTCTACGATGGACACAAGGCCTAGACCGCCAATTGCATAGGACCCCCTCAGTACGTCGACTCGTTTCCCATCCTGCCGAATGGGGGCCGCTTCAACCCCTTGGTCGGCGGAACGCAGCACGTCTCGAATGATCAGGCGTGCCAAGACGAGAACGCCCCTCCCTGGAAGAGGGGCGTTCCACACAGCGTCAAGGTGCAGTCTGGACTGCTTCAGTCCTTCTTTCCCTGTCCTTTGCTGTTCCCTCGGCCGTTTCCGTTGCCGGGTGAATTGTTCTTGTTTTGCTCGTTCTCGTTTTCGGGTTCCTCGTTCTGTCCCTGGTTGGCGTTCTGATTGAGCTCCTGCTCTTGATGCTTGCTCTGCCCCTTCCCCGTAATCGCATTGGCGGCCAAACCCGGGGAAATCCCATCGACCAGGATGGCTGTGCCCAGATCAGCCAACCACGCCTCAAGATCAACTTCCACCTCGAAGCGCAATCCATCCTTAACGACACGCAGGACGATACCGGGTGGTACTCCTTCAAAGATCAACCCTTCGACTTGCGCAAGCAGTGCGTCAAGATCACCCGAGTAGTTGATGGCGGCGTTTGAGATCGCGTTGCGAATCCCTTCAGGAGTAGCCGTTTCCAGCTCGGATTGTGCGGCAATCAATTCGTCAAGCCGCAGCAGGGCCTCCTGTAGATTGAGCCCGCCCTCTGCGCCGACCTCGGAGAACACTGTCAGCAGAGAGTCCACCAGCGGCTGCGAATCCTCCCCCACAACCAGTTGATCAAGCCCAAGACGGTCCAGCAACGCCGTTGCATCGTCTGCGGTGAAACTCACGTCATCAACGAATGTCGCTGCAGCGTCGATCAGGGCGGTCTTCTGATCCTCGGAGAGAACGGTCAAGATCTCAATGCGTTCGATAAATCCGTCCAAGGGATTTGTCGCGGTCGGTACAACTGGCTCAACTGGCTTGTCCTGCCCAAACGCCACAATGCCACATGTCACAAGCAAAAGCAAGAAAAGGATTTGTCGAGTTCTCTTCGGCAGTTCGGCGGTCATAGATTCCTCCTTAGACCCGTGACTTTGCGTCCCCAGCTTTCGCTGGGTTTGCCTTTGTCGGTGAGTTGTTATCGTAGCGATTATACCTCAGTTCAACCGGTGCAGACAACCCAGAGCCCCACCTCAATGGGCGAAACAATGCACTAGGCGACGGTAACCAGCATCACTCCACTGACAACCAGCAAGACACCAACAACGGAGCGTACAGATGGTCGTTCTTTCAGCAGGACGATGCTGAACGCAAAACCAAACAGGGCAACCGATCCGCGAACGGGAGAGATCAGGCTTGCGGGCGCCCGCTGGAGTGCAGCGAGCCACAGAATCCAGCCAAGAAAGAGATTGGTGAATCCGGTCAGGATGGCGATGCCGAGTCCCCGGCGGGAGAAACGACTCTTACTCGTCTTTCCACGAAAGAGAGCGTATACGCCCCAGCCGAAACCTGCACCCACGATGACCATCAGTTGGTAGGTGACCGGGTCCATCCCGTGGGTAAGGCAGTACTTCACAGGCGCAATCTCTGCGATGCCCCACACAACCCCGGCTGCCAGGGCCACCCACGGGCCCCATGTCGTTGCGCGGGGGGTGGCTCCATCACTCCGCTTGACCAGGAAACAGGCACCGAGCACAACCAGCACTGCAGCGGCAAAGGCGACAAATCTCGGTGTCTCTCCCAAGAAAACCACAGCAGCGATGACGCCCCAAAACGGTGCCGTGTTGGCAAGCGGGACTACCTCGTAGGCGGGACTGTTCTTGAGGGCTTTCATGTAGAGAAGGGTCCCTACAAACGAGTCCAGTAGCCCGCCCAGAAACGCAATCACAACGAGGGTAGGTTGGGGAAAGTGAAATCCAGAACCAAGCAGCCCAAAGGGGATCATGAAGAGCAAGCTAGACGCTGCACGGATGAAGCCAAACAGGCCAAGAGGCATGTTCGCAATGCCAAGCTTCATCACGACCTGCCCAAAGGCCCACGCAATGGCACTGCTTGCAGCAAACAGAATCGCGACGTCTATGTCCGGCCTCCTGTGAGGATCGTCGGCCTTTCGGGAGTGCGCTCAACCCGATACTGGTTCAAGCCCCCACCACGATCGAACGTGTACTGTTCCTGCCACTGGCGAAAGCCAGGAAAAGTGTATCCAAAGGCTCACGCACATCAAGAACCCGTCCTCGAAATCGCTACTTGCTGACAGTAACGGGAGCCGGTTGACGGGTTTTCACAACCGCGATACAATACAGACGCATTCCTCGGTAGCTCAATTGGTAGAGCGCTCGGCTGTTAACCGAATGGTTGGAGGTTCGAGTCCTCCCCGAGGAGACAACTGCCTGAACCGACTCCGTCGACCTCAACGTGCCACGTGTGAACAGTACTGCGAAACTCGACATCACCCAAATCGATCTGTCCGGTTTTCCCTGTCCGTATAGGCGATTTGGTTTGGCAATATTGCCTCGTCTTGAATACCCGTTACTACAATATTGCAGCCGCACGTGTTCTCAGGATCGATCCACGTGACCCTGAAAGTCCCTTTCTGGAGAATACTTCCTTTGTCACAGTCTCGGTATTTTCCGTTTGAACCCTTTATTGTGCCTGTGCTATGCTTGCGTCTCAGGAGGGACCATGAGACATCTGTTGGTTGCGCTTTTGCTAGTTATGACGCTGTCGTCGTTTGCTCTGAGTCGAGAATACCTGATGAACGACACGGGAGAACCTGTGACCGGGCTGCGTGTCGTCTTCTCCGAATCGGTGACGATTAGGGGTCACGGAGACGTTCTAATGATCGTGGAACCACAAGGCGAATCGACTGAGTTCTTGTTCTCCGGCGGCGAGGTCGCCGCCTGGGGAGGACACTGGCTAAGCTGGCAGCCAGCGTCGTCAACGATCATCAGCTATGAATGGCTCCAGAACACCTCCAACGGCGGACTGCGAAGCACCAGCTACTCCGGCACAGACCGGTTCTACGTGGAGGCCAAGCACGGCTGGTGGTCGGATGTGCTGTTTCTGTCCAATGGGAAGGGGGATCGCTCTACACTGGAGCACTTCCAGCCGGATGCAATCAACTACTCATACCTTCGTCCTCGCCTCGCCGATGTCCGCTACGTGGCTGCTTCGAAGAAGTGCTATCAGGAGAACTACTCTTTCAATAGCCCGGCCAGCGGCCTGTACCGCATCTTCGAACCGGACATGGCGAGGACCATCCACGGTGAAACCATCTCGCAATCGGGGTGGGGAGGTGCGTACTACATGGATCCCCACGCGGACGCCTGGGCCGAGCGCGTTCTCGAGGACGGCATTCTTGCGGCGTTCACCACCCTGGCAGACGGGGTCTCTCAAGACAACATCGGTGTTCCTCCGTTCATCAAAGGGGGTGGCGGTTTCAGCGAGCATGAGAAGGAGGAATTCCGCGAGTACCTGACAAGAGAGCACACTGAGGAGCAATTGGCGGCACTCGGCATCGCGGACGTCCGAACGTTCGATATCGCGCAGTACATCCTCGAAAAGGACTACCTGGACGCAAACCCCGCTGCGCTGGAGGACCCGATCTTCCGAGATTTCGTCATGTATCAGTACGTCTCCAACCTCGAGATCTGGGCGAACATGGTCGAACAGGCGCTGGACAGGGCCGGGCGCGACATGATCCTTCATGGAAACCAATATGGCGTCTCGAAGATGTACAGCAGCAATCCGTACTCCGTTCTTCTGTCGCAGCTGCACCAGGTCGTGGAAATCGAGGTCGCGAACTACCTCGACCTCATGCCGCCAGACGGCCACTACAGCCTGAGCTACAAGATCGGTGCCGCCTCCGGCTTGGCGAAGAAGCCATTGTGGATCCGCGGGATCGTCTACGATTGGGAGACCGATACCCGCTATCTCGAGCCTAACTTCCTCAGACTGATCACTGCCGAGGCGTACGCCAACGGGGCAATCCGCACGTTCGAGCCTGTTCAAGGAGGTCCGGGGGGCAGCTGCTCGCTCCCCGATGAAACGCTGACTGCGCTGCTGGAGTACTACGACTGGATACGAGAGCATAGGGCGTTGTTCGAGGGCAGACACTCGGCGGCCAAGACAGCTATTGTCTACTCAATTCCCACGATGATGTGGCGGCACTTCCCCTCCACCGGCCACCGGAACTGGGACACGTCGGCGAGCCTCTCGGGGTTCGCGCTCGCACTGGAGTGCGAGCACATACCGTACGACGTCGTGGTCTTCGGCCATCCCGACCTGTGGGACGATTCCGGTCTTGATGACCGCCTGGCTGAGTACAACTTGCTCATCCTGCCGGACATCGATTGCCTGACGGGATACCAGATACGAGCCCTCGAGCAGTTCGTTGAAGCCGGGGGGGCAATCCTCTACTCTGGGAACCTCGGTACGAGAAACGAGAACTTCATCTCTCACAGCTCGACCAGCTTGGCGCCATTGCAGCATAGCCCCTCGGTCGAGAGGATTGCGGGAACGCCGGGCCGGGACTTCTATGAGAGAAGGATCAAAGGGCTCGACGGCGCTGACAGTGCACTGAGGCAACTCACCACAGCCCTTGACGCTGTGCCGCAGTATGAACGGCAACTCGTCACGGACGCGCCGGATACGGTAGCCATGAACCTGTACAGGGATCCACAGGACGGGCTCTTGGTTCATCTGCTCAACTACGACTACGATAGGACCGGCGATCGACTCCGCGCATCAGACCCGTTCACAGTCCAGCTGGCGCTCCCTGAAGAGTTTTCACTCGACGGCAGGGCGGTGTTCTTGGTCGCCGACGATGGTAGTTACGAGTTGCTTGAGCACTCCCGGGATGGTGAGTGGATTCAGATTTCCATTCCCGGGGTTCGGTGCCATTCCATCCTGGGGATCGCAGACCTTCAAGCGTTCAGTGAAGCTTCCGCAACACCATTCCGGGGCTGGACCAACTAGATCGGCGGGGAAGTCTGAAAGTAGTTCTCTACGAGGAGCATCGATGCCGCTCCGACTGCCGGGGAAGACAACAGGCGGGCAGGGTCCTCGCTGTCCTTGCCGATGAACTCTCGGCTGGGTTGACAGCGTTTTCCTCAGTTCTCGTTCCTCCGGGGCATGTATCGGCCCGCCTGACTGGATCATCCGTATGCCGAGCCGACGCGGCTTCCTACAAATCGTCGGTCACTGCCTGAATCTGCTTCCATGCTTGCGTGACGTGGCGAGACTCTGTGCGGGTTTGGCCGACGCAGAACCGAAGGGTGAGTCGGTCGTCCAATCGGGTATGCGTCAGGTACAGAGAACCGCTCTCGTTCAGGCAATCCAGTAGTCTTTGGTTGATGGCGTCTCCACCGCGATGGCGGAAGCAGACCAGGTTCAAGGGGGCCGGAGCGACAAGCTCAAACCGCTCATCTGCTTCGACCCACGAGGCAAAGGCCTGCGCAAGCTCTACGTGACGTCGCACATGGTAGCGCAAGCCTTCTACTCCGTAGTGGCGAATGACGAACCACAGCTTCAGGGCTCGAAAGCGCCTTCCCAGTGGAATCTGCCAGTCCCGATAGTCGATGACGGCACCAGACTCAGTGGCCCTGTTGCGCAGATATTCAGGCAGAATACTGAGGGTCTTGATCAAGGCTGCGCGATCGGCTACGTAGAAACAGTCGCAATCGAAATTGGTGAACATCCACTTGTGGGGATTGAAGCAATAACTATCGGCGAGTTCCGTTCCCTCGTGGATAGTACGAAACTCCGGGCACAGAGCGGCCGTGCCGGACATTGCCGCGTCGACATGGAGCCAGAGTCCCTCTTCCTGGCAGATTCGACCGATCTTTGGCAGTGGATCGATCGCGTTCGAGGAGGTCGTTCCCACGGTGGCACAGACAAAGCACGGCACCAACCCCGCTTTCCGATCCTGCTGGATCTGCCGGGATAACTTGTCGGGGCGAAGAGCGAACGTTTCATCTACATCAATGAGCCGGAGATTCTCCCGTCCGAGTCCAGCAATCTTGACCGCTTTCTCGATGGACGAATGAGCTTGAGAGGAGGCATAAGCGACGAGCCGGCCATCGCACCCACGCTCGTTGCTCTCGTAGCCGGTAGCGCGTTCGCGGGCCGCCAACAGAGCGCAGAGGGAAGCACTCGAAGCGCTGTCCTGGATAACGCCTCCGCCGGTCTGGGTAGACTTGAATCTCTCCGGCAAGCCCAGCATATCTACAAGCCAGTCCAACACGTGAGTTTCCAGTTCGGTGCACGCAGGACTTGTCGCCCACAGCATTCCCTGAACGCCAAGTCCTGCCGATAACAGCTCACCGAGGATGGCCGGCCCAGATGTGTTCGCAGGGAAAAAGGCGAAGAAATTGGGCGATTGCCAGTGGGTCAACCCAGGCAGAATAAGCTCGTCCACGTCCTCGAGCACGGTATCGAAGGCCTCGCCGCAGGCCGGAGGTTTCGGTGGAAGCGAATCGCGGATCTGCCCCGGCGTTGCCTGTGACAATACAGGAAGCGATTCAACACGCTGGCGGTAATCGGCTATCCAATCCACCACGGCTCGTCCACATCGCCGGAACTCCTCCGGGCTCATGTGGAAGCATTTCTCGTCTGCCATTCTTCTGCCTCCTCCTTCTTTCGGCAACTGGACGATTCGAATTTCTCCTTGCAGGCTTGCAGTATCAGTATAGAGATACAGAGGATCATCTCCAAGGCATGTGAGTAAAGACGCTAAATTCTATTTGATGCACTGCGAGCTCTCTGAATCCCCGACTGCACGTGGAGTAAGCCATGGAGGGCCTCTTTATGAAGTCGCAATAATGTCGCTCTATAATTGCAACAGAATGTGGCGCGCGTGATAGCGCCAGCATCACGACAGGTCAATCCTGGACAGGAGGTATCAGGCAACGATGAAGATCCTAACCGTTGAGGTCTACAAGGCCGATATCCCTTTGGCGGCGCCGTTCCGGATCGCCCTCGGGGAGACAACAGTTGCCAACAATGTGTTGATCAAGATCCACACGGATGAGGAGCTGTACGGCGTGGGGGAGGCCAGTCCGTTCACCCCTATCGTCGGCGAAACGCAGGCCACGGACCTAGCAGCTGCCAAAGATTTTGGGGGACTGTTGATCGGAAAAGACCCATTGGACGTCGAGAATCGTCTGCGGGAGCTTCACAGCTACCTTGCGCATAACGCCACGGTGAGATCCGCGTTCGACATCGCGCTTTATGACCTGCTGGGCAAGGCAGCAGACCTACCCTTGTACAGCGTTCTCGCGGGGGGAAAGCGAACCATCCTTACAGACCGCACCGTGGGTATCGCGTCAGCCAAAGAGATGGCACAACAGGCGCTTGCCTTTAAGGAGCGT
>Ga0180431_10004533_pt1 | contig 17299 bp, 16 predicted proteins | sample SS_ome_11_FD_132459 | JGI IMG/M metagenome (GOLD analysis project Ga0180431, IMG submission 132459) | Hypersaline lake sediment archaeal communities from the Salton Sea, California, USA - SS_1_MS_1 metaG | ecosystem: Environmental > Aquatic > Non-marine Saline and Alkaline > Hypersaline >... | reverse complement strand
GGATCGTCTTGACCTTCGGCACGCCGAGCAGTGCCGACGTGAGCGGATACGTGATCTGGTCGTCCACGTCCTGCGGCGAGCGGCCCGGCCACTTGGTAAACACGATCTGCTGGTTCTCGCCCGTGTCGGGAATCGCGTCCACGGGCACCGCCGCGCGGGGTAGGCCGGGCACATGCCAATCGAAGGGCGCGACAGCGATGCCACCAATGATGACGATGCCGATCAGCAGGAAGACGACGATCTTGCGCTCAAGGAAGAAGCGAATGATGCGGTGTATGAGTGACGGCGGCGCGGCGGGCTGCTCGCTCGACGGGTCATTCATGCTCGACGTCTCCCGCGTCCACCGCCGGCCCCGCCGAGATCACCTCGACCTGCTCGCCACACTGGAACATCTGCGACCCGAAGTACGGATTCTCGACGTCGGGCACGGTCTGGAGCCAGTCGGCGCCCCGGTTGTCGAAGGCCATCGGGCAGTGGAAACGCAGGATGACCTGCGCCCCGGACGAGCCGAACCGCCTGGCCGCGCCGAAGACGGATTCCGAGAGCAGCGCGAACGATGCGCGCGCGTCAGCGATCTCTGTGGCTGCGCCGATCGTCTTCGCGGTGCGGGTGATCGCCCTGAAATCCTTCATCCAAGTCATGTGGGCCGCGCCCGTGAGAAGGCCCATGTCCACATCATTCAGCGCATTGAGAAGATCGTTCGATCCCTCTTGCGCATCGGCGAGATTGTCCCGGCTCAGACCGTGCTGAATGCCGAAGTACGCGCTGTAAACAGCATCCAGCTGAGCCTGGAACGCATCGGGGATGTGGAACGCCGTCGACGTCTCGTCTGCAGGTCCCGCGGCGTCGCCGCCGTGCTGGTGTGCGGGCGGTGCGCCGCCCTCGGGCTGCATCATGCTCGGCTTGGCGGAGAGCTGCACGGCGCTGTCGATCTTGAACGCGCCGTGCGAGACGACACGCTCGTCCTCATCGAGTCCGCTGTGGACAAGGTAGAACTGGCCTGCGCGGGGTCCGAGCATGATCTCGCGCCCCTCGAACACGCCTTCCTTGGTCGGTGACTTCACGTAGACGATCGCGCGTTTGCCGGTGATGAGCGGGGCGGAGGCGGGGATCACAAGAGGCGCTTGCGCCGCCTCGCCGGTGACATACCCCAACGTCTCGGCGCGCACGAGTGGCATGCCGCACACGTCGCATGTGCCCGGCTCGTCCTTGACGATCTCGGGATGCATGGGGCTGATCCACTTGCCGGCCAGCTCGGCGTTCACGACCCGTCCGCCGGCGGCCAGCGTGGCGCGCACGACGGCGCGGACGAACATTCCGGGCTTGAGCGTGCCGTGTGGATTCTCGACGTTGACACGCACCTTCACCGTGCGCGTGCGCTCGTCGAGCACAGGGTCAACGAACGCGATCGTCCCGTCGAAGGGCTCGCCCGGGTAGGCGTCGGTCTGGACGGTGACGGTTTGGCCGTATTTGACCCACTGCAGGTCAGACTCGTACGCATCGAGCTTGACCCAGACGCGGGACAGGTCGGCGATCGTGTAGATCGGCGTGCCCACCTGGACGTACATGCCTTCGACGGCGTTCTTGTGAATGACGATGCCGCCCATAGGCGCGTAGATCGTCACGTGGTCGTTCGCCGTGCCGCGTTGCTCGATCGCCTCGATCTGCTCGTCAGTCAGGTCCCACAGGCGCAGCTTCTCGCGAACGGCGTGGAGTGTGAGCCGCGCCGACTCGAACGCGGCCGTCGCACCGCTTGCCTCAAGCTGGCGAACGGCCTTGACGGCCTGGAGCAGCTCCTGTTGGGCCGTCAGCAGCTCGGGGCTGTAGAGCAGAACGAGATGCTCGCCCTTGCTCACGGGGATGCCGGTGTAGTCCACGTACAGGCGGTCGAGCCGGCCGGGCACGCGAGCGGTGATCGTGCCGAGGCGTGTCTCGTCGTAGGCGACCTTGCCGACCATGCGGACTTCGGCCTCGACGAATCGCCGCTCGACGGGCGTCACGCGTATCTCGGCAAGCTTGACCGCGCCCGGCGAGAGCTTGACCTCGCGTGCGCCGAGGTCCTTGGCGCCTTCGTCGGCCTTGACCAGCTCGAGAGGCATCCCGCAGATGGGGCAGTGTCCCGGATTCGGCTGGCGGATCTGCGGGTGCATGGGGCATGTCCACATCTGCTCTTGGCCTGCCGTGGATGGGCCGCCTGCGTGGTCGTGGCTCGATGGCTGCTGCGTCCGGCCACAGCCTCTTACCCACACGCCCAGTGCAAAGGCGACGACGACGAGCGCTGCGGTCAGGCCGGCCCGCTTCAGGATCGTGCCGCGAGACGCGTTCATTGCTTACCACCTCGATTCTAGTGAGCTAGCAGCACCAGGAGCCCGTGAAAGACCGCCGAGGCCAGCGTGATGAAGGCCAGCGTTCGATGCAGCGGGAACAAGACGCGCCGGTTCTTCTTCATCAACAGGCCCACAGTCAGCGTCGTCGCCAGCAGGACCAGCGTGACGATCCCGAGCGGCTCGATCAGGCCGCTCAGCGACGAGCCCTCGCCGTGCTCGCCGTTCGCCACGAGCCAGGCAATACGTGTGCCGGCTCTCGCGCTTGTTGCGGGCACCAGCATCACACAGCATGCGCACACAGCGACCCATGCCGAACGCCACCTCCCCATTGCAGCCATTGCTCTTCTCCTCTCATTCATGCGGCATTGGCGGCGGCCACGAGGCCGCGCGCCCTTAGTCGGAGTTTGCGGGGGCCTTCTCCAGCGTGATGCCCTTCTCTTCGAGTTCCTTGACGTACTTGTCGGGGTCGCGCTTGAAGGCGGACACGCACGCCTTGCAGCAGAAATACACCCGCTTGCCGTCGTGGTCCGCGAAAAGGCTCTTGTTGATCTTCCGGTTCATAACCGGGCACATCGTCTGCGGCACGGGCGTGCTCTCCAACGAGATGCCCTCATCTTCGAGCTTCTTGATGTACTTGGCCGGGTCCTTTGCGAACTCCTTGCTGCAGGCCGGGCAGCAGAAGTAGACCCGCTTGCCGTCGTGGTCGGCGAAGTGCTTCTTGTTGATCGGCCCGCCCATGACGGGGCAGGTCGTCTGCGGTACCGGCGCCTTCTCGAGCGTGACGCCTTCGTCCTCGAGCTTCTTGATGTACCTTTCGGGGTCCTTTGCGAACGCCTTGCTGCAGGCCGGGCAGCAGAAGTAGACCCGCGTGCCGTTGTGGTCGGCGAAGTGCTTCTTGTTGATCGGCCCGCCCATGACCGGGCAGGTCGTCTGGGGCTTGACTTGTTCCTGGGCCGTCGTCTCGCCCTCGTCGTCGGCGAGCGCGGCGCCGGCCGTTGTCCCTGCGAGAGCTAGGATCAGAATCGCAGTTGCTGCGAGCTTCATGGTCGGTCTCCTTGGCTTTGCTGATGACGTTTCATGATTCAGGATAAGTCCGTTTCATTCTTCAACGTCATCGGCTCTGCTATGATTCCCGGCCGGTTCGGCCGCTGCCTCGCGACCAACGAGCATGTCGACCGTGGCCTCCTGCTGGGCGCAGTTGACCAGGGCGCGCTCGTAGAGGAGCTGGAGCTCGAGAAGCGTCTGCTGGGCATCAATCAGGTCGAGGAAGCCGGCCGTGCCGGTCGTGAATGCCTGCTGTGTGACCTTGAGGCTCTGCTCGGCCTGCGGGATCAGGCTGTCCTTGTACAGCCCGGCCTTCCGCGTGGCGTCGCGCCACTTGAAGAGGGCCACTTTCAGTTCGGCCACGAGGGCGTTCGCGCGGTTCGCGCGCTCGGCGAGGGCCGCTTCGAGCTGCGCGCGCGCCTCGCGCTCGGCCCCCCTGTTTTTCCCTCCCCAAATGGGCAGGTTGACAGACAGCATGAGCACTACAGGGTCCTTGCCGCTGTCGGCGACGCCCGGCATGGCGGCTTCGCCCGTCGAGATGTACGTGACACCGAGCGTGAGATCGGGATAGCGGTTCTTCTTCGCCAGCGAGACGGCCCGACTCGCCTTGGCTGCCGCCAAGTCGAGCGCACGCAACTCAGGATTGCCGCTCGCGAGCTGCTCGACGAGCTCCTCCTCCGCACCCGGTGCCGTCGGGTTGGGCACGTGCGCCGGCCACGGCACCGGCGCGTTGGGCTCGCGGCCGAGCAAAGCGTTGAGCGTGGCCATGGCCGGATCCCGCTCATCTCTGAGCTCGCTCAGGCGATCCCGCAGTTTCTCAAGCTCGATCTGCGCCTTGATCACGGCCGAGTGCGGCGCCCGGCCGCCGGCGTACTGCTTGCGCGCGACCTCTTCGAGGCCGGTGACGAGTTGGACATTCTCCTCGGTCACGGCGATCGCGCGAGAGAGGTAGTAGTAGTCGCCGTAGGCGTGTTTAAGATGGAAGATCGTCTCGAGTCTCTTCGCGCGGTACCGCTGCCCGGCCGCCGCGGCCTCGTTCCGGGCAACGTGGCCGCGCAAGCCCCGTTTGCCGAACCACGGGAAGGTCTGCGAAAGGGTAGCGTTCCACCGCTGCGGCCCGACGCGCGTCTCGACCGACTCGACGAAGTTGCCGTAACTCAGCTTCGGATCGGGCAGCGATCGCGCCTGGCGTACGTGCTGCAGGGCGGCCCGCCAGCGTTGGCGCGCCGCGCGCACGGCGGGGTTGTGCTCCCGGGCGTAGGCGACATAATCGTCGAGGCCCGGCTCATCGGGAAGCTCGGCGGGCACGGGCGCCAGCGGCAAGGCACCACCCCCGCTGCTTGCGGACACCGCGTCATTCCACCCAGAAACGCGCGCCGCACGATCCGTGCACGAAGCCGCAGCGATGACCAGCGCGGGCAGGACGAGTAAGAACGCAGTTGACCGACCGCGCGCCGTCATCTCACCGCCCTCTTCCTGTGAGGCCTAGAACTGGACACATCGGTCCCCACCGCAGCCGGGGAACTCGGCCACGAGACCGACCCGAGAGGCAATGGCGAAAGGGGACAGCTCACAGTCTTGACTCCTTTGCAGGGCAAATCATTACCTCAACAGCAAACACGGAGAGATGGTTCCGCCCATAGGCGTGGACCGCGTGGCCAGCGTGGACACTCAGGACGTAAGGGGATAGCACGTCGGGCGGGCCGCGCACGGGGTGAGCTGTAAGCGGTTGGGCAGGAATAGGGCCGGAGGCCGGACTCGAACCGGCACCGGGTCGCCTTTCGCCAGGGGATCTTGAGTCCCGGGTGGAGTGGGATGATGCACAATGAAGCCCGGAAGGCTGGATGAAACGGAGAGGATGTCACATTCATGACACAGAACGGGGCGATCCGTTGCTGGCGGCCTGGAGCCTGATTGGCCCGAACTCGCTGGCTGAGAGGCGATTGAGACTCACGTGAGGGCGGCGGCCGGGATCTCTGACACGCGGAGTTCCACTCCGCGAGTCACAGGAGATCGAGACGGGCGAACGGGCACGTCCGTACACCGTCGAGCACTGGGGAACTACCGGCGGTAGGACTCGAACCTACGACACGCGGATTATGATTCCGCTGCTCTAACCAACTGAGCTACGCCGGCGTTGTGCTGTCTGACTGCATACCGCACACGCCCCGCGCATGTCAAGCGCTGCGCCGAGGCGGCGGCGAATCGCGCCCTACAGGTCGAGGTCCTCCATGCGGTCGCTCCAGTAGGTCATGAGCCGCTCGTCGTATCGGCCGCAGGCGGCTACGTGCCCGTCGGCGAACACGAAGTTCAGCTGTCCGCCGTGGTACGGGCCGTAATACGACACGTCATCCCAGCCCGTGGCGCGTTGCGAGTAGTTGTCCTTGTCGCAGTCGGGCAGGGGCCAGTCGCGCCTGTTGCACTCGGTGGCGACGATGAACGCGCTCGGCGACATGACGCGGTGCACCTCTGCGCCCCCCCACTTGCCCGTGGTCAGCCAGACTTCGCGCACGTTGAGCGAGTAATTGAACTCGTCCGTCTTGTCGGGGTGGCTCGGGCAGCGGTACACGCTCGGCGTGTCAATGGTGCCCAGGAGCTGCTCGGTCCAGCCGGGGTAGCCCGCGTCGTCGCCCCACGGACATGTGGCTCCCGGCGCCGGTGTGGTGGACCAGTCGTCGGCGTACATCAGCAGCGCCGAGCCGGCCTGCCTCATGTTCGACGCGCACGCGCTCCGGCGCGCCGCCTCGCGCGCTCGCTGCAGCGCCGGCAAGAGGAGCGCGGCCAGAATTCCGATGATTGCGACCACTACTAAGAGTTCGAGCAGCGTGAATCCGCTCGATTGCGCCCGCTTGAAGGGCATCCGGGTCATGAATCGCACCTCCGAGTTCTGATCCCAACCGGCGCGGCGGCCGCCGCGCTTCCCTGCAGGTAGATAGCACAGGGAGCGTCACGAGTCAAGTCGGGCTGGTGCGATCGCGAAGGCCTGGAAAGGAGAGGGGCGCGGACACCGAAGCGACCGCGCCACCGATGAGGACTCTATTTCTATGATTATGCCTGGGCGGCTGCCGCCGGTTTGCGCAGCTATCGCTTGCGCCGAACAACCAGCAGGAGCAGGCCGCCAAAGCCGATCAGCGCCATCGTGCCGGGTTCGGGGATGACCCCGTACTCGCCGCTCAGGAAGATGGACTCGCCGCCGTCGTTGTGGGGCCCGTCAACGGTCCCGCTGTCCCAGAAGAACAGCAGCCGGGCGCCGTCCAGAGCCGGGTCGAAGGGGTCTATGCCCGTGTAGATGGCATAGTCCGCCCAACCGGCCCCCTGCTCGTTGAGCGGAAGCATCTTCGGCCCATCGAGTTGCGCCAGCACGGTGCCCCCGGCGTACCCGTCGTTCGTCATGTTCTGCAGCGCGGAGGAAATGTCGGTCCCCGCGGGGTCGTCCCTGTCGTCGCCGAAACTCGGCGTGTAGTCCTTCACGACCGTAAACGCGTTCAGACCCAGGGGGTCCGAGCCGCCGATCTGGTTGAGGTCGACGAACACCACGAGCTCCTGGATCAGCGAGCCGCCTTGCCCGTCGGGGAAGTTCAGAATGTAGAAGTCGCGGAGCTCATTGATCGACGTAATGAACGACTCGACTGCCGTCGTGCTTCCCGCCCCGGTCGGCATGTCCGTGTTCGCGTCGTCACCGTCGAACCCGCCGCCGCTGTTCTGGCTGCCGCCGGCCGATTCAGTAAAGAACAAAAAGTCCAGCGTGCCGTTGCCGGAGCCGATCATGTTGTTGTCCGTCGCGACGATGTCGGAATCGGTGATGATCTGCGCGGCCAGGGCCGGCGAAACCGCGAGCACCAGGCTCACAGCCAGAAGTCGTGGGAACAGCTTCGTTGCATTCATTGCCTTCACCCTTCGTTGTTTTGCCCGATACCCAAGTATTCACACCCTCAAAGGCTCGCGCAAAATCCCGAGGCCGCTCGATCCGGGTGTCCACAAAGTTCAGTTGCAGGATCGTGTACGCCTCCGGCGGTTCAGGAACAGCACAAGGCTGCCGAGACCCATCAGCATCATGGTGCCCGGTTCGGGGATGGTGCGGAACGTCAGGTTGTCCAGCCCGCCGGAGCCGGAGAAGTCAACCTCCAGCTTGCGGACGTCATAGGGATCGAAGCCCACGTCCTCGAGCGCCGTTGCGCTCCCGCCAGTGCCCAGCCCAGGCTGAGCCAGAAGCGTCGTGAGATTCAGCGTGTCCCAGCCCTGCGTGCTGGTGTTCTCGCCGGTCCACTCCGACGGCACATCATAGAGCCGAGTGCGCCCAGCACCGTCAGTCAACGTCACGTCGGTCTGCGCACCGCCGTTGATGTCGATCAGGTCGATGCTGATAAGATACGATGGCAGCATGAAGTCGAAGATAATCGAGCCGCCTGCCGCCGAGTCGTCGGGTGTGTCGAATATCCCCGCCACGGTCTGCGCCGGGGAGTCCGTGCTCTGAAGGATCAGAACGTTGCCGAGATCAACCAGCAGGTCCGGGTCGGGCCCGCCGGCATTCGGCCCGCCTGTGTCGGAGTCGAAGATCGCTGCGCCAAGGTGGCCGGCGCCGGCATCACTGATGGAGACCAGATTGCCGAACTCCGGCGGCGTCGAAATGTCCTGGCCGTTCACCAGGGGCGTGGTGAAATCATCTTCAAACTCGAAGTCCAAGGTGGTTGCGGAGGCCTGCGTCGGGCAGACCAGCGCGAGCGCCAAGCCGACGGCCAGGAACACCGCCAACACGGGTGCATTGCAGTTCAGGCTTTTCATCATCGTCATCCTTTCCGTTTGGGGTCGGAGGCGACGGAAAGACAGACGCTTCGCCTTCAACACTCCTTGTTCCACCCGATACCCTGACAAGATTGTCACCTACGCAACACTTGGGCCCCGACCGAAGTTCCCGCGAAATCGAGAACCGCCTTATCGGGGTCGAAACACGTGGCATTCCGCACTGGGATGGCGGATGTCCGATACCCATTGAGCCACAGTGTGTTGCAGCCTTTGCCGGGGAAGTCAAGCGAAAAAGATGTCTTCTCTCATGTTCTCTTGCGTCGCAGCCCGCCGTAGTCTCCAGGCCTGGGTCCATTCGGGGGCACTTCTTCCTCCGCAGGCCGGATAGAGACGGTGGGAGAAGAGGGAACATCGAAGATGGAAGCCGCGGGGAATCGTCTCAGGGCGGGACAACGCGAATCACTTCGGGAGATGGACGCAGTGGACCGGCGGCCGGCGCCGAGGCATAAAGAAAGGGGGCTGGAGGCCCCCTCTGCTACAAGGATTCCGCGCCTGTGTCGAACAAACTAGTGCGAAGCTTCCTTACGCCGCTTGCGGCCCACGAGCAGCAGCACGCCGCCGAGGCCGATAAGCACCATCGTGCCCGGCTCCGGCGTCTCATGGTAGATTCCACTCAGGCTCTGGCCGCCCACGGTTGCCGCGCTGATCGCGTGGAAGCCGATCGTGTAATCCTCCGTATCGCTCCCGCCGTTGAAGAACGCCAGGTAGTCGGCGATCCTGTCCGGGCCGTCGGGGAGGCTGGTGTCGAACTTCACCTGAAGGCTTTCGCCGATTCCGAGGCCCTTCTTAGGAGGCGCCGGCTGGGCGCTCAACTCCAGCAGCGGAGGCATCTCGGCGGTCTCGGAATGGTAGCCTGGCAGTCCGTTGGAGTCTCCCCACGTGAACGCGACGTCCTCCGTTTCAGTCAGGATCACCGGATCCCACAGGACGGGCCCGCTCCCGCCGGGATCGTCGTCATGCATGTCCACCACGATCTCGGCCAGAACGGCTGTCGTCTCAAATCCGACGGACGTGTTCGTGAAGGTCATTGTTGCCTCGCCACCGGTGACGAAAAGGTCCACCGTCATCTGTACGTCCGCCAGGTCGCCTCCCGGCTCGATTGGATGGTCGGCATGCGTGCCGTAGACGATGATGCTTCCAATGGACGACACTGAACCGAGGCAGAGAAAGGCCGCAGCCAGTGTCAGGACACAATAGAGTTTCATGGCACTCATCCCCTCGCTCTGTAAGAGCCCCCACGTGGGCTCCTTGTGGTTCTCCCAGCAGCGAATGCTGACGGCAAACCGTGGTCTCGGGGTGAGGTCCCGCTGCGATCGGCCCCCCTGGAGAGCATCTGCCTCGACCGGCCGCTGGCGAGCCCTGCCCTTCGCTTGGAGAAGCCAAGCCAAGGGACAGGCCCTTCAGGGATGGTGAGAAACAGATCTCCCGATACCCGTTAGCGTGTGGTGTCTACCACATCCTGCCGCCGAAGTCAAGGGAAAACCTCGCCGTTCCCGGATTTCTCCCAGGTGCCACCTTGTCGCGTCCTGTCTCACGTTGCCTCGAATGCACTCCTGCTTCTCGGCTCGACGCATGAACAGGACGAAGGGGCTGCCGGGAGATTGAAGAAGGAGGTGGGGGGCTGGCTCGGCTGGGGGAAAGCCACGTGCGGACTCGTTGGAGACAAGAAAAAGGGGGGGCAGGAGGCCCCCTCCCTTCTCATGTCAGCACTTGTTAGTCAGTCGAATGGGTTACTTCCGCTTGCGGCTGGCCAGCAGGGCGAGAAAGCCGAAGCCGATCATTGCCATCGTCCCAGGTTCGGGCACGATGCCGAACTCGTTGCTGAGGAAGATGGATTCGCCGCCATCGTTGTGAGGATGATCGACGCTGCCGCTGTCCCAGAAGAAGAGCAACCGGGCACCGTCCAGCGTGGGGTCAAACGGGTTTATCCCCGTGTCGATCCTGTAGTCGGCGAAGCCGGCCCCCTGCTCGTTGAGTGGGAGCAACACGGCCGACTCAAGATAGGCCAGGAGCGTGCCGCCGCTCCACCCATCGTTGGTGCTGTTCTGCAGGGCCGTGGAGACATCGGTCGCGGCCGGGTCGTCCCTGTCATCGCCGAAGTCGGCGGTGTAGTCCATCACGACCTTCAGATCGTTCAGGATCAGGTCCGCAGAACCGTTTATCTGATCGATGTCCACGTACAGCGCGATGCTGATGATCTCTGAGCCGCCCTCCTCATCCGGGAAGGTCAGGCAGTAGAACTCGCGAATATCGTCAATCGAGGTGATGAACGACTCAACCGCCGTCTGGCTTCCAGCGGCGCCGCCGGTCGGCATATCGCTGTTCGCGTCATCACCGTCCCACCCGTCGAGCTCGTTCTGGGTGCCGCCCATCGAGTCCGCGAAGAAATAGTAGGGGTCCAGCGTGCCGTTGCCCGAACCCACTTGGTTCTCTTTCGTCTCCTCGATGTCATCAGCCGTGATGATGATAGGGTAGGTGGCCTGGGCCGGCGAGAGCGCCAGGAGCAGGCCCACGGCGAGCGCAACGGAAAAGACTGTCGAAAACAGTCTCACATACTTCCCTGTGTTCATTGTGACTTACCCTTCCTTGTTCTGTGTTCTGTCCAGTGAATCGTGCAACACTCACAATCCGGCAGAATCCCCGTGAATCACCCGGCTCCTCACGCTGGCCATGGAGGCGGCCTCCGGTAGCGCAGGGCCCCCTGGGGCACGCCGTCGCCTCCGGGCACGCCTTTGGCTCTGGGGAATACACCGACTGAAAGGATCTTCCGCGAAGTGAATGTCGAATCCCCAATACCCGTTCGTTCGAGCCACAATATAGCACGGGTCCGGCGAAAAGTCAATGGCAAATCTGCCGGTGACTCACTTTTTCCCTGCTCACGGTGTGCAACGCGCTGCGTTTTGCCTTGATGGCGCGCCCTGCGCCACCTACACTCCGGGGCGAAACGGTCACGACCGCCATCCGGGGAAGGGGTCCTGTGGCGAGAGAATCAGGCGCTCTGGCAAAGTCTTACGTTCTGCTGCCGCTCATCTTCGGCCTGGCGCTGGCGTCGGCATGCGTCGCCTCGCCCTTCGTCAAGATCCTCAACGATGAGCTCTCCAAGACCCGCCCGCTGGGCAAGATCTTCACGCAGTGCGTCATCGTTTTCGCGTTCGCCTACTTCATCGTGTTCCGGCGCTACATGCGCTCGCACGTGCTCGAGTCGCTGAACAAGCGGGTCTCCACGCTCCTGGGTCATCTCCTGGGGGGCATCCTCATCGGCGTGCTCGTCCTGGGCGTCATCATCGGGATCTTCCACCTGGCGGGGGCGAAGGAGTACGACCCGGATTTCACGGCGGGGATGATCTGGAGCGCGCTCCTGACGGGTCTCGTGGTGGGCGTCATCGAGGAGATCGTCTTCCGGGGGGTGGTGCTGCAGAACCTGCAGGCCGACATGGAAGCCTTCTTTGCGGTGCTGTTTGCCTCGGCGTTTTTCGCGGCCATGCACTTCATCCAGCCGCTGCCGGCCGAGATCGTCAAGACGGGGAGCGCGCCGGCGTTCAACGAGTTCCACGTCCTCAACGGGTTTCGCATTCTGCCGTCACAGCTCGCCAACTTCGGCCATTTCGGGCAGATCTGGCCGTTCTTCCTCGGCCTGTTCCTGATCGGCGTCGCCCTGTCGGTCGCCTACGTGCACACCGGGACGCTCTATCTGCCCATCGGCATCCACGCCGGGTTCGTGGCGGTCAACAAGCTCGACGGTGCGCTCTTTCACGATGTTGCCGGGCGCTCGAAGCTCCTGTTCGGCGTGGCCCGCGACTGGTACATGAGCTACACGGACAGTCTCATCTGCTGGCTGGCGACCGCAGTCCTGATCGTCCTTCTCGCGGTGTTTGCCGGCAGGCCGCGACGCGGACAGACCGAGAGGAAACAGCGGTGAGCGCCCCGGCGGCAGCCTTCCGCCGACTGGCCGACGTGTGCGGCTACCTGGCCGATCTGCTGTACCCCCCGCGCTGCCTCGTGTGCGGCGAGGACCTCGAGGCGGGCATCGCCGGGCCGCTGTGCGACGAGCACCGCCGGGCCGTCGTGCCTGTGGAGGAGCCGTTCTGCGACCGCTGCGGCAAGAAGATGTTCGCGCGCACGACGGGCGACCTCCTGTGCGACGCGTGCCGCCGGGCCGGTCCGCATTTCGACCGCGCCTTTTCCGCTACGCTCTACAACGACGCGATGCGGCCCTTCGTGCACCGCTACAAGTACGATATGCGCCACTACCTGCACGCGCCGCTCGCGCGCTGGATGGTGGAGTTCATGCACCGGCACATTGATGTCGAGTCGCTCGACGGCATCGTGCCGGTGCCGCTGCATTGGCGGCGCTTCCAGTACCGGGGCTTCAACCAGGCGACCGCCCTGGCGCGGCCGATTGCGCGCGAGTTCTCCCTGCCCGTCATTACGCGGGTGCTGCGCCGGTGGCGGCACACCGTGCCGCAGGTCGACCTCGAGCCCGACGAGCGCTTGAAGAGTATACGAGGTGCGTTCCGGGTGAGGAGGGCCGAGCGGATCGAGGGCAAGCGCTTGCTGCTGGTGGACGACGTTTACACTACCGGCGCGACCATGAACGAGTGCGCCCGCGTCCTCAAGGCCGCCGGGGCCGCGTCCGTGATCGCCTTTACCCTGACGCGGCCGATCTAGTTGGCCCGGCTCAGAGTCCGGTCATCCCCTCGACTCGACTCGACCCGGACCGTGTAGAGGTAGCCGGCCGAATCCGAGATGTAGACCCTTTTCTCCTTCGGCCCCAGCACCACGGCCGTGATGGCGGCCTCGAACTTGTCCCAGCCGCGCGACCGTGTCATCTTGCTCCGCCGCTCGAGCACGTACTCCTGGAGGCGCCCGTTGCGCAGCCCGACGTAGAAGATCTCCCCGTCCTCCGTCGCCGCGCCGCAGGCCACGCTCACATGCTCGCGCTCTTCGAGGACCTTGCCCTTGCGGCCGTGGATCAGGCGCAGGCTGTTCGTGCCCTCGAAGAAGAAGTCCTCCCGCTCGACGTCGAAGAACGTGGTGGTGGCGTAGCCGAGTTCGAGCACCCACAGCTCCTGCGCCTTCGAGACCTTGAAGCCGTGATACGTGCCGTCGCCGGGGTTGGTGACGACCAGGTCCTTCCGGTCGCTGAAGAACGCCATGTCGTGCCCCTCCTTGCGGAAGGCGGCGCGCACGTCGGTCTTGACCGAATAGCCCGCCGTGAAGACCGCCCTGCTGATCTCCACCAGCAGGCCCCTCGAGAGCACGTACACGCCGCCGTGGCGCGACGGGACGATGCCGCTGACCGCGCGGCCCTTGCCGTCCTGGTCCCTCAGCCGAACGATGGCGGTCCGCTCCCCCGTCTTGAGGTCCCAGCGGTACACCCGGCCTTCGGCGTCGCCGGCCAGCAGCCAATCGTTCCCGTCGTCCACGCAGGCGCAGGTGGCGGGCCCCTTGCCCTCGTAGCGCGCTCTGACCTTGCCGTGGTCGGCGTCAATGGCCTCGATCCAGTTCGACTTCTCGTCCAGCCGCACGTACAGCCGGTCGCCCTTCGGTCCCACCGCCAGCAGCTTCGCGCCTTTGCCCGGCTTCTCCGGCTCGAACACCCGGTCGGCTTTCCGGTCGGCCCGGGCGGGAGCGGCGCTGAGGACAACGGCAAGCGCCGCGACAGTTGCCGTCACTTTCAGTACGAGCAGGATGTGATTCTGGCCGCGCATGGTCACCTCCTCGTAAGCGTCTCTCCCCGCAAAAGATAGACGCGCCAACCCGCCGGGATGTTCAATGCCCCGTCGAGCACACCACGACTCACGCCTCCAGCGCCCGGTCAACAAGCCCCGCGAGCCGCTCGACGATCCGCTCGAGGACCGCGGCCCCTCGCTCGGGCGACGCCGTCTCCCGCAAGTCCTCGTCCCAGACCCATGGCCGCCGCTGCTGCTCGTGGAACGCCTCGTCCCCGGCCGTGTCGCCGACCTCGTAGCGTTCGATCGCGCACTCGCCGGTGCGGAACTCGTCCATCTGCACGAGGTCTGGGCGAAAAAGCATCATGAACGACGTCTCCCACTTGCCGGCGTGGTCGGCCGGCGTCTCGCCGCGTGCGTCGGTCACGTCCTCGTACTCCGGCTGCGCGATCACACGAAAGGCGCTCGCTCGCATGAATTCGTCAGCCGCTTCCTTGACGAGATTCACCTGCCTGTCCCCGTAGTGACCCGTGAGCAGCACGACGACGCGTGCGCCGATCTTCTCGAGCTCGCGCAGCGTGCCGAGCAGCACCCGCTTGACCGTGTCACGGTCATAGACGAGGCTTCCCGCGAACAGATCGAACCCGTGCACACCGACCCAGTTCACCGGCAGCACAACCCCGCCTGTGCGCGGCGCCGCCGCCATGCAAATCGCGTGCGCCTTGAGCCCATCCGTCCCGAGCGGCAGATGGTCCCCGTGCCACTCCAGCAGCCCGCACGGCATGTACACCACCGGCCGCGCCGCCAGCGCCGCCCTCAGCTCCGCCGGCGTCATCTCCTCGTATCGCAGCTTCACGCTTCTTGCTCCAACCGTCCTCCTCATCGGACCCGGCAGCTCAACAAGCGTCATCCTGATACCACACGTCCGGCCCGAAACCAAGCAATGCCCAACGCCCGTTGACTTTCCATGTCTCTGCCCACTACACTCTCCCGGTTCCGGTCTCAGAGGTATCGAGGCAGCATGATCCAGAAGCGGGTGCCCATCGTCTTCAACCATCATCTTGCCGGGGCGTCGTATGCCGTCGGCCTCGAGTGCCCCGAGATCGCCGCCGAAGCCGCGCCCGGCAACTTCGTCATGATGCGCGAGGCCCGCCCGCACGGCTACCTGCTCAATAGACCCTTCAGCATCGGCAACGTGGACGGCGACACCATCGAGATCTACTACGACACGGTCGGACGCGCGACCCACGCGTTCGCCGGCCTCGACAAGGGCGACGAGCTCGACGTGTTCGGCCCGCTGGGCAACGGCTTCAGCCTCGACGGCGACGCGACGCTCAACATCCTCGTCGCCGGCGGCATCGGCATCGCGCCGTTCCCCTTCCTCGCGATCGAGCTGGCGAAACGCAAGCACGCCGCCCGCACGGAGATCCTGGCCGGGTTCCGCACTTCGCACAGCGCTATCCTCGAGGACCTCTTCGACGAGATTGGCGTCGAGTACAAGCTTGCCACCGACGACGGGTCCCGGGGCTACAAGGGCCTGGTCACCGGCCTGCTCGAGCAACGCCTCGATGAGGACGCCGAAGAGAAGGTTGCTTTGTACGCGTGTGGGCCGGCCCCGATGCTCGAACGCGTCGCGGCGATCGCCGCCGAGCGCGACCTCTTCTGCGAGCTCTCGCTCGAGCAGCACATGGCCTGCGGCGTCGGCGCGTGTCTTGTCTGCGCCTGCAAGACGCGCACGCCCGACGGGGCTACCGCTTACAAGATGGTGTGCAAGGACGGGCCGGTCTTCAACGCCCGCGACGTGGTGTTCGAATGAAGACGGCGGTGGACATCGGCGGCGTCACGATCCCAAACCCCGTGATGACGGCCTCCGGCACCTTCGGCTACGGCGAGGAGTACGCCGGGCTGTGCGACATCACCCGCCTCGGCGCGGTCGTCACCAAGGGCATCACCCTCGAGCCGAGCGGGGGCAACCCGCCGCCGCGCGGCTGCGAGACCGCGGCCGGCATGCTCAACGCCATCGGCCTGCAGAACGTCGGCGTCGAAGCCTTCATTGCCGAGAAGCTGCCTTACTTGCGCGAGCGCGGCGTCGCGTGCGTCGTCAACGTCCAGGGCGGCACGATCGAGGAGTTCGTGGCCGTTGCCAAGAGGCTCACCGGCTGCGACGGCGTCACGGCTCTCGAGCTCAACGTCTCGTGCCCGAACAAGGCCGGCGGCCTCAGCTTCGGCACCGACCCCAAAGCGCTGAAAAGCCTGGTTGCCGCTGTGCGCAAGGCCACCCCGTTGCCGCTCATGACCAAGCTCTCGCCCAACGTCACCGATATCACCGAGTGCGCCCGCGCCGCCGTCGAGGGTGGCACCAATTCCCTCTCGCTCATCAACACCCTCGTCGGCATGGCCGTCGAGCTCGGCAATCCCGGCCGAGGTGTCAAGCCGAGCCCCGTCCTTTATAACGTCACCGGCGGCCTCTCCGGCCCGGCCATCAAGCCCGTGGCCCTGCGTATGGTCTGGGAGACCGCCCGGGCGGTGAAGGTGCCCGTCATCGGCATCGGCGGCATCGCCACGGCCACCGACGCGCTCGAGTTCCTCGCCGTCGGCGCCTCGGCCGTCCAGGTCGGCACGGCCAACTTCTACAACCCCCGTGCCTGCGAGGAAATCCTCGACGGCATCACGGCCTTCATGACCGACCATGCCATCCCCGACATCAACCAGTTCATCGGCAGCTTCGAATCGGGACGTCAGGCGACGCGAAATACGTAACCAGGCATCGTGTCCCCCGAATTCCTCGAACTCAGCCGCCGCCAAACTTGGCAACGGGAGAGCAGACATGAAAACAGTACGAACTCTGGTTCTTCTTAACTGCGCAGTTCTGGTTTTCCATCTGGTCTTCTGGGGCTGGGCGCGCACCGTATTCTGGCTGGAAGCCGTCCAACGGGTTACGGCCTTGGACAGAGCAGGAGTGTTCGATCATGAGCGCCTGGTCGAGTACTATCCTGAGTTCCGGGACAACATGCGATACAAACTTGCTGCGTGGCTCACACGGTTCGCGACGCGTTCCGCGGACGTACCAAGCTTCACGGGTGCGGCGGTCGCCACCGCCAATACAATCATTCTTTTCTATGTCCTCCGGCGATCGCGTCGGCGCTCGGATGCCTCACTGGTGGAGCGCTAAGTTGAGCCGCACTGAGATTCCCTGGTGGGCAATCCGAGGGACGCCATGAGAAGGTTGTCCTGAGTCCTCTTTGGAGGACGGCATGGTGTAGCCTCGGGCGTGAGGGGGTGTTGAAAAACCCCCGATGACGTTGATTCGCCTGCGGTTGCTGCGAAGGCCGTCGCCCTGAAAGGGCCACATAGGTCAGCCCAGGGCAAGCTCGCCCTGAGGCTCCCGAAGGGCGTAGCGCCGCCCTGGGTATCGAGACAACCCAGGGACGATACCCTGGAAGGGTTTCATAG
>Ga0180431_10004532_pt1 | contig 17300 bp, 10 predicted proteins | sample SS_ome_11_FD_132459 | JGI IMG/M metagenome (GOLD analysis project Ga0180431, IMG submission 132459) | Hypersaline lake sediment archaeal communities from the Salton Sea, California, USA - SS_1_MS_1 metaG | ecosystem: Environmental > Aquatic > Non-marine Saline and Alkaline > Hypersaline >... | reverse complement strand
GGCGAAACGTCCTTCATTGTCGCAGCGCAAGCCACTCGCTGAAATGCCGCAACACTCGCGCCGGTATTCTCGCCGGGCCGCGCAACGGCGACGAGCGACCCCAATCACACGCGTTGCGAAAACCGCTCCGTAGCAACCGGGTGACGGGCCGCAGATCGACCGACCCTTCCGCCACCTTGAACGTGCCGGACATCAATTCTCGCTTGTACCGGCTGAGACCCTTTCCCAGATCGATCAGCCGGACTCCCAACGATTCGGCGGCCTTGGCAAGCTCTATAAACTGGATCAAGCCGGGAGAGTAACGCGAGAGTTCACGCTCATAGGTGGGAAACCAACCGTGAAGCACGCCGTACGAGCGCATTCCAAGGTGGGCAGCCACAAGACGGTCGCCGGCGTACAGCGCCGAGAGCATTCCGGCGAACGACTCATCCTGCCGCAGGCGGATCCGCTCGAGCAGTTCGACCGTCCAGCGATGCGAAAACGGGTCGATGGTTTCGGTCGCCCGATACTGGTCCGATTTCCACTCGATGAGTTTTTCGAATACGGTCCGCTCGGTGGTGTGCGGCACGAATCGCAACGGGCCGAGTTCGCGTTCGATCTTGCAGGCTTTTCGAGCAACCCGGCGAATCAGCTTCGATCCGGCCTTCACTTGCGACGCTTCGTATGACTGAAACCCGTCGGAAAGATCCATGTACGGCGAATCGTCGAGAACGACGTGGTAGCGAGTGCATTGCTTGAGCGATGCGATCAAGTGATCGAAATGCCATGCCCTCAGGCCGCAACCGCGAACGAGTTCTTCAGGCTCCCACTCGACGCCCTTGCGAAGGATGACCGCTTGATAGTCCGAGAATCGGCCGCCGACCGGCATCGCCACGTTCCAACGACTGCGCTGGTACGGAAAGAACCCGACCGCTTCACCGTCCCGCCGCATCACGGCAACTTCCACGTCGTTGCGAACGGTGGCCACAGTCTGGGAGAACTCGGGTCGAAAATAGGGGCTGGCCAGGTTGGGGTCCGCTCGCTGGATTTGCGACCACTGCGACACCAGTTCGGACGTCAGTTCCTTGGCGGCGATAACGGTGATTTCCATGCTCGGGACTCTCATATCTGGGTCTCGTCAGTTGTGGTGCGGTCGGTTCCAGATGATGAAACGGTTGCTTGTCGTCGACAGCCGACAAGCCGTGGTCCGATCCCGGAAACGCAGGCCGATTGTCTCATTGCCACCCGCCGGTGTGGTTTCGCGGAGGCAGAACGCCAATTGCAGGAGCCCACACGCCGCCAGGCACGGAATCACCGTCGGTTGCACGAAGCTCGATTCGGTCATCCCGTGTATTGCCGCGTACGCGAGCAGGGCAAAAACGAAAGCATACCCGACGTTACCGGTTGTGCGATAGCTTGCGGCGGCTTGCCACATACCCGTTATCAGCACGGCGATCAGCATGGCCGCACCGATGAGCCCGATGCTCAACATCGCGTCGACGTATGCCGAGTGCGCATGTGGTATGTGCCAGGTGAGGGCGTCGGAGACCGCCTGCACGTGTTGCTTATCCCAGAAGGAGCCGTAGCCGTATCCCCGCACCGGCCGCTGCTTTGCGTAGCCGAGCAGCTCGATCCAGAGGGGGACTCGGCCGGTAAGCGACTGGGCACCTTCGTGCCGGCCCATCAAGGCGGCGTCGGTGAACTGATCGCCGGCGTCGCCTCCCGCCAATGAAACAATCAGGGCCAGCGCACAGACCGCAAAGGGGATGCCGATCGCCGCCGAGAGCTTCAACCGCCACGACTTGCACAGCATCACGAGTATCAGCAGAGCCACCAGAATCGCCGCCAACGACGTTCTCGACTTGGTCAGTACCAGAAAGATCAGACCAATGACGAACAGCGCGATCCATAGGGGCCTTCGGCGTTTGCCGTCACTCGCTAAACAGGCTGCCGCCAGACAGACGACGGCACAGTACGTGCTCTGGATATTCGGATGGATCGTGCCCGCGAAGCGATGTTCGTCTATCCAGGGGCGGAAGGTATCCAGCGAGAGTTCCGCACACAGCCCGATCGCCATGAATAGGCCGCTGACCGCCAGTGCGAGCAGGCACAGGTCGCGAGGGCTAAACCGTCGGCAGATGCCCAGCGCGCAGACAAAGCAAGCAAGCAGCACGACCACTTGTTTGGCTCCCAGTACCGGCGCCGCGGACCATTGCCAACTGATTACGCACCAGGCAAGCAAAGCGGTAATCAAGAAGGCCATCGGGCCGCGAAACCGCAAAGGCCGCCCGCCACCGCGATAGATCAGAAACAGGCCGAACGCCGCAATCGAGACCAGGGCCACACGGTACGGCAAACCACCGCCGCTTACGTCGAGGTAGCCCGCCGCGTCCACGGCCTGGTAGAATTCGAAACGCGAAAGCGACCAGTCGTGTTGATCGGCGACGAAGAACGCGGCGACCAGCACGAAGATCGCCGGCCACATGAATCTTGGGGCGCTCCCGGACGTCGGCTTCAGTCTATTTGCAAGTCGGATCATTTTGAGAAGGCACTATTTCATTAGACGAAACAGGGTAACACATCGCACGAGGGTTCCGCCGGTGAAGCCGGCCAGTTCGGCAACGGCCACGCCGAGCACGCCCATCGGGCCGACCAATAGAACCGCGGCGGCGAGCGTTACGACCAGCGAACAAACGTCAGCGCGGAAATTGGCCGAGGGCCGCTCCATTGCCCAGAGTCCGTTCCCGGCGGCGATTCCAATTCCGTTGGCCAGCACGGCGAAGGCCAGCACGGCCATGATCGGTCCGGCGCCGGCGTATCCGTCGCCGTAGACGATTACCGCCAGCAGGTTGCCCGCCGCCACCATCACCAGGCAGAAGCTGCCCAACGCGACGGCCAGCAGGGCGGCCGTTTTCCAAATCACGCGGCGTAGTTCGTCGACGCCGCCGGTGGCGAATGCGTTGGCCGCCTTGGGAGTCAGGTAGTTGGCCACGCCGGTGAGAAACATGTTCGAGACGCCGACCAGCGTTGCACAAGCCGCCAGCATGCCGGTTTCCGCCGCGCCGCATGCCATTACCAAGACCCAGGGCATAAGGTACGGCGACGTGGAGCCGACCAGGTGGCTGGCCAGGGCCCATTTCCCAAAACCCCAGTTGTGTCGCCAGTCGACCGCGAACCGGGACCGCACAAACCGTAACGGCTGTTTCTTGGCCAGGAACCATCCCGCGCAGGCCACCGCGGATGCGCCGCCTATGGCCAGGTAGACGGTCACGATCGACAGTGCGCCTAACCATCCCAACAGCAAGAGGCTTCCCAACTGCAGCACGGCCACCACGGCGTCTATTGCGACTGCCGCGCCCACGCGGAGGTGTGCGAACGCGAACTGGCGGATGAACTCGCGCATCAACATCAAGGGAGCGGCACCCAACAGCACCCACACCGCCGGTGCCAGAGACGCCGGACCGAGGCCCAACCAGATCAGGACCGCCATGCCCAGCAGGCCCAACAGCGTCAACCCCGACAGCGCAAGCTGGTGTGCCACGGCGCTTCCCGAATAGGAAGCCAGCCGGCGGCCTTGGCGCCGGTTGCAGTAGATCATGTATGGGGCACAGATGATCTGTTCCTGGATTCCCCGCACCAGGAACACGATGCTCAGCGCGAGGTAGTAAACCCCCAATTCTTCCTTGGTACACATCCGGCCGATGAGCACGCTGGTGGCGAAGCTGGTCCCGCTGACGATGGCCTGATCGAACACCGACACGGCGCCCTTGCTTGCCAACGGATCGGAAATTGCCGTCGTGATAGCGCTGGTGGTTCGGGCAAGGCACCCCCGCGGCAACGTGCGATCCGGCGTATCGCGGAGCGACGACGACACCGATGAATCCGCCGATGAATCCAGCGAGGGCGGCGGGAAGATGTCTTCCCGCGGCTGAGGTAGATCGGCAATTGCGCTGGTCGATTCGCTCATCTGACGCTTGGTTCCATCAACGTGGCCGGAGAAACGTCGGCACAAACGGCCTCGGATACAACGTCCTGATCGTCGGGGAGAGTTTCGGCGGTTTCAATTGAGGGGTTGCACTCCGAGGGACGCCATACGCATTTCCAGGCGCTACGCGCGAGGTCGTACCAGCCGTCGAGCCGAGTGGCGATCACGGCCGCCGTATCGGACTGTTCTACGGAAAGGCGGCCCCACGCGTACGGATCGTCGTCGGGAGTCACAAGGCGGTCCACCACGGTGAGATTGCAGAGCAATCCCGCCTGGCGGATCGTGGCGATCGATTCCGGCGTGGTGAATCCGTAGGGCGCCGCAAAGGTGGTGTCCGTCAGGCCGAATCGCTCGCGGAGCACTTCGAGTGAGGCAAGCAGATCCAGCCGAAAGGCGTCGCGGCTGCCCCGGAAGTCGGCGTGCGTGTGCGTGTGACTACCCAGATCGAGCAGTCCTTTGGCGAGCATCTCCCGGCACTGCCGGGTCGTGAGCGGCCGCCACGATTCCGACGGCACCCGCTGCCGCCCGGCATCCGCCCAATCGTCGAAGGGGAAGGGATCTTTGGAGTCGAGGTAGCCGGTGGCCAGGAAGATCGTCGCCGGGATCCCCAAGTCCCGTAACACGGGCCAGGCATGGCGATAGACGTTCTCGTACCCGTCGTCGAACGTCACCACGAACGCCCTGCGGGGAATCGGACGGCCGAAGCGGCGATAGTCCAACAATGTCCGCAACGGCCACGCACTGTATCCCCGCTCCAACAGGCCCTCCATTTGCTTGCGAAAACGCTCGGGCGTAACGTTCCACGTCGGCGTGGACGCCCCGGTGGTGCGCAACGCGACCCTGTGATACGCCAAAATGCCGACGGCGTCATCAGTCCGTCGCCCTAGCAAGTCGGATATCGGTATCGCGACTCTTACGGCAAGACCGCGTTTGAAAGCGTTCAAACGCGTGACCAGCCGATGGCCGCGGTAGACGTCCTCCGGCAGCGCCGTTTCGCGGACAGGCCGGCGACGGCGGTGACGTCTCTGCAAGACACGTTCTTCGAGTTTCGGGGCCCAACCGTACCAGCCGCCGAGCTTTGCAGCCAGCGTTCTGCCCGTGTCCCAGGCATCGGCATTGAACCGGCCCCAACCGAACGGATCGCTCTGCGAGTGGTTCAACTCCATCTCGGTAGTCAGTGCGCAGGTTACGCCGGCCTCTCGCGCGGCGGCCATCAGTTCCTCGCTGACGGAGCCGTGATGCCACCGGCCGTAGGGAAAGGCAAACGGCACTTCCCGCAGGCCGAACTGCGTCCGCAGTATTTCCACCGACGTTTGCAGGTCGCGGCGAAACGCCTCCGGCCGGTCGCGGAAGTCGTCGTGCGTGTGAGTGTGCGATCCGAATTCGATCAAACCGCCGCCGGCCATCTCGTCGATCTGCCGCCTCCTAAGAGGGCGATAGGTCTCGGCCGGCACGCGATCGCGATGGGCCAGCGCCCAAGGATCGAATGGGAACGGGTTGTCGTCGTCGACGTACGCCGTGTTCACAAACACCGTTGCCGGAACCTGCAACTCACGGAGCACGGGGTACGCGTTTTGATACACCGATTCGTACCCGTCGTCGAACGTCACCACTATCACGCCGAGAGGCAACGGTATGCCGTCCGTGCGGTACTCGAGCACCTTGCTCAACGGCCAGATCGTCAGCCCGCGATTGAGCAAACCGGCAATCTGCCGGCGGAACTGCCGCGGCGTAACGTTGATTTGCGGCCCGGGAACCGAGGCGACGTGCGGGGCAACACGATGATAGGTCACGATGCCGAACCGATTTCCCGCCCGGCTTCCGCAAAGCGTGCCAAGGGCCGCGCTCAGGCCGCCGGCGGCCCGCTTGCCCATGTCTCGCAGCAAGTTGGCTGTCTCGGCGCTAAGCATGGCACAACTCCTCCGCTCGTTCCCAGAGGAATCCGTCGCCAAGCACGCCGCGATAGACCGAAGCAAGTCGCTCACCGCGCCGCGACCAGAGGAACTCCCGGGCGCGGAGGCGCGCCCCGGCGGCGAGTTTCTCCAGCCGGCCCGGATCTCCCGCCAGCGATGCGACGGCCTGGCTCAGCCGATCGATCACTTCGCGCGGAGTCGTGACCGGGATCTTGACGCCGCACCGGTCGGTCACCATGTCGTGTGCGCCCTGGTGGTCCAGGCAAATCACCGGCACTCCCACACTGAACGCTTCGAGAACCACGGTGCCGGACGTGTCGCGTAGACTTGTAAACGCAAAGACGTCGGCCCAGGAGTACTGCTCAATGGTCCGGCGATGCGTCAGCCGTCCCATCCACGTTACATGATGATCGACACCCAGACGGCGAGCCAGCCGCCGGCAGCGGGCTTTCATCGACCCGTCGCCGACGATTCGCAAGTCATAGGCGACATGCTCGGGTAGCCGGGCCAGGGCCTTGAGCAACAGCGGCAGGGCTTTCCACGGCTCCAAGCCACCGCACCAGAGAATTCGCAGGCCGTTGTGCCCGGCGCGAATGCTTGGCGTCTCGGCCACTTCGCTCACTCCGATGTCGAGCATCAGCGTCGGCTTCACGTTGTGTGCATTGGCCAGGTCGCGTTGGACGGTCGAATTGGCGGCCATCAGCACGGCAGCCCGGCGTGCGGCCCGGCGAACGCGCCGGCTGAATCGCAACTGGAGCCGGTTTGCGACGCTACGCATGCCTTCCGACAGGGCGCCGCGCAGCCCGGCCTCCGGCAGAAAACGCCAGGGATAGTTCTGCGTGCCGCCGACGGGTCCCCATATCAGCGGCACGCCGATTTTCCACAGGTAACCCGGTTCGCGGAACCCGAGTACGTTCACCTGATGTACCAGGTCGAAGCCGACCTGTTCGTGCAATTGCCGGGCAACGCGCAGGGCGCGGCGGTGCCAAAGGTTGTAGGAGAGGTAACCGGCCCCTGGAATTCGCCACGCCAGGGCTGCCCAGGCCTTTTCGGGTACGAATACGAACCGCAGCCCGGCGATCTGGCCGTTAGCGTCGAGATACTTGCGAATGCCGTCCGACCACTTGTGCTGCTCGCAGATGACCCAAGTGTCGCAGTAGCTGGCCGCGTGCCGAGCGAAATTCCAGCCCATGCCCGGCTCCGAGCCGTGATAGGGCGAACATTCGTACGCCAACATCAACAGGCGAGGCCTTCGCCTTTGATCGATTGCTTCGGTCATGATGCCCTCAGCAAGCGTCTTTGGAAAACAATATGGCCGGTATGGTCTTCAACAGCAGTTTCAGGTCGTGCAGCGGCGATCGGTTCCGGATGTAGCGGACGTCCATTCGCACCCATTCGGCGAACGAGACCTTAGAGCGTCCCGTAACCTGCCAGATGCACGTCAGCCCGGGCGTCACGTCCAACCGTTGCCGTTCCCAACCGGCGCAGGACGCCGTTTCGTCGCAAGGCAGCGGCCGTGGCCCAACCAGCGACATGTCGCCTTTCAGCACGTTCCAAAGCTGCGGCAACTCGTCTATGCTCGTCTTGCGCAGCAGTCGCCCCAGCCGGGTAATGCGAGGATCGTGCTTGATCTTGAACGCCGGACCGTCTTGTTCGTTTTGCGACATCAACGCCTGTTTCCTGGCCTCGGCGTCGACGACCATCGAGCGGAACTTGTAGAGCATGAAACGCCGGCCGCCAAGTCCGCTACGCTGCTGGCAGAAGAATATCGGGCCGGCAGAGGTCAGCTTCATCGCGATTGCCACCAGCAGAAACAGCGGCGAAAGCATGAGCAATCCGACGCCGGCCCCGATCACGTCAAGGCAGCGTTTCCAGGCGGGTAACCGCCGCACCATCAGCACCTCGAGCGGCTCGACCGGTTCGTCGGACGCCGGCAGTGATTGCGTCGCGTCGCTCGGCACGGACCGCCGGTCCGCCGGCCGCCGGCTCCCGTCGGCCGAATCGTCCTCGTTGCAGCCCTGGCTCGACAGGTAGTGGTGGACGCTGCAAATGGGCAACGGCCAATCGGCGTTGAAATCGTGATATACGTCCCTGGCCAGGCTCCAAGCGCCCTCGGTAGAGGTGCCCGGCAACACGACGCCTATCTGGCCGGGCCGCAGCCAGCCGGCTTCGTCCGTCAGCCGCATTCGCTCCTTGACGATCCGTGCCACTTGCGTCAAGACTCGATGATCGCGAGAGGAATCGTCGTAGGTCAGCGTCAGCAGCGAGAACTTGTCGCCCGTGCGGTCGGCCCGTTCCCGTTCTCGCTGGAGAACCGTTCGCATCTGGTCGGTCGAATACAGCCCACACAGTACGTCTCTGCGAGAATACCTGGCGAAGCGTCGTGCGGCAGCTACAATTCTCTTCAGAAACATGGTTTTCACCTTGGTCTAGAGGGTGCGATACAACCAGTTCGGCACGTGTTGCTGCCGTTTGTTCAGCACGGCCCCGATCAGCCGGGCGTTGGCTTCGGTGAGCTGTTCGGTCATCCGCTGTGCCGCCTCGCGGCGTACCCGCTCCGATTCCACTACCACCAACATTCCGTCGAGCAGTCCGCCAATTCGCGTCGCCGAGCTTGCCTCGCCGACGGCCGGCAAGTCGAACACGGCAAGGTCGAAATGCTCCCGAATGGTTTCGATGAATCGGGGAAGATTGGCCGAATCGTAGACACCCGCCGGGTCCCGTGGCGGCGTGCCGCCGGTCAATACCCAGAGGTTCTCCACGCCGGATGCCTGGATACAATCGGCAATTTCTTTGCCCCGCACAACGACATCGGCAAATCCGGGACCGCGGCCGAGGCCGAACGTCCGATGGACGGCCGGGCTGACGAAGTTGCCGTCGACCAAAATCACGCGCTGGCCGTCGCACGCGGCCGCCGTGGCCGCCAATTGGCAGGCAATCGTGCTGACGCCTTCCCCGCCGTAGCAGCTCGTAATACCCAGCGTTTGCAGCGAACGTTGCGAGCTGCTGCCGGGCCAGTCCAGACGCTGCAACAGCGTGCGGTAGTACTCCCGAACCTCGTCGGGAAACTGCCGTTGCGGGCCGGGATGTTTCGATGAAACAATTTCGGTCAACTCGGTGGTCATCGCTCTATCGCCTCCCATTAAGGACAAGTTGTCTGCGTCGCATACGCGGGATCGAAACCAGCGTGGGCAAGTCCAGGTTCTTCTCGACGTCTTCCGGCGACCGCAGCGAATGGTCTCGGTACTCCATCAACAGGGCCAAGCCGATCGCTCCGAACAGGCCGACGAACAGACCCAACGCCAGGTTGACCCGCTTCTTCGGACTAACCGGCCGCACGTTGCAGGTGGCCGGCTGCACGACTTCTACGTTCGACATCCTCGCCTGCTGCAGTGCCTCGTCGATTCGGGCCTGCTCGAGGTTGACGCAGTATCGTCGATAGTTGGTCTCATGAATCTGGACCTCGCGCTGCAGCTTGGCAATCCGCAGTTCGTTTCTGTTGAGCGTTGTCAGTGCCAGGTGTGCATCGGCCAACTGGTTCCTCAGCACGCCTACCTTGGCCCGCAGCGAGGAAAGCACCGGTTCCTGGGAAAGCAGTGTCAATTGCCCCTGCTCGTACACCTTGTTCGGACCGCTGGTGACGTGTGTTCGCGTTGGCTTTTCCTTGGCGAGCATTGCCTCGGCCGCGGCGACCTGCCGGCGAATCTCCAGCATCTTGGGATGCTCTTCGGTATACTTGGCGCTGGCCTCCTCTTCCAGGATCTCCAAGGCATAGAGCTGCTCACGCATGCCGTCGGTGCCCTCGTTGGTCACTCCGGCGACTTCCGAGTTCACCTGGATGGGCGTCATGCCGTTGAGCTTTTCGCGGATCACGTTGACCCCGGCCTCCGACGAAGCCGCCGCGGCGGCCGCCGCCGTAAGTTCGTCCTTCAGCCGGCCGATGCGTTCCACTAGGAGCCTTCGTTGATCCTCGGGCGAGGCCAAACCCGTGTTGCTTTTCATCTCGCGCAGCTCGTCTTCCAGGTCCGTCAACTCGATGCGGAGCCGATCGGTCTGTTTTGCAAGGAACTCGTGCGTACCCGCCGGGCGGTTTATCCGCGCGTGATGGTCGAGATACAAGTCGATCATCGACGCCAGTACCGCCTGCGACAACTTGGGGCTGGCGCCGTCGTAAGAGAGTTGAATGATGCTGGACCTCCGCACCGGCCACACCTTCAGGCTCTTTGTTGCCTCGATCACGGCCCTGTCGTGTTCGCTCACCGGCGGTGAAGACAGCGGATTCAGGTATCCGACACAGCGCCGGCCCGCCGCCGCTACCGCTCTAATCGGACGAGTTACGGCGGAGAAGCTGAAACCCTTAGTTTTCGACGACGATGGCCCGCCTTTGCCGAGAATGGCGGCCGGGCCAACCGTATCTACCGCTTTTTCGATCAGAGCCCGGCTCTGGAGGACCTCCGAAACCGAGTTGATCTCGTTCTCGCGAGAGTAGGGAACCGAAATTGTCGGTTCTTGGCCGATGGTGGCCGTGGGGTCGAGTGTCATGTTCTCCCGACCCAGACGAACGAGAAACGTTCCTTCCGACCGATAGGTCTTAGGCGACAGTAGCGTCACAACCGTGACGGTTGCCATCACTAGCAGAAAGAACGCCAGAGCCTTCCGTTTGTGCCGAAAAACGGCGTTGTAAAGGTCTCGCAAGGTGGGTGCCGACTGATTGCTCCGAACCATAGTCCTCGCCTTTCATGGGGGCTTTGTCCTCAGAAGAAATGCAAATTCAAGGAAGTGAATAATTAAGGAGGAGATTCCGGTATGGTCAAGGATTATCTGCTCATGGTATATACCCAGTAATTGCCGATCCGCCTCCACTACACCGATCGACTGGGGTCGGAACGCCCCAGTGCGCTGATATCGCAATTATAGCAACCCCAGGCAAGTGGGGCAAGATAAAATAACTAGATAACACAAATAATTTACATAACATGGGCCTGGCCCCCCGTAGCGGGGGACACAACTCGGTGGACTAGCGCAGCCGATCCCACGCTATGGCGAGTGTGGCTACGGGTAGGTTACTCCTTGCGGGTCACCCTACGCCGTGCATTCGGGGAATTTCGAGCGTGGCAGATGACTTTGCCGGCGACGGTCGAGACAATCAGCCGGCCACCCGATACGGCCATCCCGTCGAGAATCGGCGGGGAGTCGAGTTCATGTTCCGCCAGGAGCTTCCCGTCCGCGGCGGAGAGTGCCAGTAGCTTCCCGTCGCGTCGGCCCTCGTAAGCGGCCCAGCGGTCGGTCTGATCGAGGACATCGGGTGAGCCGGCGGCAAACAGAGTGTCCTCGGCCAGCACCATCGCGGTAACGCGGACCGGAACGCGGACTGACCAGCGCTTGAGAATCTTGATTCCGTTTTCCCTCTTGCCGGCCCTTTCCACTTGCTTCGCATTCACGCCCATGACGGCCGCCAGATCGGCGGCAAACAGCTCGTAACCTCCGGTACCCGGCGCGAAGAAGCCGCCGTATCCGGTCATCCCTTCTCGGGCCCTCACGCCGTAAACCGCGTCGTCGTCGAAGACGAGGTACTCCGCAATCGGCCGGTCGCCGAGATACCACCGTGCGCGGCTGAACCATTCGTCGTCCAACATGCCGCAGGTGGTCCGCAGGAAGGCGTCGGCTTCCGTTGGCCCCGTCGCGATGCCGCCGGCGGTCTCGGGCTCCGGGAAGATCTGTCGCTGTCGCATGTAGATCGAGTCGCCCCGGCCGACCAGCAGATCGGCCAGCAACCCCGAGTCAACCAGCCGATTGGTTCCCGCGTCGACCTTCATCGAGTGTTCCGAGGCGATCCTGCGGCGCGAGATGATCTTGCCGGTGCATGCATCGAGCGTAATCGCCAGGATGCCGCCGTCGAGGAAGGAGGAACGCCCGGCGGTGAAGTAGACGACCCCGTTTTCCACCAGCGGGCTTCCATGGATCGGCCATGCCGACTCGATGCCGTCGAGCGCCCCGACGAGTCGCTCCCGCGGAGCACCGCGCAGCCGCCAGGCAAGCCGGCCGTCTGACGTCCGCACGCAGTAGAGCCATCCGTCCGCGCAGCCGAAGTAGGCTCGTCCGCGGTCGATGGTGGGAGGCGTGTCGATTCGCCCATCGGCGGTGAAGGTCCAGATCCGGTTTCCATCCTTTGCAGACAGCGCCACGACTTGATGGGAGTCGGGCACGGCCACCAGCACCGTATCGGCGACTGCGACGCAACTGGTCGGTTTCGAGCCCAAATCGACTTCCCACGTCTTCGTCGAATTGGGCGACAAGGACACGGTCGTCGAACCGCTGCGGCGGCGGTCGTGCCGATAAATGGGCCAGTCCGTGGAAGGATCGACGATGAAGGATGAAGGCGGAATATCCTCGTTATAGGCGGGGCCGAGCCGCAGCTCGTGCGCATCCGGCTCGGACAAAGACGATTTCCCCCCGGGTGCCAAGGCGAGGAAACCATTGAGTTTCGAACTGATATAGCAACTGCACGGGTGCGGGGTCGAGTAGACCATTCCGTTGCACGGAAACGCGCCCAGGCGGCAGGTTCCTCGGACCCAGTGGTTCAGGTCCGTGTACTTGCCGCCCAGGTCGATGAACTCCAATCCCCGATAGCTGGTCATTATGAATCGCGTCGTCGCCTTGTTCCGATAGCAGCGGTGATGGTGGCCGTTGTCGAAGGCCTTGAAACTGGAGACCTTTCGCCGAACTTCGCCGGTTGGCGGGTCCACCGCCAAGATGAAGGGGGTCTCGAAATCGTGCACCCAGACGAGCCCGTCGACCGCGAACACGTCGGCCGGATGTCCCCAGCCCCACGAGGCGCACTGCCGGTTCCAGAGTTCCTTGCCCGTGGCGGCCGAAAAGGCGTGCAATCGACCTCGCACTCCCCGCCATCCGACCCGTTTGTCGGGATTCAGTTGGGCGAAGTAGAGGACGCCCTGCCGGTAAACAAGCGAGCACATGTCGCTCAGCCGGATATCGTAGCGCATGCGGTGTTCGGGGATCTCCGGTCGCGGCGTACGCCAGAGTTCGCGACCGTCGGTCAACGACAGGCTGACGATTCGGTCGCGGTCGACGAAGAACACGCGACCGTCGCCGGCGCACATCGAGAGATGGCTAATCCGTTCCATCGAACCGGTCTTAGAGCGAAGCCCTACGTAGTCGCCCGTTTTCCACGGCATCTTTCCGCTGACCGCCTCAATGGCCGCGACCCATTTGGCCGCCGGCGGATCGTTGGCCTCGGCGGGTGGGTCGTCCGATTTCGGGCTGGGGTGTTGGCGGGCCTGATTCAGCGCGAGGATCAGCAGCCCGTTCTCGTAGAGGATCTCGTCGGTCAATTCCGTGCCGTCGAACGTCCGCAGGACCTCCCCGGTCGCCGCGTCCAGTTCGGCCAACGGGGCGTTGAATCCGAGCGTTGCGTAAACGCGGTCACCGACGGCCACCAACCGCCGCGAGATGTGCGTGGGTATCGTGAAGCGGCACATCCAGTCCGCGCTCCAGGTCTTCCAGCCCCACTCGGGCATTGGCCGGCGCCACAAGGGCAGCCCGTTGAAGGCGTCGCGAGCGACCAGCGACCAGTCGTCCGGGGCACTGCCGTCCATGCCGCCGGGTGCCTCGTCGACGACGTAGAACGCGCGTCCGCCGGCCGACACGAATCCCGTGACGCTGGGCACCGTGTGATGGTGACGCGACCAGTACGGTTTGGCGATCCACTGCAACCGTCGCGGCGGACCCGCGATCGTATCCTCGGCCACGGCGTTGCCGTCGGCGCCGTGGAGCCAATGGGTCCACTCGTCCATCTCCTTGGGCCGGGGCTTGGTCGTTTTCGCCCATTGCCCGTTACGCTTCGCATAGAGCACGCCGCCGGGTACGAGTACGCGCATCGCTTCACCCGGACCGACAAGGCTTGGATTCTCGGCCACCAGCAGATTGACCATGTTTTCGGCGTACGGCAGCCGGTTCCCTTTCAGCCGGACGAAGGAGACCTTAGCGGACAGCCCGCGGGCTTGGACGTGCCTTCGGACTTGCTCGACGCTGTCAGCATCCGCGTCAAAGCCGTGAACCAGGAAACTCTCATTGGCGCCCAGCGCCGCGGTCAGAAGGCCATCGCCGCAGCCGAGGTGGACGATCAGCCCACCCCGGACGCCCGTCTCGGCAATGATGTGCCGGGCCATATTGCCCCGATCGGCAGTTGACGCGTCGGCAGCCGTCGCGGCGGCACGCAAGCCGATCGAATACGTCTGGCAGCAAACGAGCAACATTAGCAGCACCCGGACGAGCCGGGCGGCCTGATTACGAGATGTCGGCGGTTGGATCATGGCTTCCTTTGCGATTGCTGTTGCGTGCGCTGATTCTATGAAAGAGGGTCCACCAAGTTTCGGTCCCTTTCGCACTGGCCGTAACTCGGGAAAGGGCAGCCGTTCATGGTACGCTTCAAGGAGTTGCTTTGGAAGGGCTTTCCGGAGCGTCCTCGTGCCTGTCCTAGCCTGCTCCCATTCGGGAAGCAACTACAGGGGGGCTTGTGGTGAGCATCCAACGCCAGGAGATTCCCGCATACCGTGCCGACGGTCGGCCGGGTGTCGCCCGGCCAACACGCTTGTTACAATGGGCATCCGTCGGCATACCTCGGCAGATCGGACCCTATTCAATCAGGAGACCTCCCATGATGACAACTCTATGTACGCTTTGGCTGGCCTTGGCGGGACAGGCACTAGCCGCCGAGCCGTCCGAAAGGCCGTCCGCCGACACGGGCGACAAGATCGCGGCGGTCATTAAGGCGGTGGAGCAGGACAGCATCAAGCGGCGAATCCGACTGCTTGCGCCTGAGAAGGCGGTGCGGCTCGCCGAACTGGTCTGCCGGAAGAAGCCGACCAAGGTGGTCGAGGCCGGCACGGCAATCGGCTACTCCGGACTCTGGATCGGTCGTGAACTCAAGAGGGTCGGCCGAGGCAAACTCATCACGATGGAAATTGACCCCAAGATCGCCCGCGAGGCAGAGGCCAACTTCCAAGAAGCGGGCCTCGAGGAAATCGTTACGCTGAAGCTCGGCGACGCCCGAGAGACCGCGAAAGAGATCGAAGGGCCCGTCGATTTCCTGTTGATCGACTGTATTCCGACGAACTACTACCGCGTCTTCCTCGCCCTGGAGGACAAGCTCAGCGACGGCGCCATCGTCTTCGCCGACAACGCCGGCTACGGGGCGGCCGGAATGAAGGATTACCTCAAGCACGTTCGCGGCAAATACAACAGCCGCACCGAATGGTTCGACATCAACCTGCCCTGGGCGAAACGCGATGCCGTAGAGATAACCACTGTCTCGCAAGGCAAATAGGGTCCTGGCCCTTTTCCTTTCCTGCGACCGCAGGTATCTGGCGACGGCCCGCTGTCGACGAGATTGACGCCGACCGCAACGAGAAGCTATACTCAATCATACAACCATACCTTCCCGCGGCCCAAAGGCCGAACATTTTGGCCGCTTTCGGCAGACCACTTACCCCCCCTCTTTCGGGCGAGACGCCTCGTTATGCCCCGATCCTTTTATGCCCGCTACGCTTGGCCGATCCTGATCGTGGCGGGAATCATGCTGCCGGTGGGCATTTGGGGGTCGATTCAGACTTTCCTCAACTCGAACAACAGTGTGGCCGAGTGGCTTCCGCAGGATTTTCCGGAGACGGAGGCCTATCGGGATTTTCGCCGCATTTTCGGCGCCGACGACTTTGCCCTGGTCAGTTGGGATGACTGCAAACTCGGCGACGAGCGTCTCGAACGGCTGGCTCAAGAGTTGGTGCCCCCGCCGGAGAAACGTCGCGAGGGCGACGGTACCGAGTGTTTCGACTCGGTGATGACCGGCACTCGGGCGTTGGAGGCATTGATGTCCCCGCCGTTCGAACTTTCGCGCAAAGAAGCATTGGGGCGTCTGAAGGGTACGTTGATCGGTTCTGATCTCACATCCACCTGCGCGTTGGTCACGCTGGCCGACGTCGGCGACGCCGACCGGGAGAAGTCACTGGACGCCTTGATCAACGTTGCGGTGACGCGTTGCGGTCTCAGTCGCGATGAACTGCGGCTGGGCGGCGACACTGTATTCAACGCCGCGATCGATTTGGAGAGCAGGCGCGCGGTCCGCACGTGGCTCGGACTGGCGTCCGGCATTGCCCTGGCCATCGCCTGGATCTCGCTACGGCGAGTGCGGCTGATACTGATGGTGTTTGTGGTCGCCGCCTACGCCGCGGTGATCGGCACGGGGATGATTCACTTCACGGGTGGACGAATGAACCTCGTGATGGTGGTAGTGCCCGTGCTGATCTACGTGCTGGCGCTTTCGGCCGCCGTGCATTTGGTCAACTACTATCGCGACGCGTTGCGCGAATCGGGACCGGAAGGGGCGCCGCTGCGTGCAATGGTGGCCGGCTGGACGCCCTGTGCATTGTCGGCGGTCACTACGGCCGTCGGCCTGGGATCGCTCTACGTCAGTCACGTCATACCGGTGAAGATGTTCGGCGTCTACTCGGCGGTCGGTGTGTTGCTGAGTCTGACGGTTCTGTTCCTGCTGCTGCCGGCGTTGATGGAATTGTGGCCGTTGCGCGACGGATTGGCGAAGACCGGTTCCCGAAGGTCCCGCTCGGCCATCCGGCGAGACCGCTTCCTGGGCTCTTTGGCCGCCGCAATTATTCGGCGCAAGGGGACGGTGGCCACGGCCTGCCTGTTGATCCTGGTTCTTTGCGGTTGCGGGGTCGCGTTTATCGAGACGTCGGTGCGTCCAGCAAAGTTCTTCTCACCGCAGAGCGAGTGGATCCAGGACTTCCGCTGGCTGCGAGAGAGGATCGGTCCGATGGTTTCCATCGAGGTGGTGCTGTGCGTCGACAGTCAGACCGAGATGACCTTTCTCGAGCAAATGGAGTTGGCCGACCAGGTTGCCCGGACCGTTAGCACGGTCGACTACATCGGGGCGACGATTTCCGCCGCCACCTTCGCCCCATCGCTCGAAGAGGTCAGCCGGGACTCGACGTCGAAATCCAGCGATGGGCGGACCGGCAACGCCGCGCTTAGGGTCTTCGGGTTCGGCAATCAACTCGCCATGCGACGCCGGATGCTCAACAAACGACTGCTTCACAGCCGGCACGTCTTCGTCGAGAACCGCTATTTGTATCTCGGCGAAAACCCCGATGCGAAGCCCGGCGAGAATGCCGAACCGTTGCGATGGCGCGTCACCGCCCGGGCCACCGGTTCCGGAGAGGTCGATTACGACAAGGTCCTGGAGCAGGTCCGTCAACGGGTGGAGGAGTTCCTTGCCCAGCAGAGTCCGCACGCGAAGGACGTGACGCCGATCTATACCGGCAGCGCGCCGCTGGTCTTCGTGGCACAGCGCGAACTGCTCAGCGGCCTGTTCAAGAGTTTCTGCATGGCGT
>Ga0180431_10004530_pt1 | contig 17303 bp, 13 predicted proteins | sample SS_ome_11_FD_132459 | JGI IMG/M metagenome (GOLD analysis project Ga0180431, IMG submission 132459) | Hypersaline lake sediment archaeal communities from the Salton Sea, California, USA - SS_1_MS_1 metaG | ecosystem: Environmental > Aquatic > Non-marine Saline and Alkaline > Hypersaline >... | reverse complement strand
TATAAATAAAATATATAAATTAAAATATTATTGATTTAATTTCTATAACATTTTTCATAACGAGTTGCACCACAACAAGACCAAGTTCCATTAAAAATAGCATTTCGAAAATCTGGAACAAACAACATAAATCCGAGTGAAAAAAATATTATAATTAAGAATACAATTGCTCTAAATAAAGACCAAGGCATAAAATATCCTGCATGTCCATTATTTTCAGTCATATAATCTTTCATTTTAATTAAATCTATTTATATATAATTAATTATTTGCTTTAATTAGTTTTTTTCCTATCGTCGTCCCACTTTAGAGATGTTAAGGTGCAAAGGAGAGGATTCACCATTTTTTATTTTAAATTTCAACATTTCACTAAGGCTTCAAATGCATTTTCTACCGAGTTAGATATGGAAGGAAGGCGTCGAAGGGAAGATAGACCAATGATTTTCAAAATGAGAGGACGCCACTCAGTGTTTGAAAATGCTGCAGGGGTTTCACAAATTTGTGCACAAGCTTGATGGATGACTTTACACAAGTTTTCATCCTTTTTGTGATGGGCCATCCACTCGATCCAAAAGGGAAGAGGAACGACCTGCATGGGAAGGTCAAAGGACATGATGTCGAACCATTCTTTCACGATTGAAGTGTCTTCAAAAATTTTGTCGGTGCAAAAGATCTGAATGACGTATCTGAGCAAAAGAAAATGGAAGGAAATAGGCTCCAAGGCTCGAAAGATTTTCTCAGGTTGGCCATGCCGCCAGTTGCACAAAATGAGACTTTCCATCAAAAAATCCTTCGTTTTGGGATTACAGTGACTGTTTAAGATTGTCATAAAGGCTTCAAGATGGCCTTGGATTTCACCAAAAAGTTGGATTGGAAAAGTGGAAAAAACTTCAAAGAGGTCTGGCCGTTCTTTTCCCACCGATAGAATCAGTGTTACACAAGCGGGATAGTAATCATTCCAGATGCAATTCCAAAGGGAGGTGGGCGCCTTTACAGGTTCGTACATTAAGAAGTAGTTTTGGATAAAGGCCCATCGTCTTTCATCAAAGAGCTCATGAAGCCAATCGTGAATGGTTGCTCGACAAAATTCTTTTGCCTTTTGCTTTCTCATGTCAAAGGCCAACATAGCTTCCATCAATTGAGCATCACTGGCCTTTTTTCGAATTTCATATTGAGAAGCTGTGGGAAGTTGGAGTAAGAGCTTTGGGCAGAAGATCCCATAGGTGATCCAAAAGGGACCGTCCCAAGAAGGGTGATGTTCGGGTGAGGGAGTCGGTATGGCCAATGCCTTTAAGGTATATTTTGGCCCAGGAACCCATATGTGAGAGGCTGATAGGCAAACGCACCTCGATAAGGTGTAGAGGGCGTGGAACTTTGTTCGTTTCTCTTTTAATGCTTCCAAAAAGGGAAGGGTAGAAGAAATATCTTTGAGAGACTCACATGTGAGGGAAAGTCGAAAAATGTCTGCGGGAAAGCAATACTTGGCAAGTTCATTCATCAGTGCCAGAGGTAGACTTTCCATTTTAAAGTGAGGGATCTCACAAAATTGTTTCAAATTAATAAATGTCAAAATGTTCAAAGTGGTTGGCAAAGAAAACGGTGAACCCTGATACCGGACGGAAAATCAAGGTGGGTGGCCCTACCTATAAGAAGTGGGAGAAGAAGTGTTCAAGATCTCGGTCTGTATCAAGGTCTCGTTCTCCTTCCAAATCTCAGTCTGTCTCAAGGTCTCGTCTTCCCTCAAGGACTCGTTCGTCAGGATCCAAATGTTCAAAGTGGTTGGCCAATCGAAAGGTCAACCCAGATACGGGGCGAAAAATCAAGGTGGGTGGCCCCACCTATAAGAAGTGGGAGAAGAGGTGTAAGTCTGTTGGTGACGAAGTGGTCCATGCCAAAACGACAAAAAAACCATCAAGGTCGACAAAACCTCGAAAGCCAAAGAAACCCACAAAGGCTCAACTTCGTGCACAACAACGAGAGAAGGAAAAGAGAGCCCAAAGGGAGGAAGAGGCAAAGCAGGCTAGAAGGGATGAGCGGGAGAGAAAGGGTTACTTTGTCGCCGATAAGGTTGAGTTCTTTCGCCAGTTTACCTGCGAAAATGCAACCAATGAGAATTGTGGCTTAAAGGCAAATAAGTTTGTGCCCTTTTCGCTTCAGTTTCTTGATAAGATTTGGAAGGAGACCCATGACGGGAACCTTCCCGGTGAGGCTGATGTGCGCGAGTTTCGTCTCTGGAGATTTGAAAATGAAGCGTCAGTGTCAAGGCGTCAGTCTCGCCAACCTGACATGTCGAGACTTAAGCGATACTACGTCCCCAACCTTGACAGGCGCCAATTCTATTGTTGGATGCTTTCATCAAAGCCCGAGGCTGGGTTTTGTCGTGACGTCAAAGTCGCTGCCTTGAAGATTGGTGGTCTTTCCCATAAGGAAAAGCGCACCTGCGCAAAGGACTGTGATGAGGTGTGGAAGGATCTTGGTATCCGTCGCTACTCGAATTGGGTAAAGATCTTGAGTGCCATGTACCGGTCGGTGGGTGGATCACTGCCTCAACACCAACTCACCTCCTCAAATGAAAGGGCCGCCGTCCGTTACTTGTGTGGAGAGCTGAAAAAGGCCCACCTCCCCAACTCCACGGCCGACCAACGTGCCTTTTGTAAGCTCTTTACCCAGAGGGTGAAGCCTGCAATTCGCTTCCCCGACCTTTCCCTTCCCCCCCTTGACTTCCGTCGGGCCATTGACCGCCAGTTCAAGCGCTATGGCTACACCACCCCCACCATGAAGAACGGGTGTGTCTTTGTAAAGGATAAGATGCTTGTGTTGGCCAACCAGCAAAAGTTTGTAAAGGCCTACCTCACTCCCGCTCACCCGGTGAAGGGTCTTTTGCTCAACCACGCCGCAGGCACGGGGAAGACTTGTGCGGCCGTGTCGGTTCTTTCGTCCTTCATTTCCTTTGAGTCGCAGAACCATGACGATGAGCCGTGGCAGGTGATTTGGGTGACACGTCCGGCCCTAACCGGAGAACCCTTAAAGGCGATGTTTGAGGACACATGTCTTGGTCCCCTTCGCCAAGCGATTAAGGACGAAGATGATGATTTTCAGGGCACTCGTGGGTATGGTCCGAAGCTCTCCTTTGCAAAGGATCGTGCCAACTGGCCTTACCTCCGTCGTCGTTTCGCAAAGGGTTTTGGGTCTGACCACATTGTGAAGTACTCGTCTCTCGCCAACATGTTGGGCACGGGGACCCAGTTGGGCCATAAGATCTTGAGGAGAGGAGTGGACCCCCTTCGGAAGACCCTGTTGGTCTTTGACGAAGCCCACAACATTTTCAACCAAGTCGATCTTCCCCCCGGTGAGGCCATGTACATGAACCGTAAGATGACGGGACGTTTTGGAAGAAACCTTGAGGGTCGTGAGCACATTGTGAATGCCATCCACAATTCGTATGCCGTTTCAGGCAACGATTCGGTCCGCGTCCTCTTAGCGACGGCGACTCCCATGACGGCATCCCCCATTGACGCCTTCCGCCTCATCAACCTTTTGATACCAAAGGTTTCGGATCGCCTGCCCAACACGATGGAAGACCTCCGCTCTTGGACAGACGAGGGCGGACGTCCCTTCTTAGGTCCTGATGGCCGAGTCACCGAAACGGGTGTCGGCATGTTTATGGACCGCACAAAGGGCACAATTTCCTACTTTTCCGGCGACAAGGACCCTCGCTACTTTGCCATGAAGCGGTGGGGTGGAGTGATCGAAGTCCCCGTGACGGGTGTCCAGGAAAAGTACATGAATAAGTGTCTTGGATGGAAGGAAGATGGAAAACCAAAGGGAAAGAAGGGTGGAAAATCAAAAAAATCAAAGGGATCGAAATCAAAAGACACCTATAAGGCCGCAACTTGGACGTGGAAGGTGTCAAACTCTAGGTCAAGATCTCCATCAAGGTCAAAGTCAAACTCTAGGTCAAGATCTCCATCAAGGTCAAAGTCAAACTCTAGACATTCCCGGTCCAAACATAGTGATTCACGTCATAGAGTCTCTGCATCTCGCTCACGTGCACGTGTCTTGAAGGCAATGTCTTCGAGAGGGCGGACTTCGTCACCCCGCGTAAAGGCCAATAAGGACCTCGAAGGAAAGGCGTTGGAAAAGGCCCAGGGATGCCTAAGAAACGTTGCCAACATGGCCGCCATGCGAGGAAAACTTTTGCCCACAAATGAGGAAATGGCAAAGGCAAAGGCCGACCACGATAAGAAGGAGGATGAGAGGGAGGCAAAGGCGGCTGAGAAGCACGCGGCAAAGTGGGGGAAGAAGATGGATGCCTATGATAAGAAGGCCGAGAAATGGTCCGCTTGGGAACACTGGGATCGCCTCTGCGCGGCTTCGCCACCTGTGAAACCAAAGAAGCCAAAGATGCCCCGAAAGCCCCGCATCACAAAGAAGATGACTCCTCGCGAGGTGGAGCAATTGCTTGAGGGGTATGGCCGTGAGAAACGTGCCCTTGAGGAACACTTTGAAGCCGAGAAGGAAGCCTATGCCCATTACATGGCCTTAAAGCCAAAGGGTGGACGGCCTCGTGGCCCAAAGCCCGAGGAGCCTGAAGTGCCTTCCTTCCTCTCCATTCATAAGCGAAAGCCCATGCCAAAGCTGAAGGATGGACCTTCCTTTTCCTTCACCTTTGACGGAACCCGGTGGACACCTCAGCTTCTTGCAAAGGCTATGGGCACCTATGGTCCAAAGTTGAAGGCCCTTCTTGAAAAGATTGAAGAGTTGGACCGCAAAGACATGGAGACCCATGGAAAGGTCTTTAAGCACTCCATCTACACCGACACGGCAAAGGGTGGCTACGGGTCAAAGATTGTGGGTGCGGCCTTTATCGCCTCTGGCTACGCACGTGCCTGCCACTTTGTGAACCGTGAAACGACTGACGCTGAAGGACACCGAAAGAGGGTGACTGTCTTGGAGCCCCCCACCCCCCAGATGCGAAAGTGTAAGGGTCAAGTTCCTTTTACTCCCGGCACCTTTGACGACCGAAAGACGTTTGCCCTTCTTTCGTCGACGGCCGTCGATGGTCATCCAAAGGACGACAGGCGCCGTGACGCCACGGTTGCCCTCTTTAACGATAAGGGGAACGTGAATGGTGAAAAGGTACGATTTATTCTTCTTGACTCAGGGTTTAAGGAGGGCATTTCCTTATCTGATGTGCGCTACGCCCACCTCTTAGAACCTCCTCTGTCTCAGTCTTCGCTGAAGCAGGCCGTCGCCCGGTCGGCCCGTCGGTGTAAGTCCACCCAACTGAAGCTCTACGACATTCCTCCAAAGGGATGGTTGGTAGACGTCTTTGTCTACCGTGAGGTGTTTGGAAAGGGCACTTCGACCCGGAAGAAGAAGACCGTCCACGACCTAGTCATGGAACTCCTTGGGGAGAGAGCCGCGGATATGAGAATGATGGACGAGTTTGAGAATCTTCTCATGATGTCTGCCGTGGATCACAACCTCAACAAGGCCATCCTTGACTACAAACCCGAAGGTGTGGTAGACGCCATTGCAAAGGGAAAGGCCGTCTTAAACCTCGCTTAGATTTTATGATTTTAATAAACTATACAATACATCATCATGGTCTGATCCATAAGTATTCTCATAATAGGTCAACGCGTCTTCTTTTTGCGCTCCTGCCTCAACTAAGAGCTTTGCAATTTCAAAAAGTGAATTCGGACGACCCAAATAAGAGTATCGAAAGATAATCATCCGAAGGGGGGAAAAGGGTTGAATGGGGTCTCTTTCTCTTATGGGATTTCCTTGACTGTCATACATCACTCGAAGTTGGCCCCTAATGAAACGCTTGAATAGCCACTTATAATTTGGATCGGCACCCTTTGCCAATAATGCCTTTACCTCTTCAAGATCTGGCTTTGTCACGGCCTTTATCAGAGCTTCATTGACCAAATCTTCTTCAGGTCCCTCAAAGGCTTGTCGAGCAAAGGGTTCATGGCGTACTTTTCTCTCCTCTTCCACACAGTTTTTGCATCGCGGCTTTGACTTTGTCCATTGGGATTTTGCATAGACTTGGCCCTCTTTTCCACAGGAGTAACAATAGAGTGGATCTCCTTCTTCACTCAATCCTAACCATGGACAGTTCCACAGTAGGAACATACAATATATTCAGCCATTTGATTTGTTATTTATTTTTCATAACCCCCATCTTCGTAGTCGAGGGCGTAGCGTTCATGAATGGCCTTTCGAAGAGTGTCGGAGATTTCCAAAGGATGCTTCGTTCGCTTATTCACCAGCTTTCGAGGAATCCCCTTTGCGAGCTTCAGTCCTAAACCATACTGTCGATTGATTCTCTTCAAGTCATCATCAAAGGATTCAAGGTGAAGAATTTCAGTCAGCCGAAACTTTTTAAATGTTCTCCATCGAGAGGGTGCAAACTTGGAAAGGTGGGTATTGGTATGAAAGTAATAGAGAAAGTCCGCTGATCGATCGTCTTTGACCCCAAAGAAGCCTCGCTTTGGCATGTCATAATAAAAAGTTGCAATCACCCGGTTGACGGGTTCCCTGACTGTTGCAATGAAAACAGCCTTTGCAGGGTCATGGCCTTTTTTGCGAAGCATCTTTACGGCCGCACAGAGGGGCGCATGGCGATATTTGGGATCCTTATATTTAAAGTTGCATTGCTTTATGCCCTTTGACGACTCAAAGACAACCTTCCACTGTTTTTTCAACTGGGGGTAGACAAACTTACGAAAGGTGGTTGATCCACACTTTGGATTATCAAGAAAGCAAATGATTAGTCCACGGACCTTAAGAATCAACATTTATGCTAAGGGAGATAAGAAATTATGGTGTTTCTTTCACAAAACATTTTTACTCTTATGGTTCAACACAACATGAAATTTTGATTCAACAAAGACGCATTGCAACTGTAATGGGGTGAAGAGTCCGCTTAGAAGAAAGGTCTATGACCGGAAAGGTAAAGGCACGATTGAGCTTACAGTGAAAATGAATGTCAATAGACTGCATGGTTTCTTAAGCGTCTCCGCCGCCTTTCCAAAATAACTCCCATCCCAACAACCGATCCGCCAAAAGCGGTCCATCCCGCAACTGTCATCCAAGGAAATTCATCATCTGAGGTTTTATCCTCTTGGCCTCGAGTAGGCCGGAAGTTGGTCGGCGGGCGTGAGGCCTGAGTTTGGTTTGATTGAATGAAAGGAGAAGTGAATGATGGAGTTTGGGTTGGGGTTGAACTTGGTGAAATACTCAATGATGGTGTCAAGGTCGATGATGGTGTTTGGGTTGTGGAAGGAATTGGTGAAATACTCAATAATGTCGTCAAGGTCAATGATGGTGTCAAGGTCGAGGATGGTGTTTGGGTTGTGGAAGGACTTGATGAAATACTCAATGATGGTGTCAAGGTCGAGGATGGGGTTTGGGTTTTGGAAGGACTGGAAGATGGTGAAGAAGTGAATGATGGAGTGGAGGATGGACTTTGTGATGATGATGGAGTTGGACTTGGTGAAGGTGGAAAACACTCTTTCGATAACCTTACATCGTCAAGTGCCCAATCAGATGCCCATTGGCCACGAAAAGTAAAGAGGGGAGCCCATCGAAAATAGTAATCCGAGGTTTGGTTCAGGGGTAAGGGGACGGACCAAAACCTCCAATCATCCGAGGGAATAAGATCAGGGTGGGTGGCCGATCCGAGGGTAAAGACTTGGGTGAGATTATTTGTCAAAGTAGGATCTGATTCGCAAGGTAGCACATACAAAGTCATCGTCTTTAAGTGATTTGCCAGTCCCTTTGCATGCAACCAAAAAGTCATTGCACATCCTTCTCTGTGTGTATCTCTCAAGATGAGGGGGGAATCCATCCACACTTCTCCAATCCCGTGGGGATGTGACCCCTCTATGGAAAAATACTGGGTAGACCCAGTCGTGTGATCACCATGAGGCCCAGTTCCGGCGGACGGTGTGGATCCATTTCTATAAAGCCAATCCTCCGACTCACCAAAACGATCTTCTGCATCTCCAAGAAGGGCTGGATGGAAGGGCGACCGTCTCGCGGCTTTGACCTGTTCCCAAGTGTCGTAGGTGTCAAAGGTGTAAACCCTATCCTCCATCCAACACGGCCCTCCCTTATATCTATCTAATTGTTCGCAGGTGTGTGGGCACTCGATGTACTGTGCCTGAGCCCGGCATAGCACCCCAAGGATGGGAAGAAGGAGAAGGATTCTCATTTGCTCATGGATGTGAAAAGGTGCAACGGGTGAGCAAATAAAATAAATTACTTCGAATGAAAATTGTGGTTTAACATAAATGCTCAACTCAGGAAATCCTTCCATCAAAGACTTTGCCATTGTGGGGGAGCGTTGCTCGGGGACAAATTTTTTAAGGTCAGCCATTGAAGAAAATTTTTATTTGAAAAACACAGAACGCCATGGCCATAAACACTTCTTTGGTCACACAAAGTGGCCCCAATCCAACACGACTCTTTTTGTGGGAACAGTGAGACACCCTCTTGATTGGCTCAATTCCTTTTGGAGGAAACCTCACCACCTGAAAAAACCCAATACGAAATCACCACGTGCCTTTCTCAATAAGGCCATCCACTCCTATCATAACAAACCAGGACGCCCGGAGATTCGAAAGGATTGGAACATGAAGACGGGGAGACCCTATAAGAACGTCTTTCAGTTGAGAAAGATTAAGGCCCGCTACCTCCTCGATAAGATGCCCACCCTCGTGAAACACTACATCTTTATCCGTTACGAAGACCTGAAGAATTCTTACGATGAAACCCTTGAAAGGATTCGCACCACCTTTGGCCTCACTAAAAAGTCCGAAGGTCCCACCTATAAGCCCATCGTCTTTTATAAGGGTTTGAAGCGAAAGGGAAAGTTCAACCCCAATAAGCGTCAACCCAATGCCTTCACTATGGAGAAAATCCAGGGCCGTCTTTGCCATGCGTTAGAAAAGCGTTTGGGTTACTTATAATCCGTTGAAAGGTTTATTTTGTCGGTGAATCCATAAAACATGGACGACCTCCACATTCGCTTCTTTGATACCTCAACGTGACTTTTGTCTTTACCCTTCTAGATCTCAGTCCTGCCTTACGATGCAACATTGACTACCTCGTTGCCTTTCGGGATGCTTCTCTTAACAACCGTTATAAGCTTTGGAAGTACATTTTCGGTCGATTTGATCGTTTTGAAGATTTTTGCAGGGTCATGGATGTCCTCACCCAGAATTACGGTGCTATGGTCTTAGATTCCACCTCGGCAACCGCTTCTCTTGAAGAATCTCTATTCTACTTAGACTCGGAAAAGGCGGATGGGCCTGCATTACATGTTGAGTTTGACCATGCACCTGAAACCGAAACTACCGATGAACCCATTTCTCTTTGTGGTCTCACCCTTCCTTCTTGGGTATCTTCTTTCCGCTCCTATCTTTGTTGGTGAGTTAAAATAAATCCATGGGATGTTCATTCAGTAAATCACCCAAACCTCTCTACATCACTTTTCACTCACCTTCTTGTGAAATATGTAAAGATCGGCGTATCTTTTATGTTGATGATGATGAGGACAATCTCCTTTTGTTTTCTAAAGTTTTAGCTCTACAAGTGCCCGGTGCACCACCTCTAATGCAGTCTTCAGATCCTCTAAAGGCGACTGAAATTTTCGAGGCTCACCCCTACAGGTATCCAATGGTGATTCTGGATTATTCCATGCCGGAAATGAATGGAAATGACTTGGGAAAGGCCATTGAGCGAGTGGCGAAAGCTCATCAAGCACCGACCTACACTTGCATTCTATCGGCCCATGTGGGAGACTCTGAAATTTCCTTTCCCCTCTTTATGAAACCTGAAGGTTTGGGGACACTCTTTCAAAAGATTCGAGAGATTTATCAAGGTGAGATGGAAAATTAATCAAATATAAGGGCACTTTGGCTTGGTAAAGTCTGCCTCATCTACACAGGTTAATTTGCACGAAGAATCCTGAGAAATCGGCTTACTTGGTAAATCGCCGATAGAACATCGAGGACATCGTTCAACAAAGCCATAAAGAAGTGGCTTTGGGACCGACTTCATTTTGAGAAGAGCTTGAATCCTCTCCCTTGGACATTTCTTAACGAGTTGAAATGTCCTTTGCATTTTTGGATTCCATATAATAAAAACAATGGATTGTGTACCACCCTCCACTAAAAAACCTATTCAATTAATTGCCGAGATTGGAATTAATCACAACGGCGACATGGACATTGCGAAAAAGTTGATCCGCATTGCTGCCGATGCGGGGTTCAACTACGCAAAGATCCAGAAGCGTAACCCTGATGTGTGTGTGCCCGAGGCTCAAAAGTCAAAACCAAAGTCAACCCCTTGGGGAGACATGACCTACCTCGAGTATAAGCATCGCATCGAGTTTTCGGAAGACCAAATTGCCGAGTTGATTGGCTACGCACGTGACTTTGGGATTGTTCTTTTTGCTTCGGTGTGGGACCTCGACTCGGTGGAGGTGATGGCTCGCCATTCCACCATTTCAAAGATTCCTTCAGCCCTGATTACCAACCTTGAGTTGTGCCGTGCTGCCCGCGCAAAGTTTGAAACCCTCATCATCTCCACTGGCATGTCCACCGAGGAGGAGATTGAGGCCTGCGTCGCCGCATGCAATCCCGACGTGATTATGCACACCAACTCCACCTACCCGTGCCCCTATGAAGACCTCAACCTGAACTACATAAAGCACCTTCAAGCAAAGTTCCCTGAAGCCGAATCGGGTTACTCCGGCCACGAGTTTGGCTTAACCACCACCTTTGCCACGGTGGGCCTCGGAGTTCAGTGGATTGAGCGCCACGTGACCCTCTGCCGAAAGATGTGGGGCTCTGACCAATTGTCCTCTGTGGAGCCTGGTGGCATGATTAAGATGGTGAAGGGAATCCGTGACCTTGAAAAGGCCTTTGCCTACCCACCTGGAGACCGCATCCTTTTTGAGAAGGAAAAGTCAAAGCGCCTTTCTCTTCGAGGAAATTAAACATCATGTAACAAATAAAAGAAATGGATGAAAAACTCAAAGTCGTTTACGAATATTTTTCATGGGGGTCAGTGTTTGGCCGAGTCGATGACGGATTTCAGTATCTTGGAAAGAGGTGGGAGGTCCCCACTCCCCCAGGGTCCATCATCATTGAGCCCTCTGACGGCATGGTGTACTCTAAATCTCAATTAGATTATTATGGGTCATCACCCCACGTTCTTGCAAAAGACCTTCCCACCATTGATTTAAAAGGCAAAGGTGTTTTCATTGTCTTTCATTTTAGAGGTTTGCCGGGAGGCCTTCCCACAGTTACCTTAGATGCAAAAATGGAAGACTTTTTTCGGCGCTTAAAACAGCTAAGTTCATTGTCATGTGATTCTTTCAATGCCGCATTTGAGCCATACGAGCGCGATTTTGTATGTTTTCACGCAGGAGGGTTCGATATTCCTGTGTTTGTAAAGGTCTTTAAGTCGTCTGGAATTTGTGTGGGTCACATTCCATACATTGGACTTTCGGAACGCCTTGATGCTTTGCGTTTTTTTCATCAACTTCAAGATAGAAAATCAGCAAGAGCAGGTGCAAAGGTAAGAGCGAAATCAAAGGTAAGAGCGAAATCAAAGGTAAGAGCAGGTGCAGGTGCAGGTGCAGAACCCAAACGACAAAGAGGTGACTCAAGTCGAAAAGGAGGTTTAACTGAAGAAACAATGGAAAAGGTTGCGTCAAAGATTCCTCCTCAAAGATCAAGAGCTCCTTATGCTCATGAGTATGCAGAGGTAATTGGATCGTTAGGAAATATTCAACTTTATGAATCTTAACCCAAAACAATGATTGAAGGTAATAAATATGGATCCAACCATTTCAACTCTTGATAGCATGCTTAAAGTCACTGGCAATTTTGGTGGAACACCCCCTTCTGAGCCTCTTCCTGAAATAAAAGAAGACCCGGTCTCCTACAGAGACTTGATCCGAACCCAAGGGTATGTCCTTATTAAGGATCTATTTCCAAAGGAACTTTTGGATGAATTGAGAAGGGCAATTATGCAGGGAATCCGGCGAAAAAAGTTTGGTTTAGTCAAAAAGTCAAACATCACCATTCCCAACTTTCTCAAGGTGAAGGAATTACGAGAACTTGGCCTCTCCTTAAAGAACAATGAAAAGTTGCATGCCATTCTGAAGGACATTTTCGGGGGAGACGACTATCGGTTCTGTGCACACAACGACGTGGGGGTGAATCGGACCGTCGCTTGGCATAAAGACCGTCTGAATGGAAAGTACCGAAAATTTGAGAAGCATGACATTTTTGCAAAGACAAAGGGCGAAACCTCCTTCCAGATTGTAAAGGTCCTCACCTACCTCGAGTCCCACGAAGACGACGACCATGCCCTCATGCTCATTCCGGGATCTCATGTTAAACGAAAGATGGGCAACCCTAAAGACGGCATTCGCATGCACCCCGCCTTTGGCGACACCCTCATCTTTGATCAACGCATCTCCCATAAGGGCCAGGGGTCAAAGGTGAAGGACTCCTCAAAACGCATCCTTGTGTCTCTCGGCTTTGGAAAGAACAACCACTACACCGACGAATTTGAAAAAGGAACAAAGCACCGACAGAGGGATCAGTTTAAAGAAATGATGAAATATAAATAAATGGAAATTGTTCCATCTCTAATTCAAACTTTTCGACCCGATGGTCTCCCAGCTAGTGCAAAATTTGGGGAGTCAATGGCCATGTCTTTGGACCAATCCGTTTACTTAGTAGGTGCGCCAGGAGAGTCATCCAATGTGGGTGCTGCCTACGTTTTGCGCTTAGTGAATGGAGCCTATGTCCAAACCAAACTCACGGCAACGGGAGGGTCGGGATCGCCTCAGTTTGGACAATCGGTCGCCCTCAGTGGAGATGGAACAACGGCCGCGATAGGTGCCTGGGAAGACGCGGGGATTGGTGCAGTCTATATTTTTGATTATGGTGGATCCTCTTGGTCTCAGACCATCCGTTTGACGGCCACGGGTCGTCAAGGAACTTTTGGAAATTTTGGTTTTGCTTTGGATCTAAACCTCGACGGCACAGTCTTAATCGTTGGTGATTTCATTGATGGTGCATCGGATGATCGAGGATCTGTTTATTTCTTCACAAAGTCTGGTGGGTCTTGGTCACAAACCATCCGCATTCCATACGGCACGTCAAGCCAAAGTTGGTTGGGTTTTTCAGTGGCCATTGACGCGGCAGGAACGACGGCCATTGCCGGAGCATCCCTTGCCAATGGTCAGGTTGGAGAGGCTTACATCTACTCAAATGGTTCGGGGACGTGGACCCAAGTCGGGTCTGCACTCACACCAACGGGTAATAATGGGAACGGTCGGTTCGGGAATGCCGTGGCCCTCAATGCCGCTGGCAATCGTGCCATTGTTTGCGGGTATTTTGACTTTGTCAACAGCTTCAGCAAGGGTGCGGCCTATGTCTTTGCCGAACAGAATGGCACCTGGTCTCAGTTGGGAAAGCTTGTGGGCACGGGTCTCACTCCGAACACGAACACCTACTTTGGGTCCTGGGCGTCCTTGAATGCCGTTGGAGACTTGGCCCTCATTGGGGCTTTTCGAGACGACACGGGCGAAGGTGCGGCCTTTGTTTTTGAAGGCGCCATTGACGCCAACATGACCCAAGTGGGATCGCTGATTTCGCCTCCGTCAACAAACGGTGAATTTGGGAACTCATTGACGCTTTCCTCAACGGGGACGTCTGCCCTGGTTGGAGCACATTTCGAAGACTCAAACGTGGGTGCCGTGTACTCCTACCGCATGATGGAATTTCCACTGAAATATTATCAAAAGGTGACACCTAGCAGCGTCACGACGGATGCTCGTTTTGGCGAATCATGTGCCATGGATGCCATTGGAAACCGTCTTATTGTAGGAGGCTGGTACGATAATGGAGGTGAGGGATCAGTCTTTTTTTATGAAAAACAAAATGGAGTGTGGACAGAAACCCAAAAAGTCACCATTGGGGATGGAGAATTTGGGAGTTCACTTGACTTATCTGCAGATGGGACGACTGCAATTATTGGTGCGCCAGAAATTGACTCCTCTGACGGGGCCGCTTATATTTATCAGGAATCTGGAGGCACATGGACCCAGATCAATAAGTTGTCGCCACCGACCCCAGGCCAAGGCAATCGATTTGGAAATGCAGTGGCCTTAGGCCTCAACGGCACACGGGCCATTGTTGGAGCTTCAGATGAAGATACTAATGATGGGGCGTTTTATATTTTTGAAAACCTTGCCAACACCTGGACCCAGATCAACCGTTTTACTCCCGTAACAGGTTCTGGCCAGCGTTTGGGGTTTGCCGTGGACATGAGCGAAGACGGCACGACGGCCATTGCTGGAACCCTTTCAGGCCAGTACGTGGATGTCTACACCAATGGAGGGGGAACTTGGTCTTATGCCACGACCATTAACGGCTCTGGTCTGAGCCAGTTTGGGCGTAACCTAACCATTGATGGTGGAGGAACAACCATACTCATGGGAGCTTTTGGGGCAAACACGAACGGTCAAGCATTTATTTACACGGGTGCAAACGCCTCATGGTCTCTCGCAAAAACCTTAGACCCAGTGGGTGCTGTCGGTTCTTCTCGCTTTGGTGTCTCGTGTGCAATCGATTCAACGGGGACCACTGTGGGTGTAGGTGCCATTTTTGATGATTCAAGCCGAGGGGCGGCCTACGCCTTTACCTCTTCTGGAAACTGGTCCATTCTTGGTTCTAAGTTGACGGCTCCTGCAGCTGATTCTTCTCGTTTTTTTGGGATTTCTGTGTCTCTTGACGGCACTGGCTCCACAATGGCGGTTGGCACAACCAGCAACACAACCCTCGACGGATCCGTCTATGTTTTTGCCTACCCCCAAACCACGGTGACACCTGGGTTTCTGGCTCTTTCTTCCGACATTAATGTGGCTGCAGGGGTAGGCATCTCCGCTTGGATGAATGGATCCAACGTGACGCCCATCCCAAATCTTTCCCTCACCATTGGTGGCGCAGCCACCCAAAGTCAAATTTTGACCAATGGCTACGGGTGGGTGTCTACCCAAGCAAACACGTCTCGCTCAGTGATTGTCAATGACGCTAATTTTTCATTCACTTCCCCTCCAAAGTACACAACGGCATTTATTGCAAAAACCAATGACTCGGCCCATGGATCCACCACCCTCCGTCTTTTGGATAACGAAGGAGATGCATTTGCCTACCCAGCCACGATTTCGGTGAATGGAAACTGGACCATCGCAACCTCTGCCAACGGCATCACGTGCACGTCAAAGAACGTTGTTCAGAGCCTCCCCTACCTCTTCTTAACCAATGACATTTCAGAGACGGTGGTGAATGCCATCACGGTGGAAGGGGCAACGACAATCCAAGGAGTGCAGGCCTTTTCTTCTTCATCCACAACCCAACCTGAAAATTGTTTAGATGGATCTACTCAGATTTGCCTTTCCGATGGGTCTTTTGTGCGCCTCGACTCCCTCCGATGTGGGTCCATGATTCGCACTGTGACCCCTGAAGGGTTGATTCAAACGACAAAGGTAGACATTATTCGGACGAGGCTTCCAGGCCTTCACGACGCCCTTGAAATTACATACAAGGGAACAACCTTTGTGTCCTCCCCCAAACACATTTCTCTTTTTGAAGGTGGTGACCTTCCCAGCCATGTTTCCTGTTGTAGGTGTGGATCTCGGGGAAATGACTACGGGCGCCATCCGTCCTGCCTTCGATGTTCTCAAGTTAAGGTGAAGGGCTACCGTCCAATGCTTGGGTGTGACATTGCCGGTTGCAAAGACATCAAAGTACAAAAGGTAACCCACAAAGGTCATTGGTATCACATCATACTTCCTCCCCCAATGTCTCATGCATTTATTCTTGGAAATGGCATTCTTTCAGAAGGCTTCCGCCATCCCCTCGGATCCAAAAAGAAAAGGGATATGGCGTGGAAGTTGGTTCAATAAAAAATCTATGAAGTTTGAGCATAAATAAATGACCTACACCCTCGCGATTATTCCTGCACGAGGTGGATCCAAAGGAATTCCAGGAAAGAACATTAAGGACTTTGCGGGGAAGCCTTTGATTGCTTGGTCAATCCTTCAAGCCAAAGAGGCAACCCAGGTTGATCGAGTTATTGTTTCGACTGACTGTGATGAAATTGCAAAGGTGGCCGAGGAATGGGGTGCCGAGGTTCCCTTTCGACGCCCTGCAGATATCTCGGGAGACCTTTCGACTGACTTGGAGTTCATGACCCATGCCTTGGGTTTCTTGAAGGAAGAAGGGAGAGACATGCCCAACCTGATTGTCCACCTCCGCCCAACCTTTCCTCTTCGGACCTCTGCTTTTATCGACGAGTGTGTGGTGGCCTTAAGAGATGATGGCGAGGCAACATCGTTGAGGACAATCATTCCGACCGAAAAGTCGCCCTACAAGATGTACACTCTTAGTGGGGGTGGTCAAGCCATCCCCCTCTTTGACAGTGTCAATGGATTGTCTGAGCCCTACAATCGATGTCGCCAAGAGTTGCCTCAGGCCTACCTTCACAACGGATGCGTGGATGTCATTCGGACCGAGACTCTTGAGGGGGGATCTATGACTGGTTCTCACATCCATGGGATCATTATGGGCCCGGAAGCCCATGACGATCTTGATACGATGGACCAGTGGACTGCTGCCGAAAGGAAAACCTAATTTGTCACCGCTTTCAAAAAGAATACACATTTTGAATAATGCCTAGTGACATCACTGTTTATGACTTGGCATATCAGATTTCTGTTAATACAAGAGACTTCGACTTCTCTTGTGCAATTGTCTAGTTCTTTTTTTGTATTCAAACTTATTCAACCAATGATCTTCCCGAAATTAAGGTTGAGTTCAACTTTACTTCGTTTCTTCACAACCAAAATGTCTTCACCGAATAAATGTCTTCCCTTCCTCCGGGCATGCCACCACCCAATCATCCATCTCAACCACCCCAACAACCAAAACCCTTCAAGGTTCCCATTGAAGCCTTTAAACTCAATGCCGAGACGGGTGTCTTTTCCACCACTACTCCTGATGGAAAGGTGTTGAGTGCAAAGAACCCCTTTGCCCTGCAGGCCCAATACCTCCTCACCTTTCCTCCCCACATGAGGGCGGATATTGGACGTCAGATGGCTCCCATTTCGATGCAGTGGTCCACTTGTGCAGGACCGTCCCTCCAAGACGTTGCCAATGACGCCGTGGATGAAGCGGGGAAGAAGGCTTACATGGAGGCCG
>Ga0180431_10004529_pt1 | contig 17303 bp, 10 predicted proteins | sample SS_ome_11_FD_132459 | JGI IMG/M metagenome (GOLD analysis project Ga0180431, IMG submission 132459) | Hypersaline lake sediment archaeal communities from the Salton Sea, California, USA - SS_1_MS_1 metaG | ecosystem: Environmental > Aquatic > Non-marine Saline and Alkaline > Hypersaline >... | reverse complement strand
GTTCCTTCACGCGGTCTGAACTTTGCCGTCGATTCCGAATCCGGCCTGCAAGAGATCGGATGCTGGTCCGAAGGCATGCTCCCTTCGCGCGTTACGACCTTTGCCGGCAAGACAAAAGAGGGGATCAAAATTGGAGCATCCGAAGAGGAGATTGTCGCCGCTTACGGCCGGCCGGACAGTACAAGTACCGCTTCGAGCCCGATAGGGGCCATTCAAAATCTCCATTATGACAAACTCCGCACCCGATTCTCGCTTAAAGAAAACAAGCTTATGTCCATGGTTTTCGAAACACCGAAGTGAACATCCAACACAGGTTATCCTGAGCCTTCGCTATCTTTGAGCATACGGTATGAACGTGAAGAGACTCATTAATTGGAAGCTGTTCTTAATTTTGCTCCTGGCAGGCATCGTTGCCAATATTGCTGTTCTGCCCTATGCCTTTTCGCTGGGCGTCATCCATGTCGAAGAGCTTCCCGTGCCTTTACCCGTCGCCGTGTTGATACAGATTGTTCAGGTGACAGTATTTTTTGCCGTGGCGATTTTCTTCGGCCTGCTTCTGGGCAGGAAAGTGGGCTTGGGTATACCTTTCGTTGAATCGTGGCTGCAGGGTGAAAAAATTAAAATCAGTCTTGCACCGATCCTCAGAATATCAACCTTTCTTGGTACCGTCATTGGGGCGGCGATTTTTGTGCTCGATCGGTACATTTTTTCTATCTTCATCGAACCGATCACGGCTTTTCAAGAGACGCCCCCGATCTGGACGCGGCTGCTCGCCAGTTTCTACGGCGGTGTCGCCGAAGAGATCGCCATGAGATTCTTCCTGACAACCCTCGTCGTCTGGATCACATATAAGATCAAGAGAACAAAGGATGGCTTGCCTACGAATTTCGGCGTATGGCTGGCGATCATCCTGATCAGTGCCCTTTTCGGTCTCGGTCATCTGCCGATGACGGCCCGCTTTATGGAGATCACCACCATCGTCGTGGTCCGCGCCATTATTTTAAACGGCATCGCCGGTATCACATTCGGATGGCTCTATTGGAAAAAAGGTCTTGAGGCGGCGATGATTTCACACTTCACTACAGACATCGTCTTGCATGTCGTCCTGCCGTCATTGATCTAATACGTTTCTGACAGGGAAACAATGCTTATCCCTCTCGCGGAGTATGTGTTTACCTCTTGAAAGAGCACCTCTTTGTCGCTATATTCTCGATACGTAAACATAGGAGACATTTGAAAATCTTAACAATAGCAATATTTGAAAGATCGACCATTGAATCAGGCACACCTCATCAAAATCAGCTCCGAATTGTCCTTGCCGCCTCGTCGGGTCGAGGCCACGGCCGAACTGCTCGAAGGCGGCGCTACGATCCCCTTTATCGCCCGCTATCGTAAGGAAGCCACGGGCAGTCTGGACGAAATCGCCATCACGAGCATCCGCGACCGGCTCGGTCAATTAAAGGAACTGGACGACCGGCGCGAATCCATTATCAAATCGCTCGAAGAGCGCGACTTGTTGACCGACGAGATCAAAGAACAGATCATGCAGGCCGAGACGATGACCGTCCTGGAAGACCTTTATTTGCCCTACAGACCCAAGCGACGAACGCGCGCGACCATCGCCCGGGAGAAAGGACTGGAGCCCCTGGCGGAACTCATTTTCGCCCAGGAGTTTGCCATCGACCCGTCGGCGGAGGCCGAGGCGTTTGTCGATGAGAACAAGGGTGTCGATTCGGTCGAGGACGCTCTGGCCGGAGCCAGAGATATTATCGCCGAGCAGGTCAATGAAGATAAAACGGCGAGGGCCAGGATTCGCCATCTCTTTTTTAAGGAGGGATGTTTCCAGACCAAAGTCGTCAAAAGCAAGGAAGAAGAAGGAAAAAAGTACGAAGATTACTTCGACTGGAACGAACCGGTGGCAAAGGCGCCGTCGCATAGAATTTTGGCGATGCGTCGAGGGGCACGCGAGGAATTCTTGAGATTGCAGATCGTTGCCCCGCAAGAACAAGCCCTTCGCATCCTGGACGGGCTGTTTGTCAAAGGCCAATCCCCTTCCTCGGCGCAGGTCAAAGAAGCCGTCACGGATAGCTACAAGCGGCTTCTATCACCCTCGATGGAAACGGAGATTCTTACGGCGACCCGAGAGCGTGCCGACGTCGAAGCGATCCGAGTATTTGCCGAAAATCTGCGAGAATTGCTTCTGGCTCCTCCTTTAGGGCGAAAGAACGTGCTGGCTATCGATCCCGGATTTCGCACGGGATGCAAGATCGTCTGTCTCGACCGGCAGGGGCAGCTCAAACATTCCGACGTGATCTATCCCCACCACGGCCAAAAGGCGGTGGCCTCGGAGGCAACGAAGATAACCGCCTTGTGCGAACAATACGATATCGAGGCCATCGCTATCGGCAACGGCACGGCCGGCCGGGAGACCGAAGCCTTCATCCGTACGATCAAGCTCTCTCGGAACATTCCCGTCATCGTCGTCAACGAGAGCGGCGCGTCGATCTACTCGGCCTCGAAGGTAGCCCGCGAAGAATTTCCCAACGAGGACGTCACCGTGCGCGGTGCCGTCTCCATCGGGCGACGGCTCATGGATCCCCTCGCCGAGTTGGTGAAGATCGATCCGAAATCGATCGGCGTCGGCCAATACCAGCACGACGTGGATCAATCATCACTCAAGCAGGGACTCGACGACGTGGTCGTTAGTTGCGTCAACAAAGTCGGCGTCGAAGTCAATACCGCCAGCAAGCAACTGCTCACGTATGTCTCGGGTCTTGGCCCGCAACTCGCTCAGAACGTCATCGATTACCGGAACGAAAACGGCCCTTTCACATCGCGGAAGCAATTGAAGAAAGTTCATCGCCTCGGCGCCAAGGCCTTCGAGCAGGCGGCGGGTTTCTTGAGAATTCGAGACGCCAAAAATCCGCTTGATGCCAGCGCCGTCCATCCGGAGAGCTACCACGTCGTCGACGCAATGGTCGCGGACGCCGGAGTGTCCGTTGCGAATCTCATGAAAGATGAATCGCTGCGAAAGAAAATCCGCCTGCAGGATTATGTCACCGAGACGGTGGGGCTGCCGACGCTCAATGATATTATGGAGGAGCTCACCAAGCCGGGCCGGGATCCTCGAAGGCAATTTGAACTCTTCAGTTTTACCGAAGGCGTCAACACGATGGAGGATCTCGAAGTCGGTATGAAACTGCCGGGCATTGTCACCAATGTCACGGCCTTCGGCGCCTTCGTCGATGTCGGCGTACACCAGGACGGCCTGGTGCACATCAGCCAGTTGGCCAACCATTTTGTCAAGGATCCGAGCGACGTCGTGAAAGTGCATCAAAAGGTCACAGTAACGGTTCTCGATGTGGACCTGGCGAAAAAACGAATCAGTTTGTCCCTAAAGGGCGCTGCGTCTTCACACAATCAGAAAAGCGAGCCCCGTCACGGGCTCAATATTCCAAAATCTCGCTAAAGAGTTGTTCATGGAAAAACAACATCCTGCATATGATGAAGGAGTTGTAGAAAGATGGCCATGAAACGCAAGCTTCAAAGAGCAAAGCACCATCGAATCATTCTGGCATTCGTTCTCCTGAATGTGTTCCCGCCCGGCTTGTTGATGGCGTCCGGATGGCGGGATTTACTCGTGAAGAAACGCCCGGACCAATATTTTAAGATTCAGGTCGTGGACCGGCAAACCGGCCGGGGCGTTCCCCTCGTTCAGTTGCGCACGACGAGCAATCTTCGGCAATACACGGACAGCAACGGCATCATTGCATTCCATGAGCCGGGCCTGATGGATCGAGAGGTCTTTTTCTTCGTCGAAAGCCACGGCTACGCATTCCCTAAGGATCATGCATGAAATAACTTCCCGATTTGTATATGGCCTGGCGTAGTGATTGAAGGAAATGTGTCGCTATCGCCGATCTCCCAGATAGACATGATTAGTCGCTGTTAAGGAGATGTGCGATGGGCTACCACAAGGATGTGGAACGGTTCATGAAGCGTTTCTATGATTCCCTCTCCGAGAAGGACCGTCGGGCGTATGCCGCCATTGAGGCGGCCAAGTTGGGACATGGCGGCATCAAATACCTCGCCAAGTTGTTCGGGTGTGATCCCAAGACGATTCGCCATGGACAGCAAGACCTTGAAATCCTACCACCATTGATCCCAGGCAAGATTCGAAAAAAAGGGGCGGGCGCAAAAGGATCGTAGAGAGCACACCGGGATTAGACGAGGCATTTCGGGATGTCTTGAAAGATCACACTGCCGGGGATCCGATGCGGGATGATATTCAGTGGACAAATCTGACCCAGCAAGCGATTGCCGACGGTTTGGCCGAGGATGGATTCCGGGTCAGTCGCAATATTGTCAAACAACTGCTGGACAAACACGATTACGTCAAACGCAAGGCCCAGAAATCCCAGGCGATGGGCCACCACCGAAACCGAAATTCCCAGTTTGAGAACATCGCCCGTCTCAAGCAAGAGTACTGGGACTCATCGAATCCCATCTTGAGCATGGATACGAAGAAGAAAGAATTCCTGGGCAACTTCTACCGCAAGGGGCGGTTGTACACCCAGGCGGTGATCAAGACGTATGATCACGATTTCAATAGTGCCGCTCAGGGAGTGATCATTCCCCACGGCTTGTTCGATCTGAAACGTAACGCGGGTTATTTGTACCTGGGTGCCAGCCGAGATACCAGTGAGTTCGCCTGTGACAATGTGGCACGTTGGTGGCAACGTTATGGCCGGCGTCATTATCCCGAAGCCGAGTCCCTTTTGCTTTTGTGCGATAGTGGGGGCAGCAATAACGCCAGCCACTATGTGTTCAAAGAGGACCTGGAGAGGCTCACGGACCGCATCGGGATCGCGATCCGCGTGGCCCATTACCCGCCGTATACCTCAAAGTACAACCCGATCGAACACCGTCTGTTTCCCCACGTGACGCGTGCTTGTCAGGGCGTTGTGTTTGAAAGCATTGACCTTGTCAGATCACTGATGGCGAACACCCGAACGAAAACTGGTTTGCGGGTCTTTGTTAAGATTATTGATCGGCTTTACCAGACCGGAAGAAAGTATGCCGAGGATTTCAAGGAAAACATGAGAATCGTCTTCGACGATCTCCTGCCCAAATGGAACTACACTGCCATCCCGATGGCACTATCCCAATGAAATCGGGAAGTTACTTCGTGCACGATCCTAAGGACGGATTCGGCTTCCGCGGAAGAAAGCTTAAGACCACGACAGGGGGCGGCGCGGTCATCAAGATCGACCGGATCAATATCGCCGAGCGGCTCTACCGCGTCACGGGCCAGGGCATTTACCGCGACAGCATCCTGACCAGCCATCCGGTGCCGCTTGAAAATCCGGTCCTGAACGCCCAGGTAACCGGACAGGATTCGGTTTATACCTGTATCTATCGGGACCGTCTGTTCTGGTTATGGGGCGATACGAACCGACCGTCCTATCCCCTGGGCCACTTCGCGACGGCCGGGGCGTTTTCCGATCTGCCTGAAGAAGGAGGATTGGATCCTTCGGCCGGGGTAAATCTCGAATACTTCGCGGATAAGAATGGATTCAGCCGGCCGATCTGCCGCCTGGAGGAGAAAGGCATGTTTTGGCTCGACGGATTGCTGACTGTCAAGGACAAACAGGGCCGGCAGCGATTGGTCGCCAAACTTGCGCGAATGAAAGACCTTGGCGAGGCCTACGAGCGAGGACTCGTTGTTTTCAACGATGCAACCGGCTCGTTCGAACGGCTCGTGCGATCCGGCCCGGATTTTCTGCCCTACCATAATTCGGGACATCCTTTTGTCGTGAATGTCGATGGGCAAAAATACTACTACTTCGCTACGCAGTTTCCTCTTTCGGTTCGCATGCGCGTCAGGGCCGAATGGGACCACATCATCGATCCGAACCTTTACGAAGTCTTAACAGCTCAAAAACCGGGAGAACCATGCCGCTGGATTCGTACCGGAGAATTGATCGGCAACGATGCGACAAAAATGCCTTCGCTCATCAAAGCGCTGAAGAAAGAGAAAGAAGATACGCATTTCTATGACGTCGTCTCAGGCAAAAAAGTTTCACCTCACGCCGGCAGCGTTTATTTCAATGAATACCGAAACAAATGGATCATGATCATGCACCAGAAGTTCGGCGACAGCTCTAATCTGGGAGAAGTCTGGTACGCCGAAGCGGATACGCCCGTGGGACCGTGGGCCTACGCCCGAAAGATCGTGACGCACAAAAAATATTCCTTCTACAATCCGCAACAACATCTGTACTTCGATCAGGACGGCGGGCGTATCATCTACTTCGAGGGCACATACACCACGACATTCTCCGCCCCGGCCGAAACCGCCACACCGCGCTACGATTACAACCAGATCATGTACCGGCTCGACCTTGATGATCCGCGACTTAGACTTCCGGCGCCGGTTTATCAGGTCAAGGGCGAACAGACCGAAAGAAACTACCTGCTCCGCGACGGTATGGAAAAAGCGGGCAAGTGGAACACTATCGAAACCATCCCTTTTTTCGCCGTCGAGCCGAAAAGAGCTTCCGACGATCTTGTTCCGATCTATATTATCGGAAACGAACAAACCCTTCGTCTCACCGCGGAACATCCTAACGAAAATGCTTCCCCGCTTTTCTATGCCTTGCCGGCGGACGGTCCAGCGAGCGAGAATCCACGCGTCGTATTGCTCTACGAATATCGTCATCCCAAAACGGAGCAATGCCGTTACTCCACCGATTCGGCATTACTCTCAGATGGTTGGATTCGGGCGAAGAATCCTCTTTGCCGAGTCTGGAAAGCCCCGCCGGGCCCGATTCTTCTGGACACTAAAGCAAAACCGGTTGACGGTCAATGACAATTGCGTAGGATGGGCAGGTTTCCTGCCCATGCGGTTTAGAATACGTCACATCAACAGCATGGGCAAACAAGTTACCCATCCTACAGTTTCACAGAGCCAGATGGAGCCACGACTGTCATTGCGAGGCCAGAGAATCTGGCCGCGGCAATCTCCGGTTTGCGAACAGTTGAGATTGCTTCGCTTCGCTCGCAATGACATAGGAAGCAAATCTCGTATCTCTGTGGTAGGCAAAATCCCGACGGGTGGCAGCCTCAAAGCCGAAGGCTTTGGGGATGGGAAATGCATCGTAAGCCATCCCCAAGCTGCGCTTGAGGCTGCCACCCGCGTTCTTCAACGATATCAACTCAGAAATCCCACTGGGCGCATTAATTTATTGTCCATCTTATGGAACCTCCGGCATATTCTCCTGTTCCCAGTAGCTCATAAAGACTTTTAGATCCTCCATATCCACGATGCCATCGCCCAGCGGCGTCGGGCCAATGTCACAAAGACGCTCGTTTGTACCCCAGCAATTGACGAGGATCACCAGATCATCCGTGTCAATATTTCCATCATCGTTGAAGTCGACGATGGGGATAATTGGCGCCTGCCACAAATCGAAGTACCCGAATCCACCGGACCGCCTTAGAGCGGAGAAGTACAGGGTGGAGTTATCTGGAGAAATCCTTGGCCACCCCTCCATATCGCTGCTGCTGATCGGTGGATCCAAATGGATTGGTGTTTCCCAGGGATCGTGTTGCGTCCTGCGTTCTGCCATCCATATGTCGAAAAGCCCAAGCACTGGTGGTCGTAGACTCGTGAAAACGAGGATACGTCCATCCCCTGAGATACCCGGGCCGTTGTCGCTGTATGAGCTGTTGACGGGCGGCCCAAGATTGACGGGAGAACCCCACTCATCATGTACTGAAGCTCGCGTGACCACATATATGTCTGCACCGCCATGCCCCCCAGGGCGGTCTGAGTCAAAGTACAATGATAACCCATCACCAGAGATGGCAGGATGGCCATCCCAGTATGGACTGTTAACCAGTGGACCTAAATTAACAGGGGGATTCCACTCGCCGTCTTGGGTCAGACGCGTCGTACACCAAAGATCCACGTCGCCGTATCCGCCGGGACGCTGAGGTACTGCGACACCCCAGTGTCCATCGCAAAAGAACAAGGTTAGACCATCGGCCGAGATACATGGAGAAGCTTCGCACGCCGAGCTGTTCACAACAGGACCGAGATTGGAAGCTGAGCCCCACTCGCCGTCCGTCGTCGTCCGATGCGCAACCCATATGTCACCTCTGCCTCCATAACCATTCTCGGAAGTAAAGTAGAGCGAGAGACCATCTGCTGACATGTTTGGGGCTACTTCGCCCGCACTAGTATTTATGTTGGGACCGAGATTTGTGGGCGTGCCGAAGGTAAAATCGGCCTTAGCTACGTAGGCGTTGGTCAGGACCACGCAGGCTAATACAGCCAGAAGCAGCAGCGCCCCGGCCCATCGTGTGTGTGAGGTCTTTTTGTAATCAGCAATCATCTTTATTCTCCTTTCCATTTGACATGTGTCTTCTAATATACCCGCCACTGAGGGCAGGTAACACGCTTGGGAAAAACTCTCCAAAAGACTAACGATGGTCCGGCCGTATTTCGACGGCTCATCCGGTCCCATCATTGAAATCGCCAATGTATCACAGGCCATCTCCCGGTCTGCCCGTATTCGGCCGAAGGCAAACCACATCAAGGGGTTAAACCAGTGCAGAATATGCAGCAGCGCGATCAGCCAGCCGAAATAGATATCCCGCTGTTTGAGATGGGCCAGCTCGTGAATGAAAACATAGCGCAGCTCTTCATGGCTAAACGTTTCGAACATGCCCTGGGGCAGAAGCAGCCGGGGCCGGACAAAACCGAACAGAGCCGGACTTTTAATCCTGTCGCTGACCACCACGCCTAAGATGGTCTGGACACCCATCTGCATCTTGCAATCCTCGAGCCGATCGAGAATCTCTGAGTCCGTAACCGGTCGCTCACGTTTAACGATCCTCCACAAACGGATACTCCGGAAAAAGATATAACCGGCGATCATCACCGTCCCCACAAGCCAGAGCACCGGTAACGCAAGCATGAATCTGACAGAGGCAGTCTCAGGTTCATCTGTTTTCTGCGTGGCACTGGCAAATCGACCATACATGTAAGAGTCCATCGAGTCAGCTCTTCGAGATTGTGAAAAGGATTCAATGATCCGTCCCTGCTGAACAGATCGCGGGACGAGGTTGAAAATGCTCATTTTGCTCTCGGGTAGCCAGGGCACGGCCAGGCGTATCAACAGAAGTACCCAGAGAAGGTAATGCCAGCGCACCGGTAGCCGGCGACGAAATATAACCTGGAGCAGGACGATCAGAACAACCAGCACACTGCCCTGAATGGTTGTCCATAACAGCCAGTCAAAGATGCGTAACAATTGTATATTCAAGGCTTCCATACTCACGCCCTTTCGTCATTGTTTCCGTGTCATTGCGAGGCCTTTAGGCCGAAGCAATCTCAGTCTCTCGGAGCAAAGAGATTGCCGCGCTCGGCTCCGCCTCGCTCGCAATGACATCAAATGGCCAACAATCAGCTCATATTCCGTTGAATGATCACTTTTGCTTTCCATTTCTATCACGCTTTCCTTCTTGGTCGAGGATTTGTTTGAGCCTGGCGATCTTCTCCGGCGTCATTTTTTTTTCTTCAACAAACGCCGCCAACATCGGCTCAATCGAACTACTCCCCAACCGGCTCAGAAACGACTTCGTCTCCGCCCGGACGCACTCGGCCTCACTCACTAAGGGGAAATAATCGTAGTGGCGACCTTTCTTCTTAAAGCCCAGGGCCTTTTTTTGTACGAGGCGGTTAATGAGCGTTCGGATCGTCTCCCGCTTCCAGGACGTATTGCCGGTCAGTTCCTCCACAATGGCATTGGCGGTCATCGGTGAATTCTTCCAGAGGACCTTCATCACCTCCCACTCGGCGTCTGAAATGTTCGGTGTCTTCTTCATGGCGTTCTCCACATAATGTTACATCTGTAACATATACAATTGTTACACATGTAACATTATAATCAAGTGGAAAATGTAAATTTTTTACTCTTTTATTGAAAATGTTTATTTTCAGAGCGAAATCGTGGATTTTCACTCACGATTTGACGACTTTTTCCTGATGGTGAATTTACAAAAGCAGTTGCATTACCGTTGATTCAGCAATACAAGAAGCTTACAATTCAATTCGATCTATAGTCCAATCAAATGAAATCCGATCAGGAGAAACGGTTATGAGTCGCCAGAGAAAAGTTTACATCGCCCTGCTCATCCTATTCACAAATATGTTGCCCAATCTAATTCTTGCCGCAGAGGAACTCATTCCGCTGGAGATCGGCCGGGTGAAGGTCGGCGGCGAGATCGGCCGGAGGATCGATATCACGATCAATAACAATGCACTCGTGCTGGACGCCGACAAGGACTTTCTTCTGCCGTTTCAGCAAAGGAATCGTCAGGGCGGCTACATCGGCCTGGGTAAGTTCATCGATTGTCTGGTTCGGTTCGCGGCTTACTCGCATGACAAGAACGTTCTCGATCTCAAAAGGCACGTCGTCGCCGAAACGATTAAGACGCAGGAAGCTGACGGCTATATCGGCATCTTCAAGCCCGAAAGGCGCATGTGGCACCTGTGGGATATCCATGAAATGGGCTATGTCATTCTTGGCCTGACGGCGGATTATCAATATTTCAAAGAGAAGCCTTCATTAGAGGCGGCGAAGAAACTGGCGAATTATATCATTCGGCGCTGGTCCGATGATCCGAATCGCAAGACGGAGGGTTGGGTTTCGACGTATGTGGGCACGACGGGATTGGAAGAATCGATGCTGGCCCTGTACAAGCAGAGTCAGGACAAGCGATATCTGGACTTCTGCATCGATCACAGAAAATTGCCCGACTGGAACACGCCGATCATCGAAGGGCGCTGGGGGAACCTCGAAGGGCACGCCTATTACCACTTGTGCCATTGCCTCGCCCAGCTTCGCCTGCATGAGATACAGCCGGATGCGAGCTTGTTGAGCCAATCGCAAAAGACGTTCGATTTTATGATAGGGCAGAATGGATTGTTGGCGCCGGGTTTGGTCGGGTATCAGGAATGTTGGCATACGAATCAACAGGGGTTTTTCAAATTGGGTGAGACCTGTGCTACGACTTATCTGATTCGCTGGCTCGACTCTCTGCTTCGAATTCAGGGCGACTCCATCTATGGTGACATCATGGAACGCTCGATCTGCAACGGCTTGTTTGCGGCCCAGTCTCCCGACGGCCGACGACTGAGATACTACGCGCCGTTCGAAGGGCCGCGCGTGTACTTCGACGGCGACACCTATTGCTGCCCGTGCAATTTCAGGCGCATCATCGCGGAACTGCCCGGCATGATCTACTACCGCCGAAACGGAGGTCTGGCGATTAATCTTTACACAGCGTCTTCAACCAAGCTGGATCTCCGAAACGGACTCTCCCTTGAGGTGCGTCAGATCACGGATTATCCCAACTCGGGAAACGTCGATATTCACATAAAACCGTCAAAGCCGGCGCGTTTCCCATTGTCTCTGCGAATTCCACGCTGGTGCAAGACGGCCAGGATCACCATCAACGAAGAAACCGCCGAGATGACGGCTCGGGGCGGCGCATTCTTTACGATGACTCGCACGTGGAAGGCCGGGGACCGAATCAGACTACATATGCCTATGTCATTCCGGTTGATCAAAGGCAGACAAAGCCAGGCAGGACGCGTCGCCGTCATGCGAGGGCCTATGTTGTTCTGTCTTAACCCAGAAAGGCAGGATAATTTCGATCCCGATATCATGCGGCTCATGTGGCTCGATCCGGCCTCTGTTAAACTCTCCGACCCGGACGATTCGATCCGGCCGAACGGTATGACCTGTCAGGCCATGTTCTGGCCTCCCACCAACTATAACGCCGCGGGAAAAGCCGCCCTTAAACTGACGCTCACGGAATATCCCGATCCGGCTTGCCGGGCGACGTATTTTCTCGTCCCCAATCCTCACGATGACGCTCTGGTGGACGATGAACTCATTGATTTGAGTATGTAACTCTTCCCGCCCAATCAATAGTAACCGAACTCTCTGGCGGCGTCGAATAGAGCCGCGATGTTCTCAGCGGGGACACCCGCCTGGATATTGTGGACGTTGTTGAAGACATAGCCGCCGCCGGGTTTGAAGACCTCCAAATTTTGCCGGACTTGTTCTTTTATTTCGACCGGCGTGGCAAAGGGGAGGACGTGTTGGGTATCTATACCGCCGCCCCAGAAAACCAGTCGGTCGCCGTATCGGGTCTTGAGCTCTCGCGGATCCATATTCTCGGCGCTGATCTGGACGGGATTGAGGATATCGATTCCGTTGTCGAGCAGGTCGGGGATGTAGTCGATGACCGAGCCGCACGTGTGATACCAAATCTTCGCGGGACTTAGGGACTTGATGTGCTGAACGAGTTTTTTCTGCCGGGGCTTGACGATCTTTCGGTAGAACTCGGGATTAAATAAAGGCCCGGATTGGCCGCCGATATCGTCCCCGATCATAATGACATCAACAAGATCACCTATTTCGGCGAGAAAACCATCGAAATAATCCATCCAGAACGCGAGCGTTTTATCCAGCAGGGCTTCGCAGAAAGCCGGATTGTCGATCATATCCGTAAACCACCTCTCCAGACCCCGCATGTACCAGCAGATTTCATAGACGACCCCGCCGATACCCGTCGAAATCGCATACGGCGTTTCTTGTTGCAGCCGGAGTGCTTCTTCGCGAACGCCCGTGAATCGCGTTGGATCGTTGCCTTTTGGGAAAGGATAGTCCGCCAGGTCCTCGATGGTCGCCTCTGCGAGCGGATGGTGTGATATGTCCATGTAGAGCTGCTGGTCCTCCGGCATCGACCAGACCACACCAAACTCGTCCTTCAAATCGTGCCAGAGTTTTCCGTCTCGGGTATTCTGCTCGATTCCCCCCTTGAAGCTATCGGGCCCATGCGCAAAGACGTAGCGAATATCCACGCCGAAACGCTGCAAGACCTGTTCGCACGGCTTGGCAAGCTGTTGGACCGGGTCCATAATCGTGATCTCATCTTCAATGCCCAGATAATCAATCAGCGCGATATAGGCTTGCTTATGTATTCCCGTTTGGAATCCGCCCAGGTCGATGGGCACTCTATCCGGCTGATGATGATCGAGCGCCGTGAGCACGCGCCGCCTGGGTGTCATGGTTTCCTGATGTTTCATAGGGCTGCCCTTCCCAACGGTTCTCTTGGATCAACGTGAAGACCTCGGTCTCCTGTGGTATCTCTTCGGCTTCCCGCGCGGCCAGATAACTGCCGATGCCGACAACAATAGTCGAAAGGACCAGCACGACCAAACCCGCAATGATAAGGTTGTGCGTCCGCCGGCTTGTGCCCTTCCACTCGCGGAAGAACAAGCCCCACAGGTTACTGAAGACAATGATAAACGCCATGTGGATGGTCCAGCTCGAAAAATCGTACGCCCCCATTCGGGTCTTGCCCATTCCGAAGAACATGAACTGGAAGTACCAGGTGATGCCTGCCAAGGCGCTGAAGAGATAGTTGCTTGCCAGCGGAGCCTTGCGCGCGTTAGTGTAGTCTGCGGCCGTGCGGTTCTTGAGATTAAGATAGACGCACCAGATGAAGTTGGTCGTGAAGCCGCCGGCGAAGATGAAGACATAGACAGGGCTGTTGACCCAGAGCGAAGCGGTCCCCCCCTCCCCCGCCAAAACGGCGACGGGCTCTCCAGCCTCGATGGCAAAGGCCATGCACGCACTCATCACCCCTGCAAACATCGCCACCAAGAGTCCCTTGGCAAAGTTGAATTCCTTGATCGTCTCCTTCTTCATCTCCTCGGAAAGCTCTTTTTCCTTGGAGACTCCGGCCCATCCGCAGATCGCGATGCCGACCAGACAGGTCAGAATGCCGGCCAGGGTGATCTGACCCGATGCCGTCGCCAGCAGAGCGACGAACTCGCGCCTGAATATCGGCGGGACAATCGTCCCGAAGGCGGCACAGAAACCCAGCGCGATCGCGTAGCCCAGTGACATGCCGAGATACCGCATAGACAAACCGAACGTTAGTCCGCCGATGCCCCAGAGAACGCCGAAAAAATACGTCCAAAAGATCGTTCCTGGCGGCGCCTCGCTAAGAACCGAGAACAGTCCGGGCACCACCAGCAACGCCACGGCCAAGGGCATGATGATCCAGGAAAACACGCCGCCCACGATCCAGTAGCTTTCCCATGCCCAGTGGCGAACTTTTTTGAACGGGATATAGAAGCTCCCGGCGGCAAAGCCCCCTACCGCATGTAAGAAAACACCAAGTGCGATCATAGTACGGCTCCGACAGTCGCTACTTCTCTATGATTTGCTTCAAAACGAAAGGCTTAAAGAGCCCGTAATCGACAGTATGATATTGCTCGCCCGGAGGCGGACCCGTCTCGGGACCTTTGTGGAACATGCTCGGCCAGGCACTCCCTAATCCCGTCCCCGCGTGGTGCGGCCCCAAGGTGTTCTTGAGCGTGCCGATGACGACCACTTCAATCGTGTTCGCGCCCCGCTGAATCTTATCCGTCACGTCGCACTGCCAGGGCTGACAGGCAATGTGCCCCGCCGGCTTTCCATTCACGTTGATCTTAGCGACACTTCCGTACCACTGTGGAAGCTCAACGAGATACGTATCCTCAAGCCGCGAAACATCGAAGGTTTGCTTATAAGAAACACCCGCTGCGAAGAACGGATAACCTTGCGCTTTCCAGCTACCAAGTTGAAGGGCTGACTTAGTTTCACCCACGACGACATAACCTGATTTCGTCGGCGTAAGCGAAAAAGTTCCCAACAGATAAGCCGGCTCCAGTTCGTGGTAAATCGTAAAAGGTGACGCTTTGATGGTCACGCGGTTCTCGCCGACTTTCGCAACTTGGGCGATATCGATTCTCCCGAAGGCCTTATCCAGCCACCACGAATTCTTCTTCGCGGAAATGGTTTGACCGTTGCAGGCTATCGTGTACAAATCGGGCCTTTCGATGACAATACAAAGTGCCTTAGGTCGTTGTTCCCGGATTGTAAATTTATATGTCGCCTCGAAACCGCTATCGGGATCGAACGTCTTCTTGATAAGCTCATCTCGAAACTGAACGGCACTATCCCACGGATTTCGATCCATCCCGCTCTTCTGAAAAGCAAATTGGTTCGCCTCATAAAAATAAATGTCGTTCTTCGTCTCGCCGCCCGTCGTAATATCGACGTAGTCCAGCGTCAATACATTCTCTTCTACAGGACGAATCTGAAGCTCGCCTTTCGAGGGCACTATTGTTGCCGTTTCCCTGGTCCTACCGACAGGCTCGTGTGTCTTCTTTGATAGAAACAGAACAAGGCTGCCGCAAGGTGCAAGTTCAAACCGCGCCTTTACACCTTTGCGGGTTTTTCGGAAAGGATACATGGAGATGTTTGCCGTGGCGGGATCCCATTCCTCCACACTCCTCATCGCCGATTCAATCAACCCCACCGAGGGCGAATCGATGCTCGTATTGACTAACAGCAAAAACTCGCCGTCGTCCACCAAGCGTCTATGGTGGAAGAGGATTCCCTTGTCGTTCTTGCGGCGTTGGATAGAAAATCCATCCTTCGATCCAGCCAGTAACCTTCGCGGCACGTCGGCTGTATCAGCCTGCTTCCAACTCGAATGCTTGGCCGCATTGGCGCCTCGCTTCGACGGTCGACCGTCAATATGTGAAGGCGCTTCACCACAGCAAATAGCCACACCGCCGGCTTTCAAGTATTCCTCGAGCAAAACCATTGTCTGCTCGTTCAGGTTCTCGGTTAAAGGCGGTAGAACGATTGTATCGTAAGCTCGTTGCCCGACTCGAAAACGCGATCGCTTGACTGAGCCATGACGGGCGATGATATCTTCGCACCCGATATCGTACTCCACCTGAGCGCGCTCCAGCGATACAAGCATCTGCTGGAATTGATCTCCAATTTCTTTAAGTTTTCCCTTCGGGATCGTATTTCCCTGATACATCCACGCGGTCGTCGTCGGCTCGATCACCAGAATCCGGTTGATCTGCTCACCTTGCGACATAATCAGCGACAACCTCGCAAAGTATTGAGCCATGACATGGTACGAATCCCACCAGGGTTCGTGATACGAAAAAGATTGTGGGTGATCGCGCTTGCGCGCCCCTCGTAGTGTGATATACGAAAGATGTTCATTGAGCGTATTAACACCTAACACATACAGCCAGTCGCCGATCCGTTTCATATCCTCGAAACGCAGATCCCATCCACCCGCGCCGTAGGCTTCGCAGAGCGTTCGTTTACGCCCGAGTTGATTGGCCACGCTTGAAAGCTCCTTGACCGCTCGAACGTTGCCGAACTGGGCGTTCGTATCTTCACGGTACTGATTCATCAGCGTATCGATCGCCGGCCTCTGGTGCCAGGCGTACATCGCCATGTTGTCGGGGCCGTGGCCGGTGCTCGGCCAGCCGTGCTCCCAGTAGTGGCCGGTGAACTCCAGGCCGTGTTTCTCACAGAAGTCGTAGCACGGCTTACCCCAGCGTTCAATGAACTGCTCCAGTATGACCTGGTAGTAATTGTGACGTATCTTTCTCCAGTCACCGACCGGTTTGGCCATGGCCGGCAGATGATCCTCGAGACGGTAATCCCACCGCGTCTGGAACTCCTCGGACAGATATTCGTTCCAGGGCAGCGCGCCCACGAAGGGGTGGGGCTCGTCGGTGAAGATACCCGGCACCCGGCGGCCAAAATGCTCGCCGATCTCGCGCCGGTAGGCCTCAAAGGTAATCTCGATGAACTTCTCGGTCACGCCCGGTTTGAGCAGGTCCACGTAGTATTTACCGCCGTACCAGCCGCCTTTGGGAGCCAGCCGCCAAGTGGCCAGTACGTAGCGGCCCTCGGGTAGCGTCTCGCCGGCCCGGGCCGCGAGCGTCACATTCTCATATCCGTCCGGCGTAAGACGATAGACCGCAAAGACATCGTCGCCGAGCTTTCCGGGCCGCTCGACCTCGACCATGCGCAATCCCCGGCCGCGAGACTCAGGCATGGCCTCCGGCACCAGGCCGCCGGCAAAGCCCGAAGGATAGGAATTCTCGTCGTAGATCCAGATATTCATGTCAAGCCGCTCGGCTTCCTTCAGGGCGACGTTCCACAGGCCGAACCACTCCTTCGAAAGATACGGGGTCATCAGCCCCGGCCTGGGATGAACAAACGCCTGCTTAACCTGCTGCCCGGCTAAATCCCGGAGCGTATCGATAATTTGTTCGTCGGTCAGCCTGTCGTTCCATACCCAAAGGGGCCCCGAGTGATATTCACGCGGCGGATCGACGAAGATCCCCT
>Ga0180431_10004528_pt1 | contig 17307 bp, 9 predicted proteins | sample SS_ome_11_FD_132459 | JGI IMG/M metagenome (GOLD analysis project Ga0180431, IMG submission 132459) | Hypersaline lake sediment archaeal communities from the Salton Sea, California, USA - SS_1_MS_1 metaG | ecosystem: Environmental > Aquatic > Non-marine Saline and Alkaline > Hypersaline >... | reverse complement strand
GTCCGGTTGTGATGAAAAAAGGCAATCATCAACACAAACGGAAACGCCAGCACATTCAAAAGATGCACGCCCGCCGCCAGACCAAAAAGGTAAAATATGAAAAGGATCAGAAGAAGACTCCCCGCCTTCTCCGATCGCTCCCCCCAGTAAAGGGCCAGCCATACCACCAACGCCGTGAAGAACATCGAAAACGCGTACACCTCCGCTTCCACCGCATTGAACCAGAAACTGTCGGTAAAGGCAAAGGCCAGGGCACCGAACACGCCGCTGCCGTACAGGATCACACGGTCTTCCCAGCTCTGGGCATCTCCCCGCCAGCGCCGAATCAACTGAACGACGATCAAATACGTCAACAGAACCGTGGCTACACTGGTCAAGACCGAAAACACGTTCACCCGCAGACCCATGTCTCCAAAAAACGGGAGCATCGTCAAAAACCGGCCGATGAGAAGATAAAACGGTGCTCCCGGTGGGTGCATCACACCCAGTATGCGGCTGCACGCGATGAACTCACCGCAGTCCCAGAAGGATGTCGTCGGTGCAACTGTACGAAAATACACCACCAACGAAAACAAAAAAACAAAAACACCCCCCAGTATGTGTACCCTGCGATTCATTCCCATCGCTTCCGAATCCATGTATTCCTTCCAAAATACCATAAGATAAAAAAGATACGTCTATTTTGGGATGAAATCAAGAAATATGTCACCCATCCTCAATTCTTACTCGGAGGACCCTTTATCCTTTTTCTTGGTCTTGGGCTTTGTCTTAGGCTTCGGCTTTGCCTTGGCTTTCGGTTTGAAAGCTTCTTCAGCTTTTGCCTCTTCCTTCTTCTCTTCCGGTGCTTCGACAGGTTTTTCTTTCTCTACCCCCTCCTCTTCCGCCTTCTTTTCTTTCTGTGCCTTATCGATTTCGGCCACGAAGTTTAGCTGGAGCTCACTGAGTACTTTATCGATAAAATTTCTTTCATCGTCGGATAGGTTGCCTTTGGTCTTCGTTCGTATCATCTCCAATAAATCGATGGAAAACCGGGCCTGATTCAAATCTTTCTCGATTTTATCCGTTAGAGGATTTTTAATCTTACCCATCTGCTGCCAGGCAGCCGTCTGGAACGTGAAGACCAACTGCATGAACAAAGCGGCGTTCTTTTGATCGTCTGTCGTCATGACAACCTCCATCCCTTTTAGCTGTTTCTCTTTACAAACAAACGATACCCGCTCCCCGCCTACATATAATTATAAACACGAAAGATCGTAAAGTTCATGAAAAGGTGAGGATCGTGTATCTCGTGCATTACACCGATGCATGCCACTCCCCTGAGGATTCATCCCACGTGCATCAGCCCGAACCTTTCCCTGTGACGTTTCTGATAGGTCTGCCGAATCCTTCGGTTCTCCTGTTTTTCCAGGTGAGGATCCTCATCGACGAGACGAAGCGCTTCCTTCCTCGCCTCATCCAGGATACGACCGTCGGTAGCTAGGTTGGCGATTCTCAGGTTCAGGCTTCCGTGCTGTCGTGTACCGAACAGTTCGCCGGGACCCCGTATCTGAAGATCCACTTCGGCAATGCGAAATCCATCGTGGGTCTCCACCATGGTCTGGACGCGCTTCAGAGCATCCTCGGATAGAAAGCCCTGGGTCAGGAGTATACAGGTGGACAGTTCCGCCCCTCTGCCAATCCGGCCTCGGAGCTGGTGAAGCTGTGTCAGACCGAACCGCTCGGCATGCTCGATGAGCATGACCGTGGCGTTGGGCACATCCACCCCCACTTCCACGACCGTCGTGCTGACCAGGATATGGATCTCGCCGTCCTGGAACGACCGCATCACGTCCTCTTTCTCCTCGGATTTCATCCGACCGTGCAGGAGGGCCACACGAAACTCCGGGAAAACATGCCGGGCCAGGTTCTCGTACCCGGCCGTGGCATCTGCCAGATCCATCTTCTCCGACTCTTCCACCAGGGGATAGACGATATAGGCCTGCCTGTTCTTTTGGACTTCATCCCGAATAAACTGGTAGATCGCCTGCCGGCTCTCCTCCTTTCGCCAGACAGTTCGAACGGGTCGGCGTCCCTTGGGCAACTCGTCAAGGACGGAGACATCCAGGTCGCCGTACAGCGTCAACGCCAGCGTACGCGGGATGGGCGTGGCCGTCATCACCAGAACGTCGGGGTGAACGCCCTTCAGCCGGAGATGGGCCCTCTGCATCACACCGAATCGGTGCTGTTCGTCGATGACCACGAGGCCCAGGTTTTTATACGTCACGCCCTCTTGAACCAGGGCGTGCGTGCCCACGACGATATCAATCTCGCCCTCGGCCAGGTTCTTCAGAATCGTCCGCCGTTTTGCGCTTTTTTGTCCGCCCTTGAGCAAAACCACCCGTACATCCGATCCCTCCAAACACCGACGAACCGTACGAAAATGCTGCTCGGCCAGAATCTCGGTCGGTGCCATCAGGGCGGCCTGGTATCCGTTCTCCACGGCCACGAGCATGGCCACCACAGCCACCACCGTTTTTCCAGATCCGACATCCCCCTGAAGCAGTCGGTTCATCGACTGTCTGGTCTTCATATCCTCCCTGATTTCCCCGAGTACCCGCTTCTGCGCATCGGTCATGTCAAAAGGAAGGCCCTCGATAAACGTTTTGGGCCGGTCTCCCACACGGGAAAACGCGATTCCTTTCTGCTCGACGTCCCGATTTTTCCTGTGGAAGGCTAAAAAAAGCTGAATGAAAAAAAGCTCCTCGAATTTCAGCCTGCGCTGAGCCTCGGAGAACAGACGCCAATCCTTAGGAAAATGGATATTCTCCAACGCGCGTCCCAACGGGACGAGCCGTTGATTTTTTAAAATATCCTCCGACAGCGTCTCCGGTACCGTCTCTCCCAGCCGATCCAACGCTCCCCGGAGCACACGGCGAAATCCCCGGCTGTCCAGGCCGCTCCGTGACAAGGCCTCCGTAGACGGGTACATGGGTATGATTCCCCCCGTGTGGAGGGGACTGGACTGGTCGTCATCCGATATCTTGTCGTACTCGGGATGGACCAGTTGAGGGCCTCGGTACATCGTCACCTTCCCGCTGAAGGCCACGGTCTCTCCCACGTGAAACACGCCTGACATGTAGGACACTGCTTGAAACCAGACGCATTGAAGAATGCCCGTATCGTCCCCCACGGTCACGATGTATCGGTTTCTCCGCCCCTTTTTCACACCACATGCGAGCACTTTAGCCACCACGGTGGCTTCCTCCCCCACCCGGAGCGAACGGATCGTCGTTATCCGGCTGCGGTCGAGATACCGGCGGGGCAGATAGAAGAGCAAATCCTCCACAGTGGCTACGTCCACGCGTGCCAGGAGGGCTGCCCGTTTGGGTCCGATCCCCTTGACGTACTGGACCGGTGTATCTAATGTGAGCGTGGTTTGGGAAGCCATCACGATCCAAACGAACGAATTCAGGCGAAATCGAGAATTTCCAAAGATTAATAACGGAGTATAACAGAATAGTCCAGGGTGACCTCTCCCTTGGCCGGCACCCGAATCGTGAATTCCGCTGTTCGGGCATCCTTCTTCACGAAAGGATGCGACCGCTGGACAATTTCCCAGTCACCGTAAAAGTGTTCCACCACGACGATATCCACGTCTTCCTCTTTGTGGTTTCGCAGGGAGATCCGGTAGGCATCCTCCTGGGACCGACTGCTGATTTTTTTCGATGATTCCTGGACGCGTTCGCCCACAAGATCAAACGCGTTTCCCAGGAAAACCCGGACTTTCTCATCCACGGGCGTGTGATCGATCAGGTCTTCGCCCACAAACTCCAGGGCGCCGTCCACATCTTCCTTGTACACCCGCATCTTGCCCTTTGGCAGCGGCAGTCCCAGGCCGTCTTGCTTGGCGTTTTTAAATTCCATGTGCACCCGTACCTTCGTATCGTAGCGCGCGCCGTCGTACAGAAAAATTTTCCGAGTCTGGGTCTTGGCCGGAGGGAACAGAGAAATCTGCTTTGTCTGGTTATTCTTCAACGTGGTTCTCCGCTGCAGCGTGTACAGGTGGTATTCAAAGAACGCCCGTTCCTCGAATTCGGGTGCCGCCATCAATAAATCCTCCTGGCCCTTCCGCAAACGCATTTGTTCGATCCGCCGCCTGGGTTCAACGATATGCACATCTCCGGCCACGAGCTTGAGTTTGGCATCCTTATACACGGCTCCGGAATGATTCTCCAGGGATACCCAGCCGCTCAGGTCCACGTGTCTGTCGTCCCGATCCACCACGGCCACGTATTCGGCGTGCCAGTTGATTCCTTCGGTCAGGTAGCTCAGTTCAGTCTCATGCTCGCCCGACCTCCCGTTTTTCACCATCCAGATCAGAGTGGGACGCGTGATGAGTCCCTCGGGCAGCCTGGGGAAATCAAAATGCTGCACGTTTTCGCCCCGGACGATCTGAATACCGCCTTCCTTGTCCTGGAGGACGATGTCCGACCCAGAAGCACTAAGAAGTGTGCCGCCAAAGACCTCGCCTTTGTCTGTGACCAGGCGGATGTCCTCATCGATGTATTTTTCCATGATTTTCTGTGCATTCACGAGATCGTATTCGTAGTTCTGTTCCAGGATACTCAACTGGTCGGGTGCGGTCAAGGATTTAAAATGTACAGACGTGGGATCGATGCGTGCCGCCACGTCTGTGAAGGAAACCGTGGTGGTTCCCTTTTCCATGGACAGTGTCCTCACCTCCCTGACCAGAGCCCGGTTCTGGTTGTAAACGGTCAGTGACACATCCTGAGCCAAAGTTGTGCCTACCCATACACAGAGAAACACCCCTACCAAACATTTGCCATTCATCACGAATCCCTCCTCATTATGATGGGTATATCCACAGTTTTATTAATCAATTTATACGATGCGGTGACAGATAATATGTTTTCGTTCGAATCTTCCCAATGGATCGTTTCTTCAACTCCCCAGGGCTTTTAGATTCGACTTTAACTTATACAGCTTTTCCTGGAAATCGGCCAGCTTTCGCTGTTCTTTTTCCACGACATCCTGAGGAGCTTTCTGGATGAATTCCGTATTGGCCAGTTTCAGACGAAGGCCCTGGACCATTTTCTCGAGACGCTTCATCTCCTTGGTCATGCGTTCTCTTTCCATATCGAGATCGATCAGGCCGCCCAGCGGAACGAAGACTTCCATATCTTCTACCAGGACGGTGGCCGCCTCCCGCGGCTTTTCCAGGTCTGATCCAAATTCCATCGACTCCACGCCCGCCAGACGCTCAAAATATCCCTGGTAGTGTTTTAGAAGTCCGAGTTTTTTCTTCGGACCTCGTATCATCACCCGCGCCTTCTTATCCTGGGGAACGTTCATCTCCCCTCGAATATTCCTGACGGCACCGATGATCTGCTGAAGCATCATCATCACGCTCTCTGCCTTCTGATTGATCCAACGGTCGTCGGAAACGGGATACGGCTGCCGCATGATGGTAACCGGTTTTTCATCTTCTACCGGATGTTTGGGCAGCGCCTGCCATATCTCCTCGGTGATAAACGGCATGAACGGATGGGTTAACCTCATGATGTTGTCCAGAACCGTGATAACCACGGTCTGTGCCACTTTCCTGTCCTGGGTATTCTGTTTATCATAAAGACGCGGCTTGATGAGTTCCAGATACCAGTCGCAGAACTCGCCCCAGACAAACGCGTGGAGACTGCGCGTGGCATCGTTGAACCGGAAGGCATCCAGGCCCTTGCGAACCTCCTGGATGGCCTGCTGGAGCCGGCTCAGGATCCATCGATCTGCCAAGTCCAGGGCTTCCGATTCAATACGCTGTAAATCCAGAACGTCCTGGCCCTCGTCCATATTCATCAGGACGAACCGGGATGCATTCCACAGCTTATTGCAGAACTTCTGCCCGAACTCCACCAGGGTATGGTCGAAATGGATATCGCCGCCCAGGGGTGTCAGATAAACCATCGTCAACCGGACGGCATCGGCGCCATAAGCCGGAACACCTCCTTTGTAGGTCGGATTCTTCGCCGAGAAATTCTTGACGGTTTCCGCATCGGCTGCCTCGATGAGCCAGAGGGGATCCGGAGAATTGCCCAGGGATTTGGACATCGTCTTTCCAGTGAGATCCCGAATCATGCCGTTAAAATACACGTCGCAGAAGGGAATATCGCCCATGAACTCCAGAGAGGACATAATCATCCGTGCCACCCAGAAGAAGATGATGTCCGGGCCCGTAGCCAGGGTATCGGTGGGAAAGAAGGCTTTCAAGTCCTGGGTTTCGTCGGGCCATCCCAGGGTGCTGAAGGGCCAGAGCCATGAGGAAAACCAGGTATCCAGAACATCGGGATCCTGGACGGGCGCCTCCAGGCCACATTCCGGGCACGTTTTCGCCTCATCACGACTGACGAATACGTGACCATTGGTGCAGGTCCAGACGGGAATGCGGTGTCCCCACCAGATCTGACGGCTGATGCACCAGTCCCGGATGTTCTCCATCCAGTAAAAATAGGTATCCTCCCACTGTTTGGGATGGAATCGAATGCGACCTTCCCGGACGGCACGGATCGCCGGCTCGGCCAGAGGCTTCATCTTCACGAACCACTGTTCCGAGAGGAAAGGCTCGATGATCGTGTTGCACCGGTAGCAGTGAGGAATCGGTGTTAATCGGGGCTCCTCGCCTCGAAGGAGTCCGAGACGATCCAAATCTTCTAATATTTTTTTCCTGGCCTCAAACCGATCCATACCCCGGTACGCACCGGCGTTCTCATTCATGCTTCCGTTCTCATCGATGACGGAAATCTGCGCCAGATCATGACGCAGTCCCACCTCAAAATCGTCAAAATCGTGGGCCGGTGTGATTTTCACCGCGCCGCTCCCCTTTTCCGGATCGGCATGCTCATCGGCAACGATGGGAATGGGCCTGTCCATCAGGGGCAGAACGGCCGTCTTGCCTATGAACCGCGTGTACCGCTCGTCGTCGGGATGAACGGCTACTGCCGTATCCCCCAGCATTGTTTCGGGCCGGGTCGTTGACACGGTTATCGTCTCGTCGCTTCCTTGTATGGGATATGCGATGTTCCAGAATTTCCCATCGACCTCTTTATTCGTTGCTTCTTCATCGGCCAGGGCAGTCCGGCAGCGGGGGCACCAGTTGATGAGCCGTCGTCCTCGATAGATCAGCCCCTTTTCGTACAAACGGATGAAGACTTCTTTGACGGCCCGGCTAAGGCCTTCGTCCATCGTAAACCGTTCGCGATCCCAATCACACGAGGCTCCCAGCTTTTGAAGCTGTTTCAGGATAATCCCGCCGTACTTGTCTTTCCATTCCCCTACGCGCTGGATGAGTTTCTCCCGTCCCAGCATGTGCCGGTCCAATCCCTCGTCCTTTAAAGCGGCTTCCACCTTGTTCTGCGTTGCAATGCCGGCGTGATCGGTTCCAGGAAGCCAGAGGGCCTCGTATCCATCCATTCGCTTCCATCGGGTGAGCAGGTCCTGTACGGTATTGTTGAGGATATGGCCCATCGTCAGCATTCCCGTCACGTTGGGAGGCGGAATCACGATCGTATACGTCGGTTTTTTACTCTCGGCATCGGCATGGAACAACCGATGTTCCATCCAATACCGATACCATTTATTCTCCACCTTCTTCGGATCGTAAACCTTGGCCAATACATTTTTTGCCATACAGAGTCTCCATCTTGAGTGTCCGGTACGGAGATTAAAAAAAAACGTCTCTCACTGGCATTCGAAACGTATTAAAAGTTAAAGAAATATAAGCATTTTGTCAACACATATGTTAAGCGCCCGACGGATTGAAATACATCAGTAACATATCGCTACGGGGGAATTCGACAAGAGCCCAACGATGTTTTTCATTTTGAAAACAAATGTTAAGAAATCGATACAATTTGGAAATGCATCGGAAATGGTGCCTGTGACAATCGAAGCATCTATCTATATATTATTTATATGTTTAGAGTTATTTGACCTTTTTGGCATAATAATTGATAAACTTTTGGGCAGTGATGAAAACCTCCTTTCCTCTCTATCCCTTGTTTGGTCCGTGCTGAGCTCAAAAGCACGGACTTTTTTTATGGGGCGGTTACAGAGTCCTCGCCGTGATGTGTGCTTTTCTGATAGCAAGAAATGACCAATGATTTCCGGGATAACTAGCGAACGGAGATGCCTGTGAGATGGTCATGCCGAGAATCGATACGTTGAGCCGGAATCGGCATAAGAGGCTGGGGGTGCTTGCGCCTTATGCGCTCACATTGCAGACGGGTAAACTCCCTATCCTACGATGATTCATTTTAGAGCATGCGATTTGAATACATAGGATATTGTATGCTGGAATACCGTTGCCCGGCAGACTAATAATTTTTAGGTAGGCGTAACAATCGAATCAACAATGCATAATAGAAGGCAAGACGGCGTCCTTTATTCGTCAGTTTGACTTTTTCGGCACTTTCTTGTACCACGCGGGCGTCTAAAAAGTCGGCCACCCGCCGATCGAAGACTCTGTCGTAGCCGTACCGGGCCTTCCAGTCCTCCCTGGAAAGCCCTTCCTTCATGTTCTCCCGCAACACCAATGCCATGTGGGCCGAGGGCGACCGGTCGGCACAGACGGGGCCGGAAAATCCATAAAAACCGAGGATGAACACAGCGGAGATCATGACTCCCAGGGTTCCCACCAAGAAGGTGGAAAAAGACGAATAGGCATGCCGGATGCCGAATACCACGATCAAAAGCGTGATGAGTCCAGAAATGGCGATGAGGACATTCAATGTGGTGGCCAGTCGTTTTCCACCCCTCTTTCGGACCACGACAACATGGAGCACAAAGAACACAAGCAGGTAGACGGCCAGACTGCCTAAAAAACAAGCCAGGTCTATCAAGACTATCTTGGTCATTGGAGAACCCCTTTTACGTGTTTAAAAAACGAAGGGCGATGGCGTCACCTCTCAGATTCAAACAGATAAGCCCCGCAGCCTGAGTACGTATAAGACCGAATTAAACGACTCGAGGATTCGGCGATAGAGACCATCATGGCATCTTCGTCACCCACCACATGGGAGAAGATCAGCCAAAAGCGATTCCCTTTCTCCGGAATGTGTGATTCGAGAAAATCCCGGATTTCCGAAGCCTGTCCTCTCTGAGTCCACGGTTGTACGACGGCTTGATCCAGATAGGAGGAAAAATAATACTGAAACTGGACTTCCGCCGCGTAATAAACGATGAAAACGTCGTCCTCCGTGGCATCGGGTTGGACGGCTGCGGATAAACTCCTGACGGCCTCCTCCGAATCCGCGATGTGCTGAAAGCCCCGCGTGAGAATCCAGCTCTGGGGAACCAGGAGAGAAATAAAGGCCAGGAGCACGACCAGCCGCGGGGTCTTCGTCCTCACAGCATTTTTGACAAGCTCCAGGCCCGAGGCTACCAGCACGGCAAAAAACGGCAGCGTAAAAAGCATCACACGGATAGGGCCGTACGGCCATTTTTGAAACAGCGCGGCACCCGCCGAGAGAATCACAGGACCCCAGCATACGGCGCACAGGACGGCCTGCTTTTTCTTCAACAACCAGGCTGTTCCCAGAAGAATCAGGAATAAGCCGATCAGTCCGCCTTGATAGCTCCAGAAGAAATACCCCAGCATCGCGGTGGTGTTGGTGAACGCCCATTTCAACACAGTCCAGGGCAGAAGACTTTCGGGAAAGCTGCCCTCCCAGTAAAACATATCCTGGCGTGATCCCGCTTTGGGCAAATAGAGAAAAACACCCAAGGCGATCATAAAGACAGCCAGAGGGATCAGGCCCTTCATCTTCTGCCGCAAATCCTGGAATGCCCTCTCCCGGATGTCGCGACCGAGGATGAGTACGATGAAAATCACCACAACAAAAACCGCGGGCAGACTGAGGCTGACAGACACGAAGGCGACGACGATCCAGACCCACCAATTCCTACGGCTCGGTTGGTTGAGGTATGCCAGAGCCGATACCAGGAGGATGACGCTGCAGAAAAAATCCGTGGCGTATGGATGGGCGTTGGCACTGTACTCGATCAGGGGAATGGAGGATGCCGTCAAAACGCCCGTCAGCACGGCGGTCATCCTGGAAAAATACGTCCATACAAGCTTCAGCATGACAAGCAGACCGGCCACCGCCGTGATGAGAGGAAATAGACGCAGCACCCACTCGGCATCGCCCAGTACCGAGACCAGCGCGTACGAGATCAGGTAAAACAGCGGTGCCGAAGGCGCACTCTGGTACGTGTAACCCTGGGGGAAATTTTGAAGGTTTCTGGCGAAGAATGCCTCGTCCAGGAGCAATGACTTGACGTGCATACCGTTGATCATGGCAAGTACGCTGAGAATGACGGCGATGGATAGTATGACGTACGTTACTCGGTCGATAAACGGTGTATGCGCTGAGAGGGTGTCCTCATCCCCGAGTCGTGTCGAGATATCTTTCCCCTCTTCGGATAGCGTCCGCTTTTCTGATTCCCTCTCCATGATCCCTCGGAATACCCCTCTATTATTCAGGATGGTTCTTTATCGTTCTTATGATTACTCTACGACCACGTGGCATACACATCCGGCCTTCGATCCTTCAGGAAATGATTTCGCGCATGTGAACGGGCCACCCCGTCCAGATCGATGTCAGCCATGAGAATGTCGTCCTTCTCCGCAGGAGACTGGGCTACGATTTTACCGCTGGGATCGGTGACGAACGATTTACCCTCGAACGCGATGCAGGGCTCCCTGCCCACACGATTGCACAAAGCCGTGAAGTAACCGTTCTGGAATCCGGCGATTTGGAGTTCGGCCTCGTACACACCCGACGGCCATTCGCCCACGGCACCCGCCTGGGGAACGACGACCAACTCGGCACCCAGCGTGCCCAGCCGCCGCATGTACTCGGGAAAGTGCCGATCGTAACAGATGGATACGCCAATCTTTCCCACGGCCGTGTCATAGACCATGGGCGATCCGTCTCCAGGGGCATAGTATCCCTGCTCGTGGAAACACGGTGCTTCGATGATGTGAAGCATCCGTGTGACTCCCAGAATCGACCCGTCGGCATCGATGACAGGAGAAGCGTCATACATCTTCTCGCCATCCCGCTCAAAAAAGTTCAAAACCGTCACGATCCCGTACTTCCGGGCCAGGTCGGTGAACAGGTCCGTGGTCGGACCTGGAATCGGCTCGGCCAGGTCTTTTACGTCCCCACTAGCCGGACGCTGCGGGTAAAACGGCGAGAAGGCAAGCTCGGCGAAAGCGACGAGACCGGCTTCCCCCTTGGCTGCTTTTTCCAACGCCTCTGCGCCGCGACGTCGATTCTCATCGATATCCTCGGTTGCGTGTTGCTGAATCAATGCGATTCTCAGCGGTCGGCTCATCGTTGCATTCCTCTTATCATGAAACACCGTTTGTTTACGTATAAACGATGGATGCTCGTGAATACTTCATCACCGTCAGATAAGGACGTTCCGTTTTTTCATTCGGATGTAGTGGTTGATTCGTTGTTCGAATCCGGATGTTTATAACGTCATTCATGAGACTTTATTCAGGGCTTTCCGATTTCTCCTCATCTCGGGACCAATCTTCTGGATTGGGATGCTGGAGATGAAAATCTGTGGCATCTTGGAAGGCCTTGGCCACGGCCAGGGTCTTGCCCTCTTGGAACAGACGACCGATGAAGCTGATGCTCACGGAATTGCCCTCTCCATCACCACCGATGGGCACGACCATGCAGGGATGTCCGGTCAGGTTTGTGAGGAGGAGCACATAACCGCCGAACGAAGGCGTGAGGAAAACATCGATATCCTTCATCTTCTCGTGCATCTGCTCCATCAAAAGTCTCCGGGCACGGTTCGCCTGGATGTATTCCACGGCCGGGATTAAACGGGACGTGCGGAACGAATTGGGCCACGCGTTCTTCGTCTGCCGCACCAGCAGGTCGTCACGGTTGCTCCGGGTGAGATCATCGAATGCGGCCGCCGACTCAGCGCTCAGAATAAAGGCCAACGAATTGACAGGGAAATCGGGCAACTCGACCGGAATGAGATCGACTCCTAATGAGCGCATCGTTTCCAGGACCATTTCGTGCTTATCTACCCGGACGGTATCCTCCTCGAATGCGGTCTTAAAATATCCGATGCGGAGGTCTTTTAATTTCATTCCGGGATCCCACCGGAACGGAAGATCGACCAGGGTCAGGTCTTTCCCGTCGGGCCCGGCGATGGCGTTGAAGACGATGGCACAGTCCTCCACGCTCCGGCAGATAGGTCCGATCTTGTCCATGCTCCAGGATAGGGTCATGGCACCGTATCGGCTGACACGGCCGTACGTGGGCCTGAGGCCGGTGACCCGGCAGCGCGTGCAGGGAGAAACGATAGAGCCCCATGTCTCCGTGCCGATGGCAAATCCCACGAGTCCTGCGGCTGTGGCCGAGGCCGATCCCGCCGACGACCCGCTGGAGCCCTGCTCCAGGTTCCAGGGATTCTTCGTCTTTCCGCCAAACCAGACGTCCCCCATGGCCAGGGCACCCATGGAGAGCTTGGCCACCAGCACCGCGCCCGCCTCCCGTAGCCGCTCCACCACGGTGGCATCCATATCGATAACTTGATCCTCGTACGGTGCCGCTCCCCATGTCGTTTTAATTCCTTTGGTAGCCAGCAGGTCTTTTGCCCCGTAGGGAATGCCGTGAAGAGGCCCTCGATACCGTCCCCGCCTGATCTCTTCATCGGCCCTCTTGGCTTGCTCCAGGGCCAGCGCCTCCGTGAGGGTGATGACACACTCCAGTTTGGGACCGTATGTCTTCAAGCGCTCCAGGTACATCGTCGTCAGCTCGGTGGACGTGATTTTACGGGATTTAATGAGTTGAGCAAGAGCCGTCACCGGATAGAAGGCGACGTCCTCGATGTTCTCCGGTCTCTCGATCTTCATTGATTTAGACAGTAAAAAACCGCCCTTTTTATTCTCGAAATTCATTCCAGGCAGTACGGGGCTAAAAGCAACGGCCGGCGACACAGGGTTATCCAAGGCTAGTTTCCGGATATCGTCGTACCGGGACAGGTTGCGCTCAACGCCCTCGACCATCATTTTCCGCTCCTGGCGGTCAAATTCCAGGCCGATTAGCTTCGCGGCTACATCGATGCTCCTGCGGGAAACCTTGTTGTCCAGAATGAACACATACACATTCAGGAAAACACTTAAAATAAAAAGCACAATAAGGACGATGCAAACGATGAGCAGGCTTTTCTTCTTTCGTGGAATCTCCTTCGTCATTCGCGGCCTCCTGGAATAACCGTTTTTTTTATAACTGTCATGGAAACTAAAAAAAATCCACTAAAAGTCAAGGAATAAAAAAATCGGCGAGATGCAGAACACCTCGCCGATTCAATGGAAGACGTTTAACCGGATTTTACTTCACGAAAATCATCCGTTTTACATCGGTGAATACGCGCTGACTGCCCGTGGAAGCCCTTGCATTTATCCGATAGAGGTATACACCGGTCGCAACCTGACGGCCAGACGTATCCCGTCCGTCCCATGTCACAGAATGATATCCTGCCGGTTTGATTCCAGTGGCAAGGGTTCGGATTTCCTGACCGTGAATATCGTAAATCGTGAGCGTCACTTGCGCCTGATGCGGCAGTTGGTATTCGATGGTCGTTTCCGGGTTAAACGGATTGGGGAAGTTTTGTGAAAGCGAGAACATGGAGGGTATCGCCCGGCTGTCTGTTTCTTCAGGAACGTCCGTACCCGAGCTCACCACTATCTGATAATCCTCGACCTCGCCGTAACCACCTGGACCTCCAGGCCCCAACTCTTCATCCGTGCTGTACCTGAACCGAATATACGTACTGCCAGTCGGTGTGTTGGGAGGAACAACGATGGGCAGGCTGTATGTACCGTCTGTGATGTCCATACCGGTATCGCCGAGAATGGCTTCACCGGGATCATCCCAATCGCCGTCGGCGTTTATGTCGATCCATACTCGGAGCTTACCCGATCCATGGGCCGTCAGGGAGATGACCGCCGGCTGATTCAGATAGAGCGTCGGTATGACAACACCGTCTTCATCGTCCAGACCGTCGGCATCGTCACCATCGGCAAGGGTCGTCGGCATTCCGTCACCTTCCGCATCGACCGTCTCTCCCAAATAAATCTCGTCGCTGATGGGATGGTATGCCCCTCCTCCGTGATAGTACGTCGGGTAGTCTGGACTGGGAGCATCGCCGAAATCGAAATCACCTTCATCGACCATGACTCTGTAATCTTCAACCTCTCCCGGCGTTCCCATACCGCTCGGGCCGATCTCTCGATCATGACAATACCGAAAGCGCGCAAACGTCCATCCGACATCTGCGATTTCAGGAACGGCGATGTCCAGCGAATGGGTTCCTTCGGTCAGTTCGACACCGTTGAATACCTTCTCGTCCCCTTCTTCCCATATGTCGTCATCATCAAAATCGATCCATCCATGGAGTATCCCCGGCTTGTGTGCGATCACCGTGATTGTAGCTGGATGACCCGGTTTCAGTATGGGAACAAACACTCCATCCTCATCATCTGCACCCACCGTGTCATCGGTCGTTGCCTCTGTACTGGGCACGCCATCGGACTCTCCGTCCACGGCATAACCCAAGTACGTCCAACCATCGATGGGGTGGACAGCTCCTTGGTTGGCCAGTGTCGTCGCGAAGAAAGGCTCCGGTGCATCCCCAAAGTCGTACTCGGGCTCCACAACCTGGACAAGATAATCCTCGACTTCGCCTCCTCCCATGGCACCATAGTACTCGAGGTCTGGCGCCGTGGATATTCGGAAACGGGCATACGTGGGTCCTACGACGGCCTCTTCAGGAACGACGAAGTTCATCAAATTCGTTCCCGGGGGTACGGTGACGCCACCCGGATACAATGCCCAAAGCTCATCCTCTGGATCATCCCAGTCCCCGTCGGCGTTAAAGTCGATCCAGCCTTTAAACCAGTAATTGAAACCGGGGATGGTGTTTCGGACGATCACCTTCATCGTGGCGATTTCACCGGGTATCAAGTTGGGTATGTCTACGCCATCTTCATCATTCGTGTCGTTCAGGTCGTCTCCCTGCGCATTTGCATCCGGCTGTCCATCGTACTCCCGATCGGTCAATAAGCCGAGACCGAATTCGGTCGGTACGACGTGACGCGCGCCATCGTTGGAAAGGAGCGTAGCATAATGATGTGTGTCGTCATCCGGTGCATCGCCAAAATCCCAGTTGACTTCCAGTATTTCCACACGGTAATCCTCGACCTCACCCGGCATTCCGGGGCCGTCGTACGTCAACGTTGTGTCCTCACTGAAACGGAAACGGGCGTACGTGTGACCCACCACCGCATCGACGGGAATGGCGATACTGAAATCACGGGTTTCATCGCTCAAGGGCACACCCGTTATGATAAACTCGCCCGGATCATTCCAGTCACCGTTGGCGTTATAATCGATCCAAGCATAGAGGTAACCGGTTCCGTGGGCCGTGACTCGGATGTTGGTATTCCATCCCTGCCTGAACGTGTTTAAAAATTCTACACCGTCCTCATCATCGATGCCGGTGGAATCGTCTAGGGTCGCATCGATGCCTGGCTGACCATCACCCTCTGTGTCTACGTCCGAACCCAAGTAGATATAAAAACTCTTCTGATGACGGGCTCCGTTATTGGCGAGCAGCGTGGCATAATGATGTGTGTCATCGTCGGGTGCATCGCCAAAATCATACTGGGGCTCTTGGATGATGACCTTATAATCTTCTACTTCACCGCCTCCCTGACCACTGTAGCTTATTTCCGTACTCGTACCGATACGAAAGCGGGCATACGTGGCGGACGGTTCCGCATCAACAGGAACAACAAACGTTAATTGGTTCATGCCTTTCAGGACATTCACGGCTGCCATGGGTGCCCATAGCTCATCCATGGGATCGTCCCAATCGCCGTCACCCGTAAAATCGATCCAGCCTTTAAACCAAAAATTGAAGAGGGGGTCTAACGAACTGGAAACGGATACGCTGAGAGTGCACACGGTTCCTGGTACCAACTCCGGTATAATGATCCCATCTTCGTCATCCGAGCTATCCAAAAGATCATCACCTTCCGCGTTGGGGTCTGGCTGGCCGTCATACTCCCTGTCGAACAATTCACCAAACCAGAAACCGCTCTGGACACTCCGGGCACCGTTGTTCACCAGCAGAGTAGGATAGTGGTTCGTATCATCATCAGGTGCATCACCAAAATCCCACTCCTTTTCGACGATCTCCACCATATAGTCCTCAACCTCTCCCTTCATCCCATCGTCATCGTAACCCAGCGCGGATTCCTCGCAGTAGCGAAATCGTGCATAGGTATATCCCGGTGTGGCATCGATGGGAACATCCACCGACAGATTATGCACGCCATCCGAAAGGAGCACACCGGCAAAGATTTGTTCCCCTAAGTCATCCCAGTCTCCGTCGGCATTGAAGTCGAGCCATCCATGGAGATACCCCGTACCGTGTACTATCACTGCGATCGGTACTTGGTTATAACCCTGTGCCAACGTCGGCGGAATGGCCACGCCCTCCTCATCGTCCGTTCCGTCGCTATCATCGCCTTCGGCAAACACATGCGGTAAACCGTCGTTCTCAGCATCGGAAAAATACCCTAAAAAGATGTCTGTGCTGGTGGTATGGCGCGCTCCGTTACTGGCCAGGAGCGTGGGATAACTGTAGCCATCACCGTCGGGCGCATCCCCAAAATCCGTCCCTCTTTCGAGGACGACAATGTATTTCACCTTCAGCTCAATATCCGACGTATTCTGATTCATTTCATCCGCATATTGTTCTTCACCATTCTCGGGTTCTTGTGTCGTGATGGTGAGGGAAACATCGTAGGCTCCCGGTGTGTGATATTCTATAGGCGGCGGGTTTTGGCCGTTGAAAGCCGATGGGAATCCTCCGGGGAAATACCATTCCCACGAGATGATGGGGGTGGGAGACGTTGACAAATCCGTATATTTGACCGTCAACGTGGCATAGCCGGTTCGAGGCGTACCGATAAAATCGGCATCCTGGGCAAGCGATCCCTGGAGGCAAACGAAGGCTCCAACAAATACCATCAATCCAATGATGAATAAATCTCTCCTTTGCAAACGATTTCTAAATTCCATAGCCAATCCTCCCTTTCTGGTGTGTGTTCTATAAATTTGAGTTAATGAATTCGATGGTTTTTCCCATGGAAAATATCATGAAATGAGGCGCTTCTTGGCCCCTCGTGCATTTTGCCTAAAAACAGAATATTGT
>Ga0180431_10004527_pt1 | contig 17312 bp, 10 predicted proteins | sample SS_ome_11_FD_132459 | JGI IMG/M metagenome (GOLD analysis project Ga0180431, IMG submission 132459) | Hypersaline lake sediment archaeal communities from the Salton Sea, California, USA - SS_1_MS_1 metaG | ecosystem: Environmental > Aquatic > Non-marine Saline and Alkaline > Hypersaline >... | reverse complement strand
GATACTTGATCGCCTAAAGCGCTCGCATGACTGCCAGCCCTTTGTTTTAAATTGCTTGCCTGATCTGCTGTTGAGGGCAGTTCGAACATCTCGGCCATATCACTGGCAATTTGTCCGTCGAGTTCGGCTAATATGTCGTTGATGAAAGTGTCGTCTGCCGGCGCTCCGGTCAAATGCGCCATCACTAGCTGGTTGACCTGCTCTTCGCTTAGACCGTATTGATTGATCAATTGTTCGAGGTTTTCGCCAAACGAATCGTAGTAAGCATGTGTGGGTGTGTATTGCGTTTCCTCATGAACGCCGTTTGGATTGTCGCTCAGTCCCAGGATTGCTGCTTGCAGAATTGGCGAACCAATATCCTGAAGATAGGGATCGTTGCTCCAAACGCCTCCTAAGCTGCTGGTGCCGTCGGTAAATCCTTCAAATCGTCTTGCATCTGCACCGCCGCTGACATGAGCACCTTGAAATCCTATATTCCCCCAGTTGGATACTGATGGGTCATTAGTTCCTGATACTCCCATTTTTATCTCCTTATTTTTATGTAATAGTTTCTAATTGACTCCTTTTTCAGAAAAAATTAGACTAACTTGATTAAATTATTTATTTTCTTTTTTAGGCTCTTTAGCGAACTTTGCAAGGGGGCTGTTCTTGACGCCCTCCGGCAGCTCGCCGCTGAGTTTCTCCGCTTCTTTTTTTAAACTTTCTATTGTCATCAACGCTCTGTCTTTCAGCGATTGATATTCCGGTTTTTCTCCAGCGCGCTTAATTGCCATTTCCAGTGAGATGATAGCGGAAAGAAAGTCTTTCATTTGTATGTAACAGTCCGAAGCATGGTAATGGGGGATAGGGCTGTTCGGATCGATGATCCCGCACAGCGAGTACGTACTGATTGCGTTTGAGTACTCTTTCATCATATGAAAACACGCCGCCAATCCCATCGAGAATTTCGCTTCAGAAGAATCGATCATGATCAGCAAGCGAAATAGCTGGCTCGCGTCCTTATATTTACCTGTGTTGTACAGCCGATAGGCCTGGCTATAAAGCCCTTCAACCATTGCGTCACTTAAACCCAAGGCATTTTTAGGCAGAAATTGCTGCATCAAAGCGTCTTTTGACAGTTTATCGATGTTCTTGCCAGATGATTGGCCGACACCCGTCCCTAAACTCTCAATTGCTTTTTTTGCCTGTTCTTTTTGTTCCCCCTTCATGGTGAACCTCCTCCACGTTTGATCTTTACGTAACTCTTTGGACACATCAATAACTGGTTCAGATGCCTCATTTTTTCGATTAAACCTCTGGCGTCAATAGCGTTCATTTCCATCGCGTTTTTGTGCTCACCATTCTTCTCATAGGCATCGATCGCACCGCTCACAATATTCCTATTAACGGAAAATCTGTGACAGGATCGTACTGAGTTGCTGGATAATCGATGTTGACATTTGCGTTTGCTGGTTCGCTGCGTCCTGTGATTGGTTGATCGTACTTTGCATCGCCTTTGCCTGGTCCTGCACAGCACTCCTCCATGCCCGTATTTTCTCTGTGATCGCTTGCATCCTTGCGTTCATTTCTGAACGGAAGTTCTTTTGGTCGGTATTACCTCCACCCAACGGATCATCTCCCTGGGCAAATTGAGGAACATCGGCGAGTTGATCTGTATACGCAGACTGCCAGTCAGTTAAAAATCCTAAGCGGTTCGCCTGGACTGCTGACACTCGCTGCAAAATGTCGATAATCGAGATCAACAATCGTAATATGCGGTCGATCACAAGCAGTTCGGTATCCGTATTCGTATCGACAGAGGATACAAAGTTCTGGTGGATGAAATCCTGCCTGAGTTCTTCAAACCATTCGTCAAAGTTGTGGCTGGGGACAAAGTAGGGGCTTCCCCCTTCCGAAACATCCGTTCTTTCGATATAAAATTTTGCCATTCTAGCGTCAAAATCCGCGGCCTCAAATCCGAATGCATCGTAGACTTGCCGGAAATCCAGTAAACCTCCGCCTGCAGCTCCGATCCGTGCTGTAATTCCCATGTAGCGCTGCCAGTTCGCAAAAAATTCATCCGCGTTTGCAACCGGGTTGCTCCCATCGAATGGATAATCGAATAGAAATGACTCAAATGAGTTGATGAACTCGTTTCTGACACTGATGCTCTGAGGCGGGTTTAATGCTCCCAGCGCGCTGACCAATCCAGACCAGTCTCCTGCGGGAGCATCGTCCGGACCGCCTGAGCCCATATTCAGGATTGAGCGATAAGAATCCACAAAACCTGCCAGGATAGCGTCTTTTTTCGCTTGATCGTCATCGACGGCCGCTGTCAAAAATTCACTCCAGGATGAGAACGGTTTATTGTCGCTGTTGAATGCTGTGAGAAAAGCTTCGATATCGCCGGTCGCCGTATTCAAAGCGTTTTTGGCCGCGTTCAGGTCGGAGTCTGTGTCAACGGATGTGACAACGGGATTAGTCCCTTCTGCCCAAATTTCATAGTTTTCAACGAAATTTTTGTCATTGAAAACATTATCTTGGTGTGACATACCTCCTCCGGTATTTTTTTAGTTTTTACAAGATTTAATTAGTATAAACCTTTTTTCTCCTTATATATAATTATACTAAAATTTTTTTTAATTTAAAACAAAAATATATTGCTGCTAAAATGTATTCTTCTTGCATTTTAGCATTAAATTTAGTCTTTTTAAGTACACAAGTTCCTCAACAAAAGCCATTTATCGCGCAATTCCTTGAGCCATACGTTCAAGTAGCTGAGTGATCTTATTCAGTATTGCCGCAGCGGATTTGTAGTATTCTTCAAATACGAACAAATAACGCCTGACCTCTTCCTTTTGGCTGTCGTTGAGCGACTGGCCAGCAGAAAGTGCTGCCGTGATTTCACGTTGGATTTCTCCAGGCTCAAGATCATCGAGCTCAGCGCCATCTGTTTCATTGTCCAAAATCCAAAATCTCAGCGCTTCTTTAACCTGGTCGGTATCTCCGACTCCGCCTGCCTTATCGATCGCTTTGTCAATGTGATCTTTGACAGTGCGCAGCTTGTCCAATAACGAACCGGCATCTTCTGCCGTACCTGCTCCAGGTGTCGTTGCTGTGAGAATTGAAATTTGCTGGATCAGGTCGTTGCGCAGGTCCAGGAACAGGGCAGTGTCCGAATTGCTCAAATCTGCGAGGTTGACTGTCGGCTGCAATTCCTGAAAGTGTTCGGATGCCTGCTCAGCAACCCCGCCAATATTTCCACTACCATGCACGAATGCTGTCGGTCTGTTGTTCAGTCCATCACTGTAAATATCATTCGCAAAGGATTGGAACGATTCAGTTTCTTTTGTCGTTTCAATTTTATTGTGCAGTTCCTGAAGCTGGGACAGTGTTTTCAGGGAGTCTTTCGTGGTAGACAATGCGGTTTCCAGGTCATTGAGGTTCTGGGTTAAAATTTCATTCCCGGTTTTGACATAGATCAATTCAACAAGCGCTTGCAGGGTTCTGTTCTGATCACCTGCAGTATCAAGTGCAAAAGCGACAATTTGACGAATGGCGTCCGAGTTGACAGCCAAGCTTTTCCATTCAACAGCGTTCGCGGCGGAAATGTTCACTGTCCCCGCACCGACGTCGATGTTTGCTCCTGCAGCCTTCAATGTTTTGATCAGCTGGTTTAGCGAGGCTGACATTTCAACACTCAAGAAATGCCTGCGGTTGGGATCGACAGGATCATCCATGTCAGTAATCCCATCTGCTGCCAGAAGAAGGAGTTCTTCTAAGGCAGTTTCCATATCCGTATGATAAGAACCGCCCTCGATTTCCGTCCGGATCGCGTCTGTATCGGGACTTGCGTCAGTAACTCCCAAATTGAAGACATCAGCGAAGGGCTGTAACCTTTGTTCATAGTACTTGCCAACGGCATTGCTTGTGTACTCGGCATGCGCCTGGTATTCAGCGCCGTCAATTTTAACTGGAAGAAGAAATGTCATAACTTTCTCCTTTTATTCCTTCTCTTTTTCTGTTATTTACTTAATAGTCAAGTAAATAGCTAATTTTTTGGGAGCGCATATGCAACAGGGTAAACTGGTACATCGACTCCTCCTCTAATTATATTTTACTAAAAAAATCATTAAGTTTCAATTTAATTTTTTAAACTACACAGGGATGGCACTACGCGCATCCCTGAATTTCTTGCTTATACAGGTATCTGCATAGCCTGGTAATCTTGTCCGCCTTCGCTGACGTTCGCAGCTCCAAAAAACGGTCCTGATGCTGCATCCATAATGCTTGTTCCCAGTAAGTGGCCTTCCGGACTTCCAGATAATAGGGCCGCGAGAAGTTCTTGAAGCTTTTTCAACATCTTGATCAAATTCGCGATCTCTTCCTCGTTGGTCAGCTTTTCGAGCTGGTCATTGAGCTGGTTCAGCACTGAAAGCGGGTTTCTTGTTTCTTCGTTGCTGATCTCATCTACTGTTGTCCCTCCTACAAGAGCGCTTAGCAAGGCATTGTGAACCTCTTGAGCAAGTTCTGAGCCCAGGTCAGGCCTGAGCACACCTTGCGCAGCCCCGCTGATCTGCTCGATCAGGCTTGCAAGTCCAAGTATTGACGAGGGGTCTCTTGCGTTGGCGACTGCCCTGTCGAAGATGACGTGACCATCGAATCTTCCAGCATGCTGCATCGTTTCTTGTTGGATTTCCGCTTTTAACGCATTTTGAAAGTCTTCAGGAGAGAAATAGGGTCCGCGTGAAAGGGTGTCGGCATACGCCTCATTGACGATCCTTTGAGCGCGGCCTGCAGAGATTCCGCTTGCTTGCAATTCGTTAACAAGTGAGTTGTTCAAGATGTCGACCTGGCTTGCTCCCAGCCCTAAAAAGGCTAGCGCCTCTCCGTTGACCGCAAAAGCGGCAATGCTGTTCGCAAGGAACAGCGCATCATTAAAGTTAAATCCAACGCCTCGTAATTCGTTTAACAGGCCGTCCCTGAATTCCCGATGCGTTTCAAAGAGGTCTCGGTTGACCAGCGCGCGTTCGATGGCAGAATTCAGTGTCAATTCAAACAGGAGTTGATCGGAAGGCCGCACAAAGTTTCCAGAGGCGACAGCGATCAGTTGATCTGCGACAAAGGATGCCTGTGTCGGGCTGAGTCCTCTCATGATCAGATCCTGGGTAATTTCGTTCCTGACAAAGTTTCCGCCGAAAGCAAGGTTCCTTAACAATGAGTTTCCTAGAAGAACTGAAGAGAGTCCTGGGAATCGTGTCAGTGGAACGGCAACGCCGACAGTTTCGATAAAGTTGCTGTACTGAGTTGCCAGACCCCAAGCATCTCCACGGTTAATTCCCATGGATTGAAAGACTTCTGAGAGTTCGTTTCTCAATCTGACGCGGGAGCCGAATCCTCCATATTGGAGCGATCGCACAACTGCGTTTGAAAGCATGACACCTGCAATCCCTGCATCGAAGCCGTAAATGTTGTTGACGATCGAGCTGGCAATGATTGATGTATCCAAATTCAAGCCAAAAGCGACGTTTAAGAATTGCGCTCCGATATCTCCTCGTATCAGTGCTGTCGTTTCATTTGCCAGCCTGTGGGCATGGAAGGGGTTGAGCCCTTCAGCTCTGTATTGCAGATAGAGTTCGTTGCGCAATCTGCCATAGGTTTGCAGTCCGACGCTTGCCAATACCACATTGTTGATGGCGTTGTTGACAATAGCCGCAGCGAAGCTTGTCGAGTATCCGAGTTGAAAGACAAGCCGATTGGTTAGGTTTTGCTTCAGGAACAGAACGCTCAATGGGTTATCGAGAACATCACGGATCGATGAGGCGGCTGTTGTTGCGATGAGGATATCTGTAGGCGATAGGTGCGTGAGTTGAGCAAATATCTGAGGGACAAGTCCCGGAATTCCAAGTGTGCGTGCGAAAAGAGCTGTTGACACTCCCAGTAAGGAGATGTTCAGCGCAGCTGAAACCTGATTTGAAAACGCCGCGTAGCTGCCGATTGACAGGAAGCCGAACGTATTGTTCAGGCGTATCGCGTTGCCCAATCTGACATGAGCGCGTTGTAATCTATTCACTGCACTTGCAATTCTAAATGGGTTTCCTGAGGCGATTGCGTTCTCGAGCCTTTGTTCTGCCCTTGCAACGTTGCGTGCCGCAGAGCGGACGCTGTGTCTGGCGTAGAAACCAAGACGGTTGATCTGGCCATTAATAATGCCCCTGACGATTCCGCTTGAAACAAGGCTTCCAATCTGTCCCGCAAATGCTAAAGCGATCGACGCTTGCACTGCTGGACTTGATGCGGCCAGGGAACCAAATCGCGATGCTAAAAACCTCATTGCGGGAAAAGAACTTAATAGAGCGCTTCGCGACAGCAGTTCTAACGCTGTAAATTGCAGCCTTGAGAACAGCCGCGCAGAGATTGGAAAGGACAGGTTCTGGGCGATCGTTTGGAAAAGCGCGCGGGAAAGCGCGATTTCAAGGTTTCTCGTGTGCAGTCCAAGTGCGTGAGCCGCAAGTCCAATTCCACCGATTGCGTTGACGGATTGCAGAAAGACATCATTGGCTTGATTGAGAAACCCGTATGGCAATGTCAATGTATCTCCGGTCAATAGAGCATATTGGTTTAGGTCGATCAATGCATTGGCAAGATCAAGCGCCCGGTTAAAAGATCCTAGATAGCTGAACGTTGTCATTGCAATTGGGATGAAGTGCAGGATCATCATTTCGTAAGTGGGTACAGAAGGGATGTCTCCGGGATAAGCCGGCAGTGCGACCGTACCCATTTGAGCTGAGTTGGGTACAGGGAGTTGTGGTCGATTAGGCGTTGGCAGTAGGGGCGCTGAAACGTGCGGTTGCTGTTGCAGGTTCGTAAAAGCGACATTGGGGTTCGGCATGGATGTTTGACTCATATAGGGGAGGGGGCCGAGGCCGTAGGAAGCGCGTTCTGCGTTCACTCCATCCATATGGTCATTATATTCCTGGACCAGGCCGTTATATGCAGCTGTGGCTTGCTGCAGGTTGTTGATGGCCGCCTGGACATCGGGCCTGCTCGCGGCATACTGATTAAACTCATCGATTTTCTTGTCAAAGTACTTGGCGACTACCGCCTCTTTGGTTCCTCCATAGGCATCGATTTCTGCTTGAGATAGACCGCTTATCAGGTCGTTTCTTTCTGCAGGTGAAAGGCTGCTGTAGATATTGTTGACGTCGTTGGCGTCAAGGTTGTTGTACTGTTGGACAATCTGGTTATATTCCTGAATAGCCGCCCGGTCTTCCGCCCACAAATTTTGCATCATGTTGTTATAATCGGCTGTTGCGACTTGTAAATTCGCGTAGGCATCTTGTACTGTGTTACCATTTTCTCCGGAAAAATCTCTCCAGCTGATCACTGTATCGTTCAATTCTCCATGCAGACCTTCCAGACTTTCAGCTGTTTGAGCAATGGCCCTGTGAAATCTTTCAGAAATGAGAGGGTCGAGCATTTGGGCTTCATTGATCGCTTTTTTTAGTTTCAGAATAACTGCGTTTATCAGAGCTGTCAGTTCTGCTATCGAAATTCTTCCTGGAGGCAGGTTGATCTGTCCTTTAGCCAGCAAACGAATATTGTCATCACCTGCTATCATCTCTTCGAGTTGGTCGACAAAAACCTGAGGATCCGTTATCTGAGTCTCTGGAGTCAGTTCTGTATCCGGAGTAGGCGGGATGATTCCTCCTGTGCCTTCACCTCCTATTGGTGTTGAGCTCATTATTTCCTCCTTAGTGGATATATTTTTTAAAATACTTGGAACAGCTGTGTATTAAATTGGTAAATGCAAGAAAATTACATGTTTAGATTCAATTTGTGTTTTTTTGTGGTGCACAACCGTTCACAATAATATATTTCCCTCTAAATATTATTATAGCATTATATTAAATTAATTTATATATGTAATTGCGGAGCCTGTTTCCAGGTCTCGAAGACTTGGACCTGAGCTTGTGCAAGGGGAGCAAGCCTTTTTAACACGAAATTGGTCCAGGTTGCGGGAGAATCCTGGATATTCAGTTCGAATAACGCCCATTTGACAGAAGACTTTTGGTGAAGTTTCATCGAATCGACAAGAAGGCGGATAGGGTAGCCTTTAAAGGTGAACTCAGGTTTCACGTAAAAGGCAGTGTAGCGGATTGTATCATGGGCTATACGGTGGCAGATCATCCAGCCGATCACCCGGTTTTTATAGCGCAGGCCAATGCTGTTAATGGGTTCGATTATCTCCGCATCCTGGAATGGAGAAACCTGAGCTGTAAAATGTCCTTTTTTGTAGTCTTCTTTTATTTCTTCCAGTTCAGATTTCCTGATGGTGGTCCATTTGAACTCCTTGTATCCGGAGGGGAGGTAAGGGGGGCGGTCGTACCAAGGGGGGTTGAATGCCTGCGCATCATAGAAAAAACGGACCATGACGAGTTTTGGGGGAGACCATTCTCGAGCTTCTAAGATTGGAGCGAGCGTTCCTGCTTGGGGATGATTGTGAAAAAAACGGTAAATAATGTAGTTTGCCCCTCTTGAAAACAGCATATTTTCGATTTCAGGGATGAAGATTTCGAAAATTTCAGGTTTTTTATAGTGCATGTCAATATTAATAGTGTGTATATCGGCGTAGTCGAGATCGTCGTAAATTGAGGCGAGGGCCAAACCGATCGGAACACCATTTTTTTCTAAGGCAAGAGCTATTTGTTTAGAAAAAGAGATGTCGTAGGGATCTTTTCCTTCCAGACAACATCGAAATTGTGGAGTTGTCAGCAGGGAGTATGCTTTTTTTTTCTGAGGATCGAGGGTTTGTGTATCTAAGATGATGCATTCCATACATCTTCTTTTTACAGACTTTTAGTGTTTTTGAGAAAAAAAATAAACGCGAAGGGGAGAAATATACTCGAACCGATTATGGCATTCTTTGAGCCTTTGTGGCTTTGTGTTTCATTATATCCCAACTGGCCTATTGGCAAAGTGAAAAAATTCAAACACAAAGACACTGAGACACAAAGATTGTACACATATGCAAGTTACCCGTGTCACCGATTGAAACAATCAATCACCGACTGATAAATTAGGCGATCTTCTTACGCTTGTTTGAATGCTTGATGTGCGGAGGTTTGTTGTCAGCAATCGTATCTTTGTCGATGATGATTTCCTGAACCGTATCGTCAGAGGGAACATCGAACATAAGGTCACGCATCGCATTTTCCAAAATCATCCGCAAAGCCCTTGCACCCGTTCCTGCTTCAATCGCTTTTTTCGCAACTTCCTGCAGAGCGTCATCAGTAAATGATAACTTTACGCCTTCCATTTCAAACATCGAAATGTATTGTTTAATGACGGCGTTCTTCGGCTCAGTCAGGATGAGGACAAGGTCTTCTACCGTGAGCTCATTGCAGTTTGCAATTGTGTGGAAACGGCCTACGAACTCTGGAATCATACCGGATTGGATCAGATCTTCGGGTTCAACCTGCGCTAGAAGCTCCGACTTCTTGTGTGGATCGACCGATTTTCCTTCCTGAGAGGAAAAGCCGATCGTTGATCGTCCCAAACGTTTTGCGACAATCTGATCGAGGTTGACAAAGGCTCCTCCGATAATGAACAGGATATTCTCGGTGTTCACTTTGATGTATTCCTGGTTAGGATGCTTTCTGCCACCCTTAGGAGGTACATTGGCAATGGTCCCCTCAACAATTTTCAAGAGGGACTGCTGCACTCCTTCACCTGAGACGTCGCGCGTAATCGAAACGTTGGAAGTCGTACGATTGATCTTGTCGATCTCATCGACATAAATGATGCCAAGCTCGGCCTTTGCAACATCGTAATCAGCTGCCTGAACAAGTCGGAGAATGATGTTCTCAACATCTTCCCCCACATAACCCGCTTCAGTCAATGTCGTCGCGTCAGCGATTGTGAACGGTACGTCAAGAATATGCGCCAGGGTTTTTGCGATCAGAGTTTTACCGGAACCTGTGGGGCCGAACAAGAGCACGTTGGACTTGTGAAATTCGATGTCGGACTCTTTCCCTAGCGATTGGACTCTTTTGTAGTGGTTGTAAACAGCTACGGAGATCGCGCGCTTCGCTTTTTCCTGTCCAATGATATACTCGTCGAGACGTTCTTTGATCTCTTTCGGCTTGAGAACGGAGAGCTCGTAGTTTGTCGCTTTCTTCTTGTCCAGTATGCTGGAGCAGAGCCTAACGCACTTATCACAAATATAAGCGCTTGGTCCTGAGATGAGTTTTTCCACACCTTCCTCGGTACGGCCGCAGAAAGAGCAGGAAGCGATATCTTTTGTTGCAGGTGATCTACTTGTCATTTTGACCTGTTGTTTTTTCAATGATGCTGTCAATGAGACCATATTCCTTGGCCTCTTCAGGGCTCATGAAGAAATCCCTCTCAATATCTTTGGCAATTCTTTCCAGTGGCTGGCCCGTGCACTCGACTAAGATCTCATTCAGACGCTGTTTCAAAAAGAGGATCTCTTTCGCTTGAAGGGCAATATCGGAAGAGGTACCTCCGACACCGCCTGAGGGCTGGTGGATCATGACGCGGCTATTGGGAAGAGCATAGCGTTTACCCTTGTCGCCTGCTGTTAAAAGCAGAGCGCCCATCGAAGATGCCTGACCGATGCAGTAGGTGGAGACTGGGCAGGGCAGCCATTTCAATACGTCATAAATTGCCAGGCCTGCCGTGATATAGCCGCCTCTGGAATTGATATAGATATTAACATCTTTTTTGGGATCTTCCATTCTTAAGAACAGAAGCTGGGCGACGACGATGTTGGCAACGTGATCGTCAATGTCTTGGCCAATAAAGACAATCCGGTCCTTTAACAGGCGTGAAAATATATCCATTGACCGTTCGCCGCGGCCAGTGTCTTCGATCACATATGGTGTTAAAGAGGACATTTCAGGCAATCGAATGGAGGGATCGGTATTCTTTTTCTTAGACATGCGTTATTCCTTGAAATTAGACTCTATCTACAGTTCACACAACTGAAGCATTTCTAGCAACGAAAAAAGTTAGAGACACTCGATTTACTCCGCTGTCGCCTGCTCGATTAGGAAGTCTTTGACTTTCTGTGATAATAAATTGACGTAAACCTTACTGCGCACTTCCTCCGGATCCATAGAGGTATCGATCGGGGAAGCCTGACTGTACATCTGCATCATGAGTTCACGAACAAGCTCGTCTTGTGATACAGAGATTTTATTTGCATCTGCGACATGGCGTGAGATGAAGAATAGGCGGAAAGCTTGCTGCACTTCGCTTAGGATCTTCTCTTTCATTTCTTCGAGCTTTTCGGTGATCTCTTCTTCAGTTTCACCGGCGCTCTTCAATTTGTGCTTCATGTAATTTAAACGGTTGTTTAATTCCCGGTTGACCAATGTGTCCGGCACATCAAATGGGAAATTCTTAATTAGAAAGTCGTCCACTTGCATGCGGAGCTTATGCCTCACATCCTCTTCAGCTTGCGTGTTAAGGTTGGAGGTAAGCTTCTCTTTTAGATCTTCTACAGACTCAGCCCCAACTTTTTGTGCCAGCTCTTCATTGAGATCGGGCAGCTTGGGAACTTTGATCGATTTAATTGTGATCTTGCACTCTGTCGGGGTGAATTCCGTATCGGGATCGAGGTCTTCAGAGCGTTCGCTGACACCTTCGACAGTATCACCAATGTTTTTGCCAAGGACCAGCTTCAGCATCCAGTCGCCCATTTTTCCATCGACAGCTTCAAACCGGGTATCTTTGCAGATGAATGTCCCGGGGTTCGAAGCATCCTCGATATCCACATCAATATAATCACCTTTCTCAACGCCGCGGTCTTCGATGTCATCCCAGGAGGCATGATGGAGTTGGATGTTCTTGATTGACTCTTCGATATCTTCGTCAGAAATCTCTTTCTTTTCGATGGAGTTGATTTTTAATGATTTAGGGTCTATCTCAGGTATTTCGGGGGAGGATTCGAATTCGATTTGTATTTTTCCGCCGTCTTTACGGGACGCGTCGCGCAATTCCGGCTTTTCAATCGTATCCTGGCTTAATGGGAAGATGTTGACCAATTTCACGGCTTCCTGAAATGCTGTCTGGACCATAATGTCCTGCCATTCCTGGTTGATGAACTTGCCGTAGTTTTCTTCTACCATCTTCGCTGGCGCTTTTCCCTTGCGGAAGCCGGGAAGAGAGACTTCTTTATTGATTTTCTTGATCGCCTTTTGGTAGGCGGCCTCTGAAGCTAGAGGGGAAACCTGAATGTCCAAACGGACCTTGCAGCCTGGAAATCGGTTTACCGATACGCTAAGGTGTTCATTTTCAAAGGTTTCTTGGCTTTTTTTTGATTCTTGATTCTTGTCGCTCATGATTACCTTGATTGTTATGTACCGATGGCAAACGAAAACTCTGTTTGAGTCTTTATCCCTATTTAGCATTTGCCACAGCAAAAGGGAAGAAATAGCGGGTGATGAGATTCGAACTCACGACCCTCACGTTGGCAACGTGATGCTCTACCACTGAGCTACACCCGCATATGTTAACCGAACTTGCAATTCATTCGGTATCAGGAAAGTGAAAGAAAAAGACTAATTGATTTCTCCGTTTTCACGCAACATTTTTAATCACCAGAGCTAAAAATTTTCGAAATTATGACAATTTCAAAGGAATTTTTTGGATGTTGTACGGATTTTTATTCAGACAGGTTCATAAAGCAGAGAAAAGCGCCGGTTCTAAATCTAAGAATGGAGGAAACTTTGATCTAGAACCGACAGTAGATACTTTTAATTAGTTCGATCATTTTAATTGATTGTTTAAATAAAGTCAAATTATGTACTTTTATAAAACTATTTAATTAAAAACTGACATTATATTTTCCGGGGAAACTGTTGGAGGTGCGTGTATACTGATAAGTTTTTGAGAGGGTGTCTACAAAGTAAATGAAGTTTAGATTGTGACAGATTTTTCTCTGGAAGGATCGCTTGGAAGACGAGGTAAACTGGTATCAGTTGGTGAGTCTGAAAGTGATTCTACCGGGGAAAAAGATGTTGCAAGATGAGCTTCGTTTACTTTGTAGACACCCTCTGATTGGACAAAGTTAATGACATTATCTTCTCGCATAGATATGATGCGATATCTCGACATTCACATATTGGGAAGGAATGCGGTAATGATCAATTTTCGCACGCTTAAAAAAGATTTTTCTCCTTCTATTCTCAATGAAGGGAAGCAGTTTTTCGAACAAAAAATGGTGCTGTCCGCCAAAATTCTGAGTTTGACGGCAGATACTGTCAGGCTCAGCTGTCAAGTCTTAGGCAATTTCGAGAATTCTTATGAATGCGAAATTGAAATTGACCGCCTGGACTCATCGATTATCGATTCCGATTGCGATTGTTCCTACAAGTACGACTGCCAACATTTGGCTGCTGTCGTTTTCTATCTAGAGCAGTATCTGGACAAGCTGGTCGTTGCGTATTCGAAAGAAGCTTCGATCGAAGAGTCCGGTGATATTGACGACGAAGAAAAAGAAACGATCATGAAAACGATCGAAGAAGCGAAGTCCAAAGAGGTTGTCCGCAAGGGGAATAAATACAAAAAAGAGCTTCTGGAAGAGTATGTCAACGCGTCCAAGGTGTTGGGCCAGTCGCCCTTTTTTGTTCCTGAAGAGCATATTCCTGAAGATAAGGCCGAACTCCTCCTTCTTTATTCGATCGATAAAGTGACCGATAATAAAGTTGATGTTCAATTAGCTTTGAGGCTTCCTTCGAGGTCGAAGCCGATGAATGTTCCGAATATCTCGGAATTTTTGGACTCTATCCGCTATTCTGAAAAGCTTTTCATAGGAAATAAGAAATTTCATTTTTCGAGAAGTTCATTTGACAAGATGAGCCTCGGCACCCTCGAAATATTATTGGACCACCTGAAATGTTCATCGGGAACCGAAGACAAGGCGGCTCGCTTTGGCAGTATCGACCTGGAAGCTTTCGGAAATATTTTAGCCCATGCCCATCGGATAACGACTGAAAATCTCCAATCCCTCGTAGGAAATGATGAAGGTGAGGCAAGAAGGCAGATCGTTCAAGGCATTTACAATGAAACTCTGGAAGAGCCGTTGACAACTTCCAACGCCTTTGCGCAACTTAGGTTCGAGCTGGAGTATCTGGAAGTTTCCTCGCCGAAAATACTCCTCAACCCTACTCTTGTCGTCGAAGATAAGCTCATCAAGGTATTAGAAGACGCTCTTCTGTTCGAATGTTCAGATCCGGGAATGATCTATCAGGGAACATACTACCGTTTTGATCCGATGATCAAACGGTGCCACTTGAAAAACCTGTACCCCATTCGCGATATCGTCATCCCTGAACCGCTATTCGGCACTTTTGTCGAAAATTCGCTTCCTGAGCTGCTGCGGTTTGCCGAAGTTGCAAACCAGGAGATGATCGAGAATTTCGTCACGCTGCCGTTCGCCGGAAACCTGGAAGCGGAATGTGAGATCAGCTACCTTGACGGAGAGCTTGAAGCGACTTTGCACTTTTTATACGACACCATCAAAGTGCCGGCATCTCCGAGCCACTTGGAACTGTCCCACATTGATCCATTTGTGACCGAGGATGGCATTGTCGCTAGAAATCTAACTGAAGAAAGAAGGATCATCGACGCGCTTTTCCAGGATTTTATTTTTGATGCAAAACAGGGGAGCTTCTCTGTTAAATCAGAAAAAAAGATTGTCGAGTTCATGACTGAAGTGATTCCTCAAAATCAGGATATCGTTCAGTTTTTATGTCCGGAGAACCTTCTGGACCAGTTTTTATATGACGACACAACTTTTACCCTGAAGCTGAAAGAGACAGAGAGGATCGACCTCTACGAGATTGATTTAAAGGTTAACGGATATTTGAACGGTTTGTCTGTCGACCTTCTCTGGGAGTGTTTGGCATCCAGGCGTTCATTTATTGAATTGGGAAGGGCGAAGTCTAAAAAGCAGGAAGCGAAAAAGAATAAGATCCTCGTTCTGGACCTTGACCGCCTGGCGCCGGTCGTCCAGATCTTTGATGAGCTGGGGATCAACCAGCTGGATGATCATAAGGAGCAAAAACCGCTCTGGAGCCTGGCCAGTATCAATCCTGAACAATTTGAAGAGTTGCCGATCAAGTTTTCGATGAGCAGAAGGTTGATGGAAATCCAAAAACAGATGATCAGCACCGAAGTTCCTGAGTTGAAAGCTTTCCCGAAGGAGATCAAAGCCAGCTTGAGGGAATATCAGAAACAGGGGGTGGGCTGGCTTGAGCAATTAAGGGCGATGCATCTTAATGGGGTCCTGGCCGATGACATGGGGCTTGGAAAGACCTTGCAGGCGATTATCTCATTGACCCAGTATAAAAAGGATCACCCAGACTCATTGTCTATCGTCATTTGTCCGACGTCTCTCGTCTACAACTGGAAAGAGGAATTCACAAAATTCAATCCGAAGTTGAAGACCCTTCCAATCGATGGAACGCCTCAACAGCGCAAGAAATTGATCGGCGGGCTTAAAAAATACGATGTGGCGATCACTTCGTACAGTCTTTTGCAGAAAGATATTGAAGAATACAAGAAAATTGATTTTGGCTATGCAATTTTGGACGAGGCTCAGCACATCAAGAACAGAGCGACCCGCAATGCAAAATCGGTCAAAATGCTCAATTGCGCTCACAGGTTGATCCTGACAGGTACGCCAATTGAGAACTCGCTTGACGAGCTCTGGAGCTTATTTGATTTCTTAATGCCGGGGCTGCTCAGCTCCTACGATCGCTTTGTCGAAAAATATATCCGGTCCTCGACCCAGGGAGACCAGAACAAGCTGGAAAATCTTCGAAGAAAACTGTCTCCTTTTATTTTGCGCCGCATGAAGAAAGACGTGTTGTCCGAACTGCCGCCGGTTTCTGAAATTGTGTATCACTGCCATCTTTCTGACGAACAGAAAAAGCTATACAGCTCATACGCTAAATCCGCGCGCGAGGAACTTTCACAGCTGGTGAAAAAGGAAGGGTTCGACAAGGTGCAGATCCATGTTTTGGCGACTTTGACCAGACTAAAACAGATCTGCTGCCATCCCGCCATTTTCGCAAAAGAGAAGGCTGAGGACGGCGATTCGTCAAAATACGATATGCTGGTTGAACTTCTTCAAACACTGATCGAGGGAGGGCACAAGACAGTTATCTTCAGCCAGTATACAAAAATGCTTCAGATCATGCGGAAGGATTTGCAAAATCAGGGGATCCGTTTCGAGTATCTAGATGGTGCAACAAAAAACCGCATGAGCATCGTGAAAAAATTCAATGAAGATCAAAATATTCCTGTTTTCCTTGTCTCCTTAAAAGCGGGCGGATCGGGACTGAACCTTGTTGGTGCGGACACGGTTGTCCACTATGATATGTGGTGGAACCCGGCGGTTGAAAACCAGGCGACCGACCGCGTGCATCGCATAGGGCAGACCCAGTCCGTCTCTTCTTATAAATTAGTGACAATGGGAACAATTGAAGAAAAAATTCTGGAACTTCAAGAACGCAAGAAAGGGTTGGTCAAGAAAGTGATCAATACCGATGAAGAAGCCATTTCCAAACTGACATGGGAAGAGGTGCTGGAATTATTGCAAACATAATAAAAGGTGAATCATGACTAAGAAATCGGAAACCGGTTTGAAAGAATCTATGAACAAGATGTACTCATCGATTGGGAATTTTAAAAATTTCCGTGGAGTTTTCTCCAATGATATAGGGATTGACCTTGGGACGGCCAACACTCTGGTTTACGTCCGTGGAAAGGGGATCGTTCTAGCCGAACCTTCCGTTGTTGCTGTCGACTCTAATACAAACGAAGTGCTTGCTGTGGGACACAAAGCCAAGGCGATGCTGGGACGTACTCCGAGAAAAATCCACGCTGTCAGACCGATGAAAGATGGTGTCATCGCCGATTTCGAAGTCGCTGAAGGAATGCTCAAGGCCTTGATCAAGCGTGTCACCCCTTCCAGAAGCTTGTTCCGTCCAAAAATTTTAATCGCAGTCCCTTCCGGGATTACAGGCGTGGAAAAAAGGGCAGTTGAAGATTCAGCCCTTCACGCAGGTGCTCAAGAGGTGATCTTGATCGAAGAACCGATGGCAGCGGCGATCGGTGTCGATCTTCCCGTTCATGAACCTTCGGCGAATATGATCATCGACATCGGCGGAGGTACTACCGAGATCGCCATCATTTCGCTTGGCGGGATTGTAGAGTCCAGGTCCTTGCGTATTGCCGGTGATGAGTTCGATGAGTGCATCATCAACTACATGCGCCGTACATACAACCTGATGATCGGT
>Ga0180431_10004520_pt1 | contig 17332 bp, 12 predicted proteins | sample SS_ome_11_FD_132459 | JGI IMG/M metagenome (GOLD analysis project Ga0180431, IMG submission 132459) | Hypersaline lake sediment archaeal communities from the Salton Sea, California, USA - SS_1_MS_1 metaG | ecosystem: Environmental > Aquatic > Non-marine Saline and Alkaline > Hypersaline >... | reverse complement strand
TCCCATCCGCCGCGCATCGTGTATCGACAGCACTGCCAGCACCAGACCTGCCACCGCCAGTCCCGCCACTTTCCAGCCGTAGCCATCGTGGACCGGCTCGGCTCCCACACGCCAATCCACCAGCGCCCAGTGACCCTGTCCACCCTCAGCCACGACTTCAACGGTGTGCAGGCCTGGCGGGAGGCCGGTCGCCAGGGGGACGGTCGTGACTGTGGGCACGCTGCCGTAGAGCACGGCGTAGGCACGGCCCATCTTATCCCGTGGCAAACGGTTGGCTGGCGCGCCGTCCACGGTGACGTATAGAAAGGCACGATAGGGGCCCCGTCGCACCGTCAACGCGACGGATGTACCGCCGAAACGGAAGGTCGCCCGACCATCGTCGTGCTCGGTCGTGAGCGTCGCCTCGCTGGAGGTCGAACGACCAACGTCGGCCCCCACCGGCCCCACACGCCAGTCCTCATCATAGGTGACCCATGGATTAAGCGCCGGGTAGCCCCCGACCGGCCCAGCGTCAGGAAGTGCATCGCCCCACGCGACCACCGCTTCGTAGACCGGGCGGGGCGCACCATCAGGCCCGACTAGCGCGAACCCCCAATGCGGGTCGTCGAGAGCGATGGGGGGCTGGAAATGCTCGATGATCAGCGCCCTGGCCCAGGGCCATTCAGCCCGCGCCCGTTCCAGCGCTGCAACGGTGCGGGCCGCCTGGGTCGCCTCGTCGGTCTGGCCCCATAAGGACGGGGCCCCCGTCCACCCTGGCGGCAGCGCGTTCCACCCCCAATTGCTGGCCCACAGTGCCTTATCCGCGTCACCGTGCTCGACCATCACGTCCCGGAGCAGGAGCCACCGCGAGAAATTCAGCACCGTCTCCTCGGTGCGACGGTCGTCGGGGCCGGTGTCGAAGCCGTAGGGCTTGCCAGCCACGATATCGAAATACGGGGCAGCTCCCGCCTGGTACAGTTGCTCCAGGTAGCGCACATCGCTCAGGTTCTGGGGGCCGGTATCGACCGTGGGGGCCAGACCGGCCAGGAGGATGTAAGCCTCAGATCCTGTCGAGAGCGTTGCTCCGCCTGAGGTCGAATGGTCGGCGGCGCGGATCGCGCGGGCAGTACGGGCCAGCAGGTCGGCGTAGGCAGGCGGGTTGATTGGACCACCGCCCCAGTGATCCGCCAGGTTCGGCTCGTCCCAGATCTGGTAATGGTCCACCCACGCGCCATAGCGTGCGGCGAAGGCGTGAGCGAAACTGGAAAAGCGGTCAGGGTCGGCAGGTGGAACAGGCGGATCATCATCGAGGACGGCCACCAGCCGCAACTGGGGATAGCGGGCCAGCGCGGTCACCATGCGGTCAGGGACCGTCCAATCGAAGCGGCCCGGCTCCGGCTCGATCTGACTCCAATAGAAGGACTGCCGCACCCATACAAAGCCACCCTCGGCGATACGGGCCAGGGTGGCCTCGAGTTCCCGGTCATCGTACTGTTCCAACGCGACGTTGACTCCCAGGAGAGGCACGTCGGCCCCGTTCACGGGGGCGGGGAAGTCACCAGGAAGCCCCCGGATACAATCTTGATGGGCCACGATGACAGCCTGCGCAGCCAGACCCGCAGCGATCAGCAGCACCAGCCACAGGGTCAGGCGAAGCGTACGAAGCCGTGAGTCAGTCACCCGATGTGTCCTCCAGAAACATCGTATACCACCCACAAGAATCTGTCAAGGCTTTCGGTCAGTCTGGCCGATTGACGCAGCGTCCACCTGCGCTATAATCCAGGCTGGCACTACCGCAGAACGCCGCGCCGCCTGGCGCTCATATTACACTGGGGAGCCTACCTTGAACGTCAAGAGTGAAGTGTTGCGAGCCGAGCACAGAATTCGCCAGCATATACGCGAGACTCCGCTAGAGTATTCCTGCCATCTGAGCGAACTCGCAGGCTGTCACGTGTTCTTGAAACTTGAAAACCTCCAGTTCACTGGTTCATTTAAGATGCGAGGGGCAATAAACAAGCTCTTGACACTGAGCGCAGAGGAGCGCGTGAAAGGCGTGGTCACAGCTTCAACGGGCAATCACGGGCTGGCGGTAGCGCGCGGTTTGAAGAGACTGGGAATCCAGGGCACCATATACTTGCCGGAGAACACCTCGCCTCAGAAGATCGAATTGCTGAGCCGGTACGAGGCAGATCTCAGATTCTACGGAAGTGAATCGGCAGAGGCAGAGTCGTACGCGAGAGAAGAAAGCCAGAGAGAAGGCACCATCTACGTATCGCCTTACAACGATCCACAAATCATTGCGGGCCAGGGCACCATAGCGGTCGAGTTGCTCCGACATCTGGATCGTATTGACGCCGTTTTCGTATCCGTGGGCGGCGGTGGCCTCATCTCAGGAATCGCCGGATTTCTGAAGGGAGCGAACAAAGCCACCAGAGTCGTCGGGTGTCTGCCAGAGAACTCACCCACCATGGCCGAGTCCATCTGTGCTGGCCGAATTGTCGAATCCCGGATACAGTCCACCCTGTCCGACGGAACCGCGGGTGGGATAGAGCCCGAGGCCATCACATTCGATTTGTGCGAACAGTACGTAGACGAGTGGGTACTGGTGGACGAGAATGAAATTCGGGACGCGATGAAGCTAATATTCGAACGTCACCGGCTAGTCATCGAAGGCGCAGCAGGGGTAAGCGTCGCCTCGTTTCTGCGAATGAAGGGCCGCTTCAGGACTCACAAGACAGCCAACGTGGTCCTGGTCATCTGCGGCGGAAATGTGGACATCGAGAAGTTTAAGCAACTCGTTTTCTGACGCCCGTCCCCGAGACCCAGGTCAACGGATGGACGCCCCGCTAAAGCGGGGTTTTCCGACTGAAGATAGACTTCCAACTTACCCTTTCATCACGCATCACGTTTCGCGCTTCACGTGTCATAGTATGCCGGCGTCAACAACCGCGCCAGTGCCAGCGTCAGTACATGCTCATAGGCTGTCTGGCGGTCGAGTTGGCCCCTGGTCAGCGCGCCAATCGCGCCACCGCCCTGCTTGGTGTTATGCAACCCCGTCAGCACGTCTATCGCCGGTCCCAATTCGCTCCCGGCCCGCACGCCGGCTGCCACCGACGGCGGGAGCAGTACGCTCTCGCCACCGGCTATGCCCACCACGCCATCCTCGCGCACGACGGCACACCAGGCACACGTGAACACGTGCCCCTCGACTTCCAGCAGTCCCCCCTCGAAGCCGACGCCCAGCGTCGCGCCACTGGTGCGCCGCGCCGCCTGGGCCCGGTTCAGCGCGCCGCGTAGCGTCTCCTCGTTGCCCCACGGCTGGTGCGAGACGCCGCTCGTCACAGCTACCGCCTCGGCATCTACGCCGTCTCCGTAAACGCGACGCAACACCGCGGTTGCCGCCGCGACTTTAACCGGGTTCGTCGAGCCGACGGCAACCCTCACGCGGTTTTCGTCTTCGAGTTCTCCTGACTCACCAGAGTGTGCTTCGATCATAAAACCTTGAGAAACGTCCGTTGCGACTTGATGTTGTCGTATCCAATCCCTTGATAGAAGATGTGAGCCCTCTCTCGGACGACGTTGGAGCGCACGCAAACCGCCTCACATCCCTGGCCGCGAGCCCATTGCTCCGCGTGTTGCATCAAGATCCGGCCAATTCCACGGCCACGATGGTTTTCGTCCACCACAAGCCCCCCTACCTCTGCCTGCAGGTCTGCCAACAACAGCAGGCGAAGATAGACGTGAACCCATCCAACGACGCATCCATCCGCAAGTTCTGCGACGTAGACTGCGTGGCGTTCATCCTGTTGAATGCACTCCAGACGCCGCTGGGCCTCTTCCTGGGAAACAGAGTAACCCAGTTGGTGGCAGAGTATAGCAACACGCCGGGCATCCTCTGGACGCGCAAATCGCACGGTAATCTGGCTACTATCACCGGTTTCTCGCGCCATGGCCTCGCTCCGTCTGTGCCCCTCCGGTTCTCCGTAGCCGACGCCCTTCACGTCCGCTACCCCTACCTTCCATACAGCGACACTTGCAGTCCGTAAAAGTCCCACAGATCAAGTAGATCAAGCTCTTCTTCCAACACTGAGGGAATCAGCCCCTCCGGGTCGGTGTACCAGTGGTGGCTGTAGACCAGCCATACCCGCCTGCGCCCCTGGACAAGCGCCCGCAGCCAAGGCAGGTCGCCCCGGGCCATCTTCGGCTCCAGAACACCCCGGTCAAACAGGTCCACCGGCACCCCGTGTTCAGCCACGGGGCGATTGTACAGGGGGCGAAAGTAATAGTCAAACGGAATCTGTGCCCAGGTCGCGTTGAACAGAATCAGGTCATCGGGCATCACCCGCTGCGCCACGAACGCGGCCGCATCATCCCACTGCTCCTTCTCGAAGTGCACGTAGTATTGCCGCAGCGAGAGGGTGTTGACCGCCAGCACCACCAGCACGACGGCAAGGACGTAGGGCCAGCGGCGCAACTGGCACATCCCAGCAGCCAGCAGCAAATAGAGTGGCAATGACGCCCAGATAAGTGTGCGGTCATAGAAGATGGGTCGCCACATGCTGGCCAGCCACTCGCCGACGAAAGGAGTCGAGAACAGAATGAGCAACAACAAGATGTGTGCTGGACGGCGGCGGAAGTAGGCCAATCCCAGAAGCACCAATCCCGCGAACAGCACGCTCACCGCGGCTACCCCGAAAGGCGGTAACAGCAGGAACTCACTTACAAAGGACCCCGCGACACCGACGACCGTCCCCCAGGTGGGGGCGGGCAGCCAAAACTCCCGGTAGACGCCAGCGCTCTGGTGGATGAAAGCCCGCAGCCAAGGTGACCACAGAAGCAACATCCCAGCCTGGGCCAAGAGCCAGTTACGCAGGAATTGGGTTTTGGGTTTCAGGACTGGTTTCAGGTCTGTTTTCAGGTCTGGGGCATCAGGTTGAACGCACCTGAAACCTGAGACACTGCAACCTGAAACCTGCATCAAGAGCACACCCAATACGAAGAGATTCGTTGCCACAGGGAACAAAACCGCCGTGTTGTGAGTCAACATCGTCGCCACCGTAAAGAACACGTAGCCCAGCCAGGCCAGGTCGGTCTCAATCGTCCGTAGAGCAGGCCGGCAGTGGGTGGTGTGCCAGGAACGCCAAGAATCCACCACCTGTTGGCCCAGCGGAAGCTCGGCGGCGCGGGGATCGGTCAGCAGTCGCACCAGCGCATATAGTGCCAGCGATGCGTTCAGCGTCAACAGCGCGTACATGCGCGCCTCCTGGGCGAAGCGTACGTGGAAGGGGGACACAGCCAGGATCAGCGCAGCCAACAGGCCAACCCTCCCATCGGCCAAGCGGCGGCCCAGCAAGTATATCACCGGAATGGTCAGCGTGCCAAGCAACGCAGAGAGGGCACGCACGGTGAACGCATCGTCGCCCAGGGCCATCCAGAAGTGAAGCAGTAGATAGTAGAACGGGGGATGCTGGTCGATACATACCAGCCACGAGAACATCTCCCCTACGGGCTGGCGGCCCATCCAGACGCTGAACGCCTCGTCGAGCCACAATCCCTGGCTGTCAATCCAATAGAAGCGCAGGAAGCCACCAAGCAGGGTAATTGCCGCCAACAAGCACGCCTGGTGAGGGGCGAATTGCAGATTGCAGATTGCAGATTGCAAAGCGCCTGCACGGTTTATGCTACGATATCGCACCTAGACCATCAAAGCCAGAAACCGCTCGGTGTCATACGTAGCGGCCTGCGCGGCTGGGGACCACCTTGGGAAAATGATGTCGAAGGCATGATCCGTATCAGGGAACTCTACGTAAACCGACGTGTCCCCCGCCTTGCACAAGGCACGGTGGAGATGTCGCACGTCCGGTGCCATGCCGAACATATCGTGCGTGCCCTGCAGCAGCAACGTGGGCGGGCAGTGTGGCCCGACGTGGTTGATCGGTGATCCAAGCTGATAGAGCTCCGGCACCTCGTCTGGTGTGCCGCCAAGCAAGTTGGGCAAAAAGCCCGCGTAGCCGACGTACTTGCCATCGGGTGGCAGGACTCTCGCACGCCGGCCAAGCGATCCCATCCTGGCGAGGAGCGCTCGCCCTCGTCGCGTTCTGCCAGTAGTGGAGTTTTCCTGCCTCGAATGAGAATTTGACGACGCATGAAAAGCCTTCAGGTCCGGTGGTCCGTAGTAGGACACCACCGCCCGCACCGACGTGTCCACATCCACGTCAGCGGACTGAAATTCCGGGTGATCGGGCGCGTAGGCCGCCAGGAGCGCCAGTTGCCCTCCTGCCGAGCCGCCTATCAGAATGATCCGCTCCGGGTTCACCCCGTATTCGGCAGCGTTGGCCTTCATCCAGGCGACGGCCCGCTTCACGTCGGCCACCATGGCCTGCAACTGCGCTCTGGGTGCCAGTGTGTAGGCCACGTCCATGATCACGTGTCCCTGACCGGCCAAGTGCCGGAAGAAGCGCCGCGTGCCCATATCCTTGTCCAGATAATGCCAGGCACTGCCATGGAGATAGATGATCCCTAACCCGGTACGCGACACATTGTCCGGGGGCTGCCACACGTCGGCCAATAGCGGATCCCCTGTTTCCTGGTGGGTTCCGAAGACCACGTGTCGCTGCCAGGTGACTTGCGGCGGGTCTCTTACCACCGGCGACCAGCGTTTCTGGAGCATGCGCGCGCGTAATTCGGGTGGTATGCGCGATTGCCAATCCGACCCGAAGGCTTGTGCAAAACCGTCGTGCGGCGCGGTGACTCTGACCACGTGCCGCACCGCCACGGCAGTGCCGAACAACCCGGCCCATACCGCCTTCCGGTCCCTGCGCGCCAGGCCGATCAACGCACCCAGCCCACCCATCAGCGCCAGGAACGGAGACCACGCGCCTGCCACCAGCTTGGGCACTCCCAACACCGTCGACGTCCACCCCGACCTGGGGCGAATGAGAGTCAGACCGCCCAGGAACGCCGACAGATAACTCAGGATTCGTGATATACGCTTCATAGCCCCGCCTCCGCCCCATATTGATGCCACGATCGTGGCGCTTTGGCCCGAATGCGTGCCCCAACCGGGCACAGGTCGTCATATTTACCACCACAGAAGCCCCCGCCAGCGACAGTACTGGCAGGGGCCTTGCACTCAGAGCCGCTACCCGCCCCGATTATAGTACTACACCGTGACTTTGTCCAAGAGATGTCGTGGGCGTCAACGATTCGGGACACGTCATTGAGAAGCTAGCGTAGAACGAACGCTTTCGCTGCAGCATCGTTGACTTTTGGCGGCTAATGTGCTAAGATATGAATGGTTGGTCTTATCAGCGGTCCCTATCATCCGTCGTGTGGTTCGGTTACGCAATTTATCGTTTCATTCATTCTGCATTGCGAAGTCGTCTGAACTAGAGGCGAAACCGTACCCAGGCATGCTCATGCTAGATAGTGTAGTGTGCCTTTTGGCAGGTGAGGACCTTACTGGTACTCACCTGTTTTTGTACCGACTTCGCAGATTGGGTTTTATTCTTGATGTTTTATTCTTAATTGTGTGGAGGTTACTCGTGAGCGCAGAATTCATCTCTCGTATTGTCGGTATGATCTCGATGGCTGTTGGAGGATCCTTTCTAGGCACCTACGTAGCGGGACAGTTAGGAGGCTCACCCTACCTATATGTAGCCGTCTTCCTGCTCGTCGGTGCGCTGATCGGCCTGGTATTGACACCCTACGTGACAGTGCGGCCCTTCTTGGCTTTGCGGAAGCGCATCCGCCAGGCTCCCGCACAGCAACTGCTAGCCGCCGTAATTGGACTGATCGTCGGTTTGGTCATCGCGGCCCTGTCTTCGTTCCCGCTCTCACTGCTTCCCCCACCCTTCAGCCAGGTTCTGCCCTTCGCCGCTGCCGTGCTTTTCGGCTATCTGGGAATCATGGTGATGATCACCCGTCAACATGACATCCTCAGCATCATTCGTGGGCAAATGCCATCGCGAGGCGAGGGTTTGGACACTGGAAGCAACGGGGGCAGATCCGTGTTACTCGATACCAGCGTCATCATTGATGGACGCATCGCCGACGTTAGCCGTACTGGCTTCATTGACGGCGAAATGCTGGTACCGCGCTTCGTACTCAACGAACTCCAGCACATTGCCGACTCTCCCAACAGCCTGCGTCGCAACCGTGGCCGTCGTGGATTAGATATGCTGCACCGACTTCAGACTGAGTCCATCACGCCAGTGCGCGTCACGGATATGGACATTGAGGGAGTGCGAGAGGTCGACGACAAACTGGTGCTGTTGGCCAAGCGGTTACACTGTCCAATCGTCACCAACGACTACAACCTCAATCGCGTAGCTGAGTTGCAGGGCGTGCGGGTGCTCAACCTCAACGAGCTAGCTAACGCTGTCAAAGCGCTCCTGCTTCCCGGCGAGTCACTCACCGTCAAAGTTGTTCAGGAGGGCAAGGAGATTGGCCAGGGTGTAGGCTACCTGGACGACGGCACGATGGTAGTCATAGAAGACGGAAAACCATACGTTGAACAAGAAGTTGAAGTTGTGGTAACTAAGGTGTTGCAGACGGCGGCCGGTCGTATGCTTTTCGCCCGGCTCGAAAGGTAGAGGGCAAGGGAGGATAACACAATGAGTCTGCAAATCTACAACTATCTGACTCGCAAGAAAGAGCCCTTTGAGCCCCTGGAAAGAGGGCGGGTGGGAATGTACGTCTGTGGCCCGACGATGTATGATCATGCTCACCTTGGTCATGCCAAGCTGTACGTTGCGATGGACGTTATCGTACGTTACCTGCGTTTCCTGGGTCACAAGGTCCGCTACATTCAGAACATCACCGATGTGGGCCATCTATTGGATACCGGCGAGGATCGCATCATCAGGGGAGCCAGGCGGGAGCGGGTCGAGCCGATGGAGGTGGTGGAGACTTTCACCCGCTCTTACTTTGATGACATGGACGCTCTGGGCGTGCATCGACCCAACATCTCCCCCCGTGCCAGTTGCCACATTCCCGAGCAGATAGAAATTATCAAGACACTGCTGGAGAAAGGGCATGCCTACGAAACGGAAGCAGGCGACATCTATTTCTCGGTGGAGCAGTTTCCCGAGTATGGGAAACTGTCTGGGCGCAAGGTCGAGGAGCTGGAGCCCGGTGCACGAGTAAAGGTGCGGGAGGAAAAGCAGCATCCAGCCGACTTCGCGCTCTGGAAACACGCTGAGCCGGAACACATTCTGCGCTGGCCCTCCCCCTGGGGTTGGGGCTATCCAGGCTGGCACATTGAGTGTTCAGCGATGGCAAGCAAATACTTGGGCGAGACGTTTGACATCCACGGCGGCGGATTGGAAAACATCTTCCCTCACAACGAATGCGAAATTGCCCAGTCGGAGGCGGCTACTGGGAAGCCCTTCGCCCGCTATTGGATCCTGGCAGGATCCCTGACAGTGAACGGAGTCAAGATGAGCAAAAGCCTGGGCAATTCCCTCACCATCAAAGAGGCACTCAGGCTTTATCGTCCAGAGGCAATTCGTTTATTTATCCTGTCCAGTCACTACCGTGGCCCCATGGATTTTGGCCGCGATGCAATGCTGGCGGCTGAGCGAGGTGTCGAACGCTTGCACAACACCGTGCGTGCACTACGAATGGAGATGGAGTACTCCATGCCCTCGGGTACAGCAGACCTCTCCTATATCACCGACCTTGATCCCTACCGTGACGCGTTCATTGAGGCAATGAACGACGATTTCAACACACCCCAAGCAATCGCTGCCCTCTTTGACCTCAGCAAGGAAGTAAACAGCCTGCTGACTTCGGGGCAACCGGTGAGCCGGGGCACACTAGCAGCGATGGACGGCCTCTATCGCGAGCTAGGCGGCAAGGTCCTGGGTATCATCCCCGAGGATCTGACCCAAGAGATCAGCAGTGAGTTGGTCGAGGGCTTGGTGAATATCTTGTTAGGCATCCGACAGCGATGCCGCGAGGTCGAGGACTGGGAGCAGGCGGATGCACTGCGTCGCCAATTGGCGAAACTCGGCGTCACGGTCGAAGATCGGCCTGATGGACCAACCTGGCGGTTGGAGAATAAGGAAGGGTGAGAGAACGTTCTGAGATTCTCTATGGGCGGCACGCGGTTCGTGAGTCTCTGCGAGCCGGGCGGCGCAGGTTCCACAAATTGATGCTGGCCGAAGGCATCCGGCAGACGGAGGTCATCGGCCAGATTGTTTTTCTGGCTGAGCGGGCTGAGGTGCCGGTGACCCGTATCGAACGCCGTGACTTGGACCGTCTCGGCCACGTCAACCACCAGGGTGTAGCACTGGAGACAGGTGACTATCCATACAGCACGCTTGATGACATCTTGGCTTTGGCGAAACTCCGTGGTGAGGTCCCTCTACTCCTGTTGCTTGACCTGCTGCAGGACCCTCAGAACGTGGGAAGTCTGCTGCGTACCGCTGAGGCCGTGGGCGTGCACGGGGTAGTGATTCAGCAGCGAAGGGCAGTGGGTATCACACCGGCAGTCGTCCGCGCGTCAGCAGGTGGTGTGGAACATGTGCTGGTGGCACAGGTAACGAATCTGGTGACCGCCATCGACCAGCTCAAGGCACACGACGTGTGGGTGGCGGGACTGGAAGCGCTGAGCAGCCCACAGCAGTACGACCAGGCAGACCTGACCATGTCGCTGGCGATAGTCGTGGGCAGCGAGGGGAAAGGGTTACGACGACTGGTGCAGGAGCGATGCGACTTCCACCTACAACTTCCTATGCTCGGTCAGGTGACCTCGCTTAACGCCGCCGTGGCGGGGTCAGTCGTGCTTTACGAAGTGCTGCGACAACGCAGGACACAGGCAACAGGGCGAGAAGTGGAAAAAGGCAAGGGACTCAAGATCGCCAGCTAGCACGTACCCGCCAGATGTGGACCGGCCGGCCGATCTAAAGAGATCGGCCGGTGTTGTCGTTTGGAGGAGATATGATAGAATGGCGTACTCGACAGAGATTTGCGATCCCAACGAGACACCAGTGACAGACAGGAGGCGGAAGAAAATAGGAACAGAACACGCACGCCGCGTTGACTGGCGGGTCGCCGTGGGCATGGTAGTGAGCGCCGTGTCTTTGTACATCGCCATACAGAACTTGAAGCCCCTGGAGGTCTGGCGGGCCTTCCGGCAGGCTCATTATCTCTGGATTGGACCGGCCATAGTCCTGTACCTTTTTGCATTGGTGATACGCACTCTTCGCTGGCGAGCACTCCTATCGTCCGAGCGACGGATTCCTCTGCGAGAACTCCTACCGACGATGGCCATGGGGCGCGGGGCGAACAACATCTATCCTTTCCGCACCGGTGAAATCATACGCGCGCTGCTGCTCAGGCAACGCAACGGGATTCCCGCCGCCACCGGATTGGCCGCCATATTGGTCGAGCGCGTCTTCGATGGGCTGACCATGATCCTGTTTCTCATCCTGGCAGCGCTCATCGGAGGTATCCCCAATTATCTGAACTACATCTTGTGGGCAGCATTGGCAGTCTTCGGCGCTGCGCTGGCATTTATCTACGCCCTGGTACTGTGGCCAGCCTCCATCCAGCGCCTGACGGAGAGGTTTATTGACCGTGTCACTCCACAGCGCTTTCGTTCACAGCTTCACGTCATCACTGAACGCTTCATCTGCGGTTTCGCCTCCATCAAATCTGTCCTGACATTGACTTTGGTCATTCTCTTCTCCATCACCGTGTGGACAGCAGAGACATTGAGCTACCGGCTGCTGATGAATTCGTTTAGCTTTGACGTCAACCTACACCATCTCCTCCTGATGAGCAGTACAGCCAACCTGGGCACGGCACTCCCCTCGGGCCCAGGTAACCTGGGCACTTTCGATGCACCAGCCATCCTGGTGCTGACCCGCGTCGGCATCCCTGAGAACACAGCCATCGGCTACCAGACTTTGCTGCATGCGGTGCTATGGTGTACGGAGACCTTCGCCGGACTGTGGTTCATGTGGCGAAGCGGCCTCCGAAAGACGGACCTGGACCAGACGTTGGCCGAACAGCCAGTCGCCTATGACCGCGAGATGCCCAGGTCTAACAGGTAGAGTAGCAGTCAAATTGGCGACGCGGGCAGGGCTCTGAGGTGTGCTTATGGACATTGGAATCGTCGGTGCCGGGATCACCGGCCTTACCGCTGCATACGAACTGACGAAACGAGGACACGCCGTCACCGTCTACGAGGCGCGGCCCTACGTCGGCGGGCTGGCAGCGGGGTTTCGCGACGAACAGTGGGAGTGGCACCTTGAGCGCTTCTACCATCATTGGTTTGCCTCCGACGACGACGTCATCGGCCTGATAGACGAACTGGGAGGGGGCGACAGTCTCTTCTTCCCCTGGCCCACTACCTCCGTTTATTACCAAGGGCAAATCTACCCGCTCGACAGCCCCGTTCCCTGGCTCAAGTTCATTCCGCTCTCGCAATTGCATCGCACCATTCGCGTGATTCAGTTCACGCCTTTGTCACTGATAGATCGCCTGCGGTTCGGATTGGCGGCGTTCTACTTGACCCTGACCAGGAACTGGCGCAGGTTGGAGGCCGTTCCGGCGCACGAGTGGATGCGCCGCGCAGCGGGCGAGCGGGTCTACGAGGTGATGTGGCAGCCGCTCTTGATCAGCAAGTTCGGCGAGGAGCACTACCGGGACGTCAACATGGCTTGGATGTGGGCCAGGGCATACAAACGCACTGCCAGACTGGGCTATTTCGTCGGCGGGTTCCAGAGCTTCGCGGATCTACTGGTCGAGCGGGTACAGGCGCAGGGCGGGGAGGTGCGGCTGCAGGTGCCAGTGCAGGCCATCCGCACCGTCACCGATGGCCACCTCCAATTGGAGACGCCCGGGGGGACGGAGGAGCACGAGCGAGTCATCGCTACCTGCTCTCCTAGTGAAATGATATGCCTGGTCCCCGCGCTCCCCCTCGACTACACCGCGAAACTGGAGCAACTCAAATCCATGGGCGCAATAGCGCTCATCCTCGCTCTCAAGCATCGCCTGACGGATGGCCACTATTGGACCAACATCCCTGCAAGCGAGGGCCTCCCGTTCATTGGACTGATCGAACACACCAACTACATATCTTCTGAGCACTACGGCGGCGATCACCTGATCTACTGCGGCGACTATCTGCCGCCCGACCATCCGTACTTCGGTTACAGCAAGGAGCAGTTGCTGGAAACCTACCTACCGGGAGTGGCCGCCATCAACCCCGAGTTCCGTCCCGATTGGATCCGGGCCAGTTGGATGTTCGCCGAGAAGTACGCTCAGCCAGTTCCCACGCTCAATCATTCCCGCAACATCCCCGCGCTTAAGACGCCCATTCCCGGGCTGTGGATGGCGAATATGAGCCAGGTCTATCCGTGGGATCGGGGAAGCAACTACGCCGTGAAGATCGCACGGCAGGTAGTACAGGAGGTGACGCGTTGAAGGCCGCAATCCTCACCATCGGCGACGAACTGACTTGCGGCTACCGGCTGGACACCAACTCACAGGCTATCTCGCGCCGCCTTGCCTCCGTGCCCGCCGAAGTGACGCTGCACCTGACCGTGGGTGACGACGTGGCATCCATTCATAGGGGATTGCGGACTGCACTGGACGTGGCCGACGTCGTCATCATCGCCGGAGGGCTGGGACCCACGGAGGACGACTTGACCCGCCAGGCCATCGCCGCCTACTTCGACCTGGATCTGGTGGAGGATGCTGAGGCACTGGCCCGCATGCAGGAGCGGTTCGCCCGGCGAGGCCGCCCGATGCCTGAGAGCAACCGCATTCAGGCCCAGGTGCCCGCCGGTAGCCAGGTCATCCACAACGACCGGGGCACAGCCGCCGGGTTCTATCTGTCAGCCGACGAGAGGCACATCTTCGCCACCCCTGGCATCCCCTATGAGATGGCGGGCATGTTGGAGAGCTTCATTCTGCCCCGACTGCAGGAATTCGTGGGAGACGGCCGCCTCGTCCGACGGGCAGTCCTCAAGGTTTACGGGCTGCCGGAATCGGAGATCAACGAACGTATTCTGCCCATGTTGGCACGGGGCCGTAACCCACTCCTGGGGCTCCTTCCTCACAGGGGTACCATCGCGGTCGAACTGGCCGCCGCCGGCACAACCCCTGAGGAGGCAGAGACGCTGATCGAAACCGACCTGGCGGCGCTGCGGGCTGAGATGGGACGGTACATCATCAGTGAGGACGGGCGTGACCTGCCCCAAGTGATCGCGGACCTGTTGGTGGAGCGCGGACTGACCATCGCCGCAGCGGAACTGGGCACCAGCGGCCTGGTGGCCGCCCGGCTGACCGAGCCGGATGATCACGAAAGGTGGTTCCGGCGTAGCCTCACTTTCAGTTCGGAGCAAGAGGCATCAGGTAGAGGCAAGGATAGTCAACTGACCCGCGAGGATGAAGCCCTAGCAATGGCGAGCGCTATCCGGCAGGCCTCCAGCGCTGACATCGGCGTGGGAATAGGGAAGGTCACCGTCCCGGAGAACAGCCCGCCGGATCGGCCCTACGGCGTGGTCTGCATGGCAGTGAACGTGCAGGGACGTGAAACCTGCCGCCAGATCGGTTTCAACGGTGACCGCGCTTGCGTGCGGGAGTGGGCTGCCGATGCCGCGCTGGCACTGGTGCGGCTGTGGGTGCTGGAGCAGTCTTCAACGTGATCCGGCGTCCCCCACCTCGGCTTCCTGGCACAACCGGATGCCCTCCAGCGCGTTAACCTCCTCGGGGTCTATCTGGAGCGCAGCGTCGAAGAGAGGATAGGACTTCTCGCACTCTGCCATGTAGAAGTGGGCCAGGCCTAGCGTGTAGAAATATTCGATCGGAGGGGCCTCGACCCACACGGCTTCAAGTTCCACCTCCACGCTTCCATCGCCCTCCGTGCGGAGCCGTCCAGTGTTCAGCGGATCGCCGGAGAGGGTATTCACCCCCTTGAACCAACCCACGTATGCCTGATCCCATTGGGGCCTGGGCAGTCCCTGCAGCGTCACTGTGTACACGCCCGTGCGCGTGTTGAACATCACACTGCCGGCGGCGTTGCTCCACGCCGCATCATCCTCCTGAGATACCAGCACGGCCTGCAACGTATCCTCGCCATCGTCAGATGCGGAGGAGGACACAGGGACAAAGTCGCCACGCAACACTACGTCGGACGACGGCTGGGTGACGTCACTACCCAGACCCTCAACGGTGACGTAGAACGACTCGGCCCGCTTCCGTGCCGCGAAGCATTCCAAGTGAATCGCCCGCTCAAAATTAGGGATGGCCGATTCGTAATTGCGGCGACCCCAGTAGTTGATCGCCAGATGACCATACGCCCGGCCGAATTCAGGGTCGACCTCAACTGCCTGGTTCAGGTACGTCTCAGCGCGTTCAAACTCCCCTATGCTGAAATACGCCCAACCCAGCCTATCGTAGGCCTCCGCGCTATCAGGGCTGATCTCACTGGCCCGCTGGAAACTACGGATCGCTGCGTCCAGATCGCCCAGTGCGACGTAGTTTCGTCCGACGGCAAGATGAATGTACGCCAGGTTGGGATGGATCTCCAGCGCCCGCTCGTATTCTTCAACCGCTCCCCAGTAGTTTCCCTGCATCTCCAGGACGTAGCCGTAATTGCGGTGGACGTCCACGCTGTGGTCGTCCAATTGCAAAGCGGTCTGGCCCGCCTCTGTGGCCTCTCCCCAGCGCACAGCGTCGGCATACGCCTCAGCCAGGTAGGCATACGCTTCAGCGTAGGTGGGATCCAGTTCGATGGCGCGCGCGCAGGCGTCGATCGCCTCTGGAACGTCACCGTTCCAGTCATAAGCCATGCCTAACACGGCCCACGCACGGGCATTCTCCGGCGCCATCTCGGTTACCTGTTGGGCACGCCGCACCGCTTCAACCGTGCGTCCCTCAAGTACCAACAGCCGCGCCAATGGGATGTGCAACAACACGTCATCGGGGTCGAGCGTAATCGCCCGCTCGTAGGCGGCAATGGCACTTCCCAGAGATCCCTGCAGGTAGAACTCCTCCGCCTCGGCGGCATAGGAAAGCGCAGAGCGCGTCGGCGTGGGGGTAGGGACGAAGGGACTCTCGATCTGCTCCTGCTTGACCATAGCATAGACGTATATGCCAGCGCTGATCAACATCAGCAAGACCAACACGCGAAACGGAGATGAGCGGCGCTTCTTTCTCTGTATTGTTGGCTCAATGTACATTCAGTTCATCGCCTTCCACAGGTGGTGATGTAGAACAATGATAGCATTTTCGCGGGGTAAGTCAAGGTTGCTCCACCCACTTGTTGTGGTAGAATAAACCAATCTTATGGTACGGGAGGTGGATTGTGCACAACCTGATGGTCACCGGTGGAGCGGGGTTCATCGGCTCCAACTTCGTCCGCTACATGCTGGAGAAGTACCCCGACTACAACGTCATAGTTTACGATAAACTGACCTACGCCGGGAACCTGGATAATTTGAAGGGCATCGCCGAGCAATTCGCTGACCATTATGCCTTCGTGCAAGGGGATATCTGCGACGCCGCTACAGTGCGAGAGAGTATCCACGACCACGGTGTGGACACAATCATCAACTTCGCCGCCGAAAGCCATGTGGATCGTTCCATCATAGACCCCGACGCCTTTATCAAGACCGATGTCTACGGCACCTACGTACTGCTAGAGGCAACCCGCGAGTTTGGACTGGAGCGGATGCATCAGGTAAGCACAGATGAAGTCTACGGTCACGTGCCAGAGGGGGCTTCGAAGGAGATCGATCCTGTCGATCCGCGCAGCCCCTACGCCGCCAGCAAGACCAGCGCCGATCTGCTGGTCAACGCATATCACATCACGTACGACTTGCCGGTCACAATCACCCGGGGAGCGAACAACATCGGCCCGTACCAGTACCCCGAGAAGGTCGTGCCGCTCTTTGTCACGAACGCAATTGACGACCTGCCGCTACCTCTCTATGGTGATGGGCTACAAGTACGCGACTACCAGTACGTGCTGGATCACTGTGAGGCGATCGACCTGGTCCTCCACAGAGGAGAAGTCGGCAGTATCTACAACATCGGCACCGGTACCGAAATGCGCAACATTGATATGGCCCATCTACTCCTCAGCATACTGAACAAGCCGGAGAGCTTGATCCAGCCCGTGCGCGATCGACCTGGTCACGATCGCCGCTACGCGCTCAACGTCGACAAGATCCGTGCATTGGGATGGGAGCCGGCCCACACCTGCGAGGAGGCGATCGACAAAACAGTGCACTGGTACATTGAGAACGAATGGTGGTGGCGACCGATCAAAAGCGGCGAGCATTATCAGGAATACTACAAGCGGCAATACGAGGGACGGGAGGTCACTACATCG
>Ga0180431_10004518_pt1 | contig 17338 bp, 12 predicted proteins | sample SS_ome_11_FD_132459 | JGI IMG/M metagenome (GOLD analysis project Ga0180431, IMG submission 132459) | Hypersaline lake sediment archaeal communities from the Salton Sea, California, USA - SS_1_MS_1 metaG | ecosystem: Environmental > Aquatic > Non-marine Saline and Alkaline > Hypersaline >... | reverse complement strand
TGACTGAGAAGACCTGGAAAACCAATGTCCCCGGCGCTGCCCCAGCCTGGCAGTACGGGCAGGCTGACGATGATTTCACCACAAGCAAAGACATGGCTTTGAAAAAGTTTACTACCATGACTGGCAACTATGATCTTCAATACCTTCCAGATGACGCCACGGATCGCTCGGACGATTTTGGCAAACCAGTGCCTCCAAAACTTATTGGAACCTGGATTATCTCAGGGACGCGACAAATTCCGGCCCCCGGCGCTCTCGTGCTCGCAAGCCTGGGTGTGGGAGTAGTGGGCTGGCTGCGTAGAAGCAGGACGCTTTAGGCAGAATGACATTGATTGAGCAGTACTTGAAGGAGCTTTGAGTTTCATACATACAGGGCGTCTGAGTTCCTGCTCCCACCTCCGAGGAACAGGGACTCTCCTGCAAATCTTCTGAGACGCCCGGTTCAAGAAACTTGCAGGATCATTTCTTAAGCTGCACGGCGTTGCCCTCTGTCGATTTCGGTGGCGGTCTATCTGCCGGGCCTTGGGCGATCGCAGAGTCATAGAAGGAACGACAGCCGCCTTAGGATCGGTCGCTCTCAGCTATTGAGCCGCAAATGCTCTCCCTGTGTTGTATTTGGCGTGCCAATTTGGTATGCTAATAAGAGATGATGCAGGCAGAACAGTCAAATGAATACGGTCAGCAGACAAGCGGCTACGTCTTCGACGTCAAGAAATACGCCATTCACGACGGACCCGGTATCCGCACCACTATCTTCTTCAAAGGTTGCCCTTTACGATGCAGATGGTGCCACAACCCGGAAAGCTGGCAAAAAGCCCCCGAGTCCGGCTTTCGAGAAAGAAGGTGTCTGCGCTGCGGTAGATGCATTGAAATATGTAAGTCTAATGCGATTTCGTTTGTACATGATAAACCTGCCACGGACCCGGGCAAGTGCAGGTTGTGCGGCGAATGTGTAGCCGCATGCCTCAGCAGCGCCAGAGAAATCATCGGCGAGCAGATGACCGTTAGCCAGGTAATGACCGAGATAGAAAAGGACGTTATTTTCTACGATCAGTCGGGTGGAGGCGCCACATTTTCAGGAGGCGAGCCATTAATGCAGCCTGAGTTTCTGTTAGAGCTGCTCGGACAGTGCCGCAAACGCGACGTACATACCGCCGTAGATACCACCTGCCACGCCGATACGAACGTGATCGAAAGAGTTGCTCAGCAGACAGACCTGTTTCTGTGCGACCTCAAGCACATGGATCCGGCCGTCCACAATGATTTTACAGGTGTTCAAAACGATCTGATATTGTATAATATCAAGTGGCTGTCGAATGCCGGGAAGAGAATAACGATCAGGATTCCGATTATCCCCGGCTTTAATAACGACAAGAGCAATATTGAAGCAACCGCAGAATTCGTTAAATCGTTGAATAACGTAACGAGAATCGACATTCTGCCTTATAACAGAGGTGGGAAGGAAAAATCCGCCCGACTCACAACTGATTTCGACATGATGGAAACCGAAGTTCCCGACGCCGAACAGATGGTTACAATTGCAGGAATCCTTAAAGGCTACGGCTTTGAGGTAAAGACAGGAACCTAACGATATGAACGACAGAGTTACAAAGCTGCGCAATCAGAGCGTCGAGACGCGACCGTATATATCGAGTGAACGTGCCGAGCTGGTAACCGAATTTTACGGCAGTGATGTTCCTCTGCGAGAATCCGTTCCGGTCTGCCGGGCTTTGTTGTTCAAGCACATCATGGAGAATAAAGCCCTCTGCATAAATGACGGCGAGCTGATCGTCGGCGAACGCGGTCCGGCCCCGAAGGCAACGCCTACATATCCGGAACTGTGCTGTCACAGCCTTGAGGACCTGAGCATCTTAGACAGCCGGGAGCGTACGCCTTTTGTCGTCTCAGACCAGGTGCGGGAAATCTACGAACGGAAGATAATCCCGTTCTGGACCGGCAAGACTATGCGTGAAAAGGTTTTTGCCGCGATGGACGAGCAGTGGCATCGGGCGTTCGATGCGGGAGTCTTCACCGAGTTCATGGAGCAGCGGGCACCGGGACACGCAATTCTCGACGACAAGATTTACCGCAAAGGTATGCTCGATTTCAAGCACGACATCGCGGAAAATCGCAGGAAACTCGACTACTTTAATGATCCTCGTGCATACGAAAAAGATCAGGAATACCGTGCGATGGATATCTGTGCCGACGCAGTCATTGCCTTTGCCCGGCGGTACGCTGAAAAAGCCGCACAACTGGCGCAGGAGGAAAACGATCCGGCTCGCCGTAAAGAGCTTGAACGAATAGCGGCAGTCTGTTCACACGTGCCCGCTCACGCACCAAGGAACTTCTGGGAAGCACTGCAATCCTACTGGTTCGTGCATCTCTCGGTAATCACGGAACTTAACACGTGGGATTCCTTCAATCCGGGCCGGCTCGACCAGCACTTGCAGCCGTTTTATGAGAAAGGGCTGCAGGATGAGAACCTGACGCGAGAACAGGCCAAAGAGCTGCTGCAATGCTTCTGGATCAAATTCAACAACCAGCCGGCCCCTCCAAAGGTGGGCGTGACCGAGGAACAGAGCGGAACCTATACCGATTTCGCCCTGATAAATATCGGCGGACTCAAGCCGGCCGACGGCACGGACGGCGTCAACGATATTTCCTACCTGTTGTTGGATGTGGTGGACGAGATGCATCTGACACAGCCGAGCGCCTGCATCCAGATCAGCAAGAGTAATCCCGACCGCTTCCTGAAACGGGCCTGCGAAGTCATCCGCACCGGGATCGGCCAGCCATCAGTGTTCAATACTGATGTCATTATCAAGGAAATGCTCCAGGACGGCAAAAATATGGCCGATGCGCGCAGCGGCGGGCCGAGCGGATGCGTGACTATCAGCTCATTCGGCAAGGAAAGCTGCACCCTGACCGGATACATCAACTGGCCAAAGATTCTGGAATTGGCCCTCTATAACGGCATCGATCCCGACTCGGGCGAACAGCTTGGACCCCAAACCGGCGACGCTCGAGAATTTACCTCGCACCAACAGTTAATGGATGCCTATAAGGAGCAGCTCGGATACTTTATCGACCTGAAAATCAGGGGCAACAACATCATTGAACGTCTGTTCGCAAACCACATGCCCGCACCGTTCATGTCTGTCGTGATGGATGACTGTATCGCCCGCGGACTCGACTACCACAACGGCGGAGCGCGTTACAATCCGACTTACATCCAGGGCGTCGGCATGGGAACGATTACCGATTCACTGGCGGCGGTCAAACACCATGTTTTCGATAAACATGACATTGTGATGGATGATCTGCTGGCCGCGATGCATGCCGATTTTGAGGGATATGAAGAACTGCGGCATACGCTTCTGGAGCATTCACCGAAGTACGGCAACGATGATGACTTCGCCGATACCATCACGGAGGAAGTCTTCGACGCTTACTACTGCCTGCTCAACGGCAGGCCGAACAACAAGGGCGGAAAGTACCGCGTGAACCTGCTTCCCACGACCGTGCATATTTATTTCGGCTCGGTGGTGGGCGCCATGCCATGCGGCCGAAGGGCCGCTGAACCGGTCTCCGAAGGCATCTCCCCAAGCCAGGGGGCGGACCGCCACGGGCCTACCGCCGTACTAAAGTCGGCGGCCAGAATCGACCACGTCCGCACCGGAGGGACGCTGCTGAACATTAAGTTCAACCCCCAGGTGCTGGCCGGTGACGAAGGCATCGAGAAACTGGCCCACCTTATCAGGTCTTACTTCAAACTCGACGGCCATCACGTCCAGTTCAACGTAACCACCGCCGATATTCTCAGACAAGCTCAGGAAAAGCCCGAGGAGCACCAGGACCTCATCGTCCGGGTGGCCGGCTACAGTGACTATTTCGTCGATGTAGGAAGGGGCCTGCAAGAGGAAATTATCTCCCGCACCGAGCAGCAGGTATTCTGAATAAACTGCCCCTGTGCTTTAAAATGCCTCCGTAAAAACCGTGCATTCGCGAGGAATTTATGCTATTTTTCTTCCGGCACAGTTTTGTCCTGACTTATCTGTAATGAGCTGGAGACCTGTTATGAAACAATTGTCATTCGTAGTATTCTTTATCATTCTGCTCCTTACCCTCGCAGGCTGCGCGAATAATACCCAGGAGAGCCAACTGCAGGAGTTCATCACCGCTCATGTTGCAAAAATCGAGCCCCTCTCAGACCAGGCCAATCTCACCTACTGGGACGCTTCAACTACGGGCAAGCCGGAACATTACGACAAGTTCCGCGATCTGCAGACAAAAATTCGGCAAGCGCAAAGCGATCCTCAACAATACGCTTTCCTCAAAAAGATGAGGCAATCCGGGAAGGTTAAAGATGCCGGATTAGCCAGGCAACTGGATAAACTTTACTATGCGTTTCTCCAGAACCAAATAGAGCCGGAACTGCTCAGGCAAGTTGTCGAGGTGGACACGAAGGTTCAGAAAAGATACAACAACTTTCGAGGTACAATGGAGGGCCGCAAGGTCACCAACAGTGAAGTATACACGATTCTGACTACGGAAGAAGACACCCGCAAAAGGGAGCTGGCCTGGAAGGCAAGCAAGCAGGTCGGCGAGGCGATCATCGACGACCTTATTCAGTTAGTGAAGCTGCGCAACCGGGCCGCCCGGCATCTCGGCTTCGATAACTACCATACTTTCTCAATTACTACGACTGAACAAAACGTGCGGGAATTGGACGCCATTTTCGCAGAGCTTGAAGCACTGACGGATGAACCTTTCTCCCGGTTGAAGGAGGAGCTTGACCGCATCCTTGCCGACGGCTACGGAATCGCACCGCAGGATCTTATGCCGTGGCACTATCACGATCCGTTCTTTCAAAGGACGCCGCTTGTATACGAGCTGGACCTTGACCGTTATTACAAGGACCGGGACGTTAAGGAGCTGTCGAAGAAGTATTATGCCGGCATCGGCCTGCCCGTGGATGACATTCTTGCCCGCAGCGATCTGTACGACCGCGAGAATAAATACCCGCACGCCTTCAGTACCGACCTGAATCGCAAAGGAGACGTGCGGATTTTGTGCAATCTTCAAGATACCGAGCGCTGGATGGAAACGATTCTGCACGAACTGGGGCACGCGGTTTACAGTAAATACCACGATCGAGATGAGCCGTGGCTGCTGAGAGAACCGGCACACAGCTTCACAACCGAAGCGGTTGCGATGTTCTTCGGCCGGCTGAGCCGCAACGCCGCATGGATGCAGGAAATGCTGGATTTGTCGGATGCCGAACGAGCGGAGATCGAGCAGGTCAGTGAGAAGTACCTGCGGTTCCAGCAGATTCTTTTCGCACGCTGGGCGATGGTGATGTACAACTTCGAGAAGCAGCTTTATGCCGATCCAGATCAGGATTTGAACGATCTGTGGTGGGACCTGGTCGAGAAATATCAGTTGATTCGGAGACCGCCCGGCCCCGCCGACGCCGGCTGGGCCTCGAAGCTGCACTTCACGACCGCCCCCTGCTACTATCACAATTACATGCTGGGTGAGTTGCTGGCTTCGCAACTGCATCACTACATCGTGCACAAGGTCCTTAAGCTGGACTCGGACGAAAATGTCAGCTATGTCGGCGACAAAGCCCTTGGCGATTATCTACGCCGGAAAGTTCTGGCTCCCGGTGCTCTTTATCACTGGAACGGCATGATCGAACGGGCGACCGGTGAACCACTTACTCCCAAATATTTCGTCGATCAGTTCGTTAAATAATACCCGATACTGTCATGAGTGACTGTTTGAATCTCTATCCTGAATAGACGTTTTGGAGCAAAAATATGATCTACTTGGTAGCTATCTTCATCTATTTGCTGGTTCTTGCCGCCATCGGTATCTACAAGTCGCGCCAAGTCAAAACGCAGGAGGACTTCACCGTCGCCGGGCGCACGCTGTCGCCCTGGGTCATGGTCTGTACAATGCTCGCAGTCTGGATCGGCACAGGCTCGATCGTCGGTAACGCCGAGAAGACCTACGAAACTGGAATGGCGGCTTTGATTCTTCCGATCGGGACCTTCATCGGGATGATTTTGCTTTCGCTCATCGCTTCGAAAGCACGGAATATCGAGGCAAGCTCAGTCCCTGAAATTATTGGTGGACGCTTCGGTCAGATTGCAAGAGGGCTTTCTGTGATTTCGCTTATCATCGCATACATGGTTATCGTCAGCTACCAATTCAATGCCGGCGGTGCCGTCCTGGAAGTAATAACCGGGGAAAGAGTTCCCGTCACGCTCCAGACGGGAGCGAAAGTAACCGCCAGACAACTTACACGCGGCTGGGTGGTCTTTACGCCTGACAAGGACTGGCGGGGCCAGACTTCCGTTTCAATTACTAGTCACGATGCAAACGATATAACTCACGATGCAAACGATATAACTCATGATGCAAACGATATAACATATAGTATAAATGTTGTGACCGCCGATGAAATCGCCAAGGCAAAAGAGAAACTCAAGGAACAAAAACGTTCCGTCGCTATCAGGGAGAATAACTACAAAAGGGTCTTCTACAAGGACGAATTGCTTAAGGACCCGAGCTATACTATCTCTTCGGTCCCTGACAATGGGCTTCTCGAATTGAAAGAGCCCAAACTTACCAAAGAAACGGCTACTATCATTGCGGCGACTGCTATCATTCTGTTTACGGTGCTTGCGGGTCTGATGAGTCTTGCTTACGCCGATATCGTGACAGGTATCATCATAACAGTGGCAATGCTGATAGCATTTCCGACTTACTGGTTCATGGCAGGCGGCTGGGAGGGTATGTCTGCGAAGTTTATTGCCATGGGGGATCGACCACAACACATGCAGTTGTGGGGCGTTTTTTCGACGGTGGACATAATCAATTACTGCCTGCCTGTATTCCTTCTTGTACTTGGGGACGCGAACCAGTACCAGCGTATCTTTGCCAGTCGAGACGCCAAGGGCGCCAAATCCGCCGTCATTGCGATGATTTTTGTGGCTCTGGCGATAGAGCTTTTGATTATCGGCTCTGCATGGATTGCGGCGTCCATGACGCCGGACCCGGAGAACGGTAAGTATATACTCATCTATGCAGCCAGGCACTATCTACCGTTGCCCCTTGGGTGTTTGTTCATGGTTACGGTTGTCGGCATTATCATCTCGACCGCCGATTCGTTCCTGCTCGTGCCCGCAACGACGTTTATCAAGGATGTGTACCTCAACTACATCAATCCGAACGCCCCGGAAAAGAGGACCATCTTCTTGAGCAGGCTAATGGTGATTGTCTTTGGAATTATTGCGTTTCTGGTAACACGTATGTTCGGTGAAACAACAGGTTTCTTCGATAAAGCCCTCTATGCATTTACGATTTACGGCGCATCGATTACCCCCAGTTTGGTCGCCGCCATCGTATGGCCCCGCGCAACCAAGGCGGGTGCAATTACCTCGATTCTCGCCGGTACAGTCACCACGCTTTTGTGGGCAGAAGTGATTAAAGACCGCCTGCCCCCCCAATTGGGTAAACTCAAGGCGGTTCTGCCGGCGATAATGCTCTCGCTCATTTGCTTAATAGTCGTCAGCCTCTTTACTCAAAAATCAAAGCCAAGCGGAGGTGATTCATAAATGTTTGCATCCAACGTTTACATCGAAAGAAGAAAACGCCTGATATCCGACATAGGGTCCGGATTGATTCTTTTTCTGGGCAATGAACTTAGCCCCATGAACTATCCGGACAATCAGTATCCTTTCCGGCAGGACAGCTCTTTTCTGTATTTCTTCGGGCTCAATTGTCCGGGGCTTGCTGCCGTCATCGACACGGACCAGGGCGCCGAGTGCGTCTTCGGCGACGACCTGACTGTTGACGATATTATATGGATGGGCCCTCAGCCGCTCCTGAAAGAAAAGTGCCAGGCAGTCGGCATCTCCGAAACCGCCCCGCTCGATCAACTGCAGCCCTTGTTGGATAGAGCCGTCGATCAGGACAGGCAAATTCATTTTCTCCCTCAATACCGGCCTGAGAACGTTCTGAAGATTCAGGAGTTGCTGGACATTCATCAGACGGTCATCCCGGACCACGTCTCTGAGCCATTGATAAGGGCGGTTGTAGCGCAACGATCGTTTAAGAGCGATGAGGAAATCGCCCAGATCGAGGCGGCGCTGGACATGTCGTACGAGATGCAGACGACTGCGATGAAAATGTCTAAGCCGGGCGTCTGCGAGCGCGAAGTCGCCGCGGCGATGGAGCAAATCGTCCTGGCACGCGACGGACGTCTTTCTTTTCCGACGATCTTCTCGATCCACGGCGAAACGCTGCACAACCACTACCACGGCAACATTATGAGCGCCGGCGATATTGCCGTCAATGATTCCGGCGCCGAAACGCCGCTTGGCTACGCAAGCGATATTACCAGGACGATCCCTGTTAGCGGCAAGTTCTCTCAGAGACAAAAAGAGATTTACGCGATCGTATTCGAATCGCAGACCACGGCAATCGAAGCGTCAAAGCCGGGCGTTGAAGTCAGAGATGTCCATCGACTGGCGTCGGAAGTTCTCGTATCCGGCCTGAAGGACCTCGGATTGGTCAAAGGCGACGTTAGCCAGGCGGTTGAAGCCGGCGTCCACACGCTGTTCTTCCAATGCGGCCTGGGGCACATGATGGGGCTCGACGTCCACGACATGGAAGGCCTGGGCGAAGACTACGTCGGCTACACCGACACCATCAAGCGCAATCCGGAATTCGGCTGGCGCTCATTGAGGCTTGGAAAAGCTCTCGAGCCGGGATTTGTCATAACCGTCGAGCCCGGACTGTACTTCATCCCCGAGCTGATCGACCGATGGAAAGCCGAACGGAAGAACATCCAATTTGTCAGCTACGACGCCGTCGAGAAATACAAGGACTTCGGCGGGATTAGAATTGAAGACGACATCCTGGTCACGGAAGACGGCCCCCGCATGTTAGGCGGGCCAATACCCAGGACAATAGACGAAGTTGAAGCTATGTCCTCGTGAGCCTGACGGAAGAGATGAACGAGCCCTATTGACGTAATACGTCGTGCGTAAGGTACGCGACACACAATACGCAATACGCACGACGCAATACGAATTGTCAACTCTTATACTTTTCCCAGTAATCCGGGAAAAATTCCTTCGCCTTGACCTCAAGCTCCTGGTCGCTGATTGCGGTCAGACGCCCCTCAACGTCGTACTGGTCGATGACCCAGCGGGCCATCTTGTGGATTCTTATCTTGTTGATCCGGTCGTCGCCGGTCAGGCCGAAGAACTCGTTCACCCAGTGGGCTACGCCGTCGGCGCCGCTTTTGTCTGTGATAGCGACTCGCGGGGGCCTGCCCAGGAGCTTTTCGGTATCGAAAATATTGTAAATCCGCTCATCTTGGCGCAACCCGCCGGCGTGGATACCGGCGCGCGTAACGTTGAAGGCCTTGCCCGCAAAGGGATAATTATCGGGAATCGGCAGGCCGATGGACCTCATGTAGTCCGCCAGCTCCGTGATGACCGTAGTTTCCAGCCCGCACATGTCTCCCTTGAGAGCTATGTACTCCATAACCGCGCTTTCCAGCGGCGGATTGCCGGTCCGCTCGCCGAAACCGAACAGTGTTGTATTAACGAAATCGGCGCCATACAGCCACGCGGCGCCTCCATTAGTATGAACCTTGCTGAAATCGTTGTGTCCGTGCCATTCCAGTCTGTCGCTCGGCACGCCGCACTCACGGTTTAGCTTGTAAATAAGCTTTGGGATACTCCTCGGCAACTGTGCGCCCGGATAGCTGATGCCGAATCCCATCGTATCACAGAGCCTGATCTTCGCCGACAATTCTTCCGGAACCTCGCTGCTCATCTCCATCAGGCGATCCACAAACGGCAGAACAAAGCCTTCGATATCGGCGCGAGTAACGTCTTCCAGGTGACACCGGGGACGAACGCCCGCCTCGAACGCAGCGGCTACGACTTCACAGTAGCTATCCATGCAATCCTTGCGCGTGCGGAATTTCAGCTTCTGGAATATATGATAGTCCGAACAACTGGTCAGCATTCCGGTTTCTTTGAGCCCGGCTTCTTTGACGAGCCTGAAATCGCCCTTTACGGCACGAATCCAGCCCGTGCACTCGGGATATTTGTGGCCCAAAGCCCGGCATTTGTCCAGGGTCTCGCGGTCGTTCTTCGTGTACAGGAAGAATTCAGTCTGCCTTATCACGCCGTTCGGTCCGCTTAATTTGGCCAACAGATCGTAGATGTGCACCATCTGCTCGATTGTATAAGGAGGCCTGGCCTGCTGGCCGTCGCGGAAGGTAGTATCGGTTATCAATATCGGCCTTTCCTTGATCGCCTCGAAGTCGAATTCAACCGGCTCGCCGTTGATATACTCCACAACGGGATTCTGAAGATGAATCAGCGGAGGCAGACTGTATGGAAACGTCCCTTCAATCAGGTTCGGCTCTTTGGCATCTACAAGACGATGTTTTTTCCTGGCTTTACTCATGTAAAATCCTTTCATCTCGATTCTCGATACGCATCGGTCATCCGTGGCAGGGCCACAGCGGCCGTGTTTTCACAGGCTGCAAAACCGTGCCACTGTCCGGCATCAGGAATCTCTGTATATTCTACGCTATTGTTCTATCTGAACGCCCTGCTCTTTGCAGACGTTGGCAATAAATTCAATCGCATCACCCACGGTCTGAACGGCCAGCGCCGCGTCTTCGTCCATCTCGATGCCGAATTCCTCCTCGAACATCGCAACCAGCTCGATTGAATCCACGCTCTCGGCGCCCAAATCGGCGGTAAAACTATCCTCGAGTTTTATATCATCCACACCCAGTTTACTTCTGGTGATTTCCTTTACTCGCTCTTCTACTGTTGCCATATATGCTTCTCCTGGTCAAAAGTCTACATTGACATTCTTCTGCGTCCCTTCTTTATAGCCGCTTTCCGTACGGGCGATGTAATCTCGAACACCGCATCCCACATCGCCTCGGTCTTCTCCGTCCACTCGCAACCGCGCCGGCTCATGGCGGTTTTTGCCGTTTCATAGAGCCGGCCTTTGCCGAAACCTTTGGTCACATTTCCCTCGATAAACCACCCGAAAGACGGGATATGTTTCGGCAGCGGCTTGCCCATCGCCATAATAAGCGCCATTGCCCCAACATACGAACCCGTATTCAACAGGGTGCCTATAGACGTCTTCGCATGGTCTCCGATCAGCGAGCCGACTTTGGTCGAGCCGGTGTCCGTTGAACGTCGCCCGTCAAGCATCACTGAAACGTTTGAGTAATCATTCTTCAGATCGCTGTTGGTTGTGAGCGCTCCGAGATTTACCCATTGCCCGACATAGCTGTGCCCCAGAAAACCGTCGTGATATTTGTTGGAATAGCCGTGTATGATCGACTCTTCCAGCTCGCCGCCTACTCGGCAGAAATCCCCGATGCTGTTGCCCTCACGGCACTTGGCGCCTAACAATAGCGATTTCTTGCCGATATAACAAGGCCCTTCAATCCGGCTGAACGGATGAATCTCGGCAGCCTCGTCGATGTAGAGCGGCCCATGCTCGGCATCCAGAGTGACCATCGGATGTATATGTGCCCCGGGCGCTACATATACATCCTTCTTGCTGCCCCTAATTGCGAGAGGCTCTTCCACCTTTCCTTCTATTCCGTTTCGCCCCGCTGCCGCAAACTCGGTAGTAATCTCCTCGCCGTTTGCCAGCACAAGATCCCAGGTATATTCCCAGGTGGGAAGCCTGCATTGAGTGCCGGGCAGCTTAGCCTTGGCCGAGTTAATGAATTCCTCGATGCTGTTGCCGATCAGCCCCTCGATATCCTTCTCGAATATCCTGGCATAAATCACCTGATCTTGTTCATTGACGCCGATCTGGCTCGTCCCTTTGGACCCAAAGGCAAAAACTGATGCTTTAACCGTAGGATCCACGAGCAATAAATCGTCACCGGAAAGCGTCGCCATGTCGTTTACCGGCATATCAACCTGTGTCCGATAATACTCAGCCATGTAATCAGGCACAAAACAGGCAACGTTATCGGGCTCGATCTTGGCAATCAGCTTATCTGCCAGTGAAGTCATGCCGCATCGAAGCTCCCAGATCGGGCGTCCCAGCACCAAAGGATAGAAATTCTCTCTGTTCCCACGCAGGCTGTCGATCAGAATCAACCGCATTCAGACTCCTTATTCATTTCCAGATAACAAGGCTTATTAACACTGATATTCAACGATGAATGACGAATTCTACCAGAAAGCAGCGTTTGCGTCCACCTCAAAGGCCGCTCGGACGGAAAAAATTCAAGTTCTGGAAAATCCAATCTCGATCGCTCGAAGCGAGCCTATCGGGCAGAAAAACGATCTTCGTTGAGAACATCTCCATCCACGCCGTGATGACGCAGGATCACGGCCGGCTTGCCCTGGAAACGATCCACGGTGACCGCGAGGAACCCGCCGATCACGTTGAGGTACTGATGTTCGGGATATCGCTTATCATCGCTCCATCCGCCGGCATGTTTGTCGCTTGCCGGGCCGCAGGAGTATTCTCTGACACCCGTGTCTTTGTCTACAGAAACGTATTGCCAGTGGCGATCCCCGCAGATGACGTACATGTTCTTTTGCTTCGAGATGAACTGCCGGATATCATTGCCTTCATGCTGAAAGTCTTTGTTCGAATGATTATCATGCTTGTTGCTTCGGTCCGGCCCGACCACCGGGGTAGGACTGATTAAGAACCGAAATGTGGCATCCGACTCCCGCACGGTCCGCTTGAACCACTCCTTTTGTTTCCTGCCCCAGATTGTCTTGTCCGGGCCGTCCGGCATGGTGTTCGCACTGCGATAATCGCGCCCCTCGACCAGCCATACCTGAAGATCCCTGCCCCAGCGGAAGGTCCGCCAGGTTCGATCTCCCATCGGCACCTGCTCGCGAAACACCGCAAGGCCCTGCTCGAAGGTGAAATCCCCCATGAAACTTGTCTTGCGGCTGGGCCAGCAATCGTTCATCCACGTGTCGTGATCGTCCTTAATGAAATAGCTGGCGACCCGGCGGTGAAACTCCACGTTCGTCGGCAGGCTGTACATCCTCGACCAGTGCCACCGGGCCAGCGGCAGACTCTTGGCGAGCTTGTCGTAATAGACGATATCCCCGGTGTGGACGAAGAAGCTCGGATCGAGCTTGAGCATGGCGGCGTAAATCTTGTAGCCGCCGCCGACGGCATCCTGATCCGGATAGGCCTGCCCCGTCGAAACTGTAAAGACCACCCGCTCGGATTCATCCGGACTCGGCGCCGTCTTGAAACCTCCCTCTATAACAGCCCCGGAATCACTCCGGGGCTCGACGCGCACCTGATACCTGGCATTTGACTGCAGTCCCGTTAGTCTGAATTGGCGCGTGTAGTCGCGATTCGCGTCCACGGAGAGCCAACCGGTTGATTCCCAATCGGCGGCATCAGCCGCTTTGTAGAAGACTTTGACCTTCCCTGCTGCTCCCGGCACGGCTCCTTCAATCGTCTCAATCGTCGAACCGTCGCGAAATTCGACAAGGGGCTTTCTGTCGGGCCTGCCGCTCCCGCGTCTCTCGGACTTCGTGCCCGTCTCGGGATCACGATAAAAAACCTTCGGCATCGGAGCCTCGGACCCAATCCGTTCTGATCGCTGCGTGAGACGCGTCCAGACAATCGCCGAACTATCCGTCACCTCGCCTATCTTGATGCCGGTAGCCTGGTACGGCCCTTCCGACAAAGCCGTGCCGCAACCTACAGTGGCCAAAAGAACCGCCACCAACGCCGTCTCTGCAATGTGCTTCAGATTCATCTGAACATCCTTTCTCGATAAAGAATTGATCCTAAATTGCGTATTCTCACCCGGCGCCCCCAACTCGGAAAAGACACGCCGGGCAAGGCATAACGTATCCAATCAATGTACCAAAACCGCCGCAGAAATAAAGTTGTTTCTGTGTGAGAGCGGCACACGTTCTTGTCATTGACAAATAATCTGATATACTCAACTGAAAATTGTCGTCATATATGGTTAATTTAGGTAAAGGCGATATGGCGAAGCAATTCGACATTACAGAGAACAGGCGGTCCGGAGCACGGCTTGCGGTATTGACGTTCATTCTGCCGGTTTTGGCGGCAATGAACAATGCCCACTGCAAATCCCAGACTCAGAACGTAATAAGGGTCAGGAGGGTTCCCTCTTCGCGAGCAGAGTTGAATCTCGAAGAAATCCCCTTCAAGATTCTCTTCGAGAGCTACCGCCGTCCGAAGGACTCCTCTGGGAGAACAAGCGGCAGGGAAAACTGGGAACTATTCCAGATTGACGCGGACGGCTCCAATCTTATCAATCTCACTAATACACCCGATTTGGACGAGATGTACGCGCACGCCTCGCCGGACGGCAGGAAGATCTGTTTCGTGGCCGATGAAGGCGTCGGAAGAAGAAAACTCCGCAGCGTTTGCTATATGAACATCGATGGCACCGAACGAGTCACAATCGCACGGAACGCCCGCCAGCCGTGCTGGAGTCCGGACGGCAAGACTATCGCCTATTTGAAAGGCGAGTACGAACGCTACAGCACGAGAGAGTATGCGACTTCCGAATTGTTCTTCTATGACCTCAAGAGCAGGCAACACAAGCCGCATGTGAATAAAACACTGCACCATATTTACGCCATCAACTGGTCGCCTGATGGAAACTGGTTTCTCGGCGCCGTCCACGGCGGGATGGGTTACAGCGATACGATTCTGGCTTTCGAGGTCAGAGGAACGCGCGTATTCGACCTGGCCAGATGGGGAGTCAAGGGATGCCGGCCGGATGCCAGCTCGGATGGAACCAGGATGGTGTGGGGTGAGACCGACTGGGATCTGTGCCTGGCCGATCTCGACCTGACGGGTCACTCGCCCCGCGTCAGTAACGTACGGAAAATCGTCGGGTGCCGGCGCAGAGAGAAGGTCTATCACGTTGACCTGTCGCCCGATAAGAAGTATATCGTGTTCAGCCACGGCCCCTGGGCCGGCGGCCAGCAGGTGGGCGGCACGGCAAGAGGCTGGAATCTCTGCATAAGCGATCTGACGGGAAAATGGGTTAAGATCACAACCGATGGGCTCCACTACAAGGAGCCTGACTGGATACCGATCCGCGAAGAATTGAAAATTGAGAATTGAGAATTTGGAATTCTATATTCTAAATTCCAAACTCGAAAGGGGACTTCAATGGCAAGTAGGCACTTGACAACATCAACATTAGGATCCGTGCGCACTGTGCTTGTTCTTTGCTCTCTTTTGCCCGGCCTTTTGTGGGCGCATGGAGCAACTGACAGAGTGCACACGATCAGCGGGTCGGAACTGCCCAAAACTCCTGCGCCGCGAACCGCCATCAATTTGACGGACATCCGGTGCAAGATCGTATACGAGACATTTCGCGAGACCGGCGGCAGGAAGAACTGGGAGCTGTACCTGATAAACGCCGACGGCTCGAATCCTGTCAACCTTACAAATACCCCGAATTCAGATGAGATGTATCCGCACGCTTGCCCCGACGGCACGAAGATCTGCTGCGTTGCCGATGAGATGGCCGGAGGCAGAAAGGTCAGAAACGTCTATTGGATGAACGTCGACGGCACCGGCCGGACAAAGGTCGCCGACAACGCTCGCCAGCCCTGCTGGGGACCGGGCAGCAAGACCATCGCGTATCTGCCGGCGGAATTCAAACCCTACACAATCAAGGACTATGCAACGAAAGGGCTTGTGTTCTACGACGTGGCAACTCGCAGGCATAAAATGCACCCGAACAAGAAACTGCATCATCTTTACAACATCTCCTGGTCGCCCGACGGCAAGTGGTTCCTCGCCACCGTACACGGCGGCATGGGTTTCAAACACGCCATTCTGGCCTTCAAAGTAGATGGAATGAAGATATATGATTTGACTAAGTTCGGCGTAACCGGCTGCAGGCCGGAGTGGAGCCCGGATGGAAAACGGATGACGTGGGGGCTCACCGACTGGGACCTTTGCACGGCCGAGATAAACGTGGCATCCGGCGAGCCTCAGGTGACGAACGTCCGCCGCGTGGTGAAATGTGGAAAAGAATACGAAGTCTATCATACGGATTTCTCGCCCAGAGGAAGATACCTTACGTTCAGCCACGGCCCCAAAGCCGTCGAAATGGTGGGCGGAAAAGCGCCGGGCTGGAACATCTGCGTCACCGATCTGTCGGGCAAATGGACGGTCATCACCACCGACGGGAACCACAACAAAGAACCGGACTGGGTCCCCTGCCGGACAGCGAGTAACTGAGAGAACAAACTCCGAATACCGTCTATGAAGGAAACGCAACGGATGCGAATTAAGAGAGTGATAGCGGCAATCTGTCTTCCGGCATTGGTCATTGTGGTTAATCATGGCTGCCGGCGGACTGAAGATACCGGCAGCAAGCTCGATGTGATTACAACGCAGTCGGGCCTCGAAATGGTTGCGATACCGGGCGGCTGGTTTGAAATGGGCAGCGCCACAGGCGGCGCCGACGAATCCCCCGTACACGAGGTGTGGATCAGCCCATTCCTTATGGACCGCCACGAGGTTGTCCAAGAGCAATTCAAGAAATTCCAGATGCCGGATCCTTCCCACTTTAAAAATCCCCAAAAACCGCTCGATCAGATCAACTGGACGGATGCCACGATGTACTGCAACGAGCGCTCTCTCGCCGAAGGCCTCGATCCCTGTTATGACGAAGAAACCTGGGACTGCAATTTCGCAGCCAACGGCTACAGACTCCCCACGGAAGCCGAGTGGGAGTATGCCTGCCGGGCAGGCACGAATTCCAAATACAGCTTCGGCAACTCTTTGTCAAAGCTCAAAGCACACGCATGGTTTGCCGACAACTCTTCAAAAACTACACAACCTGTTGGTCAGAAGCAGCCTAATCCGTGGGGGCTGTATGATATGCACGGAAACGTATCCGAGTGGTGCAACGATTTCTACGCCGAAGACTATTATAAGCAAAGCCCGAATCGTGATCCTAAAGGGCCGCCGAAGGGACGGGAGAGAGTTCTGCGCGGCGGCGCATGGAATTCCAGCGCCGATAGCTGCCGCTCGACCTATCGCGCGAGTGATCCATCCATCAACGACACGTGCCTGGCCGACGATGCTATCGGATTTCGCTGTGTAAGAAGTGCGCCGGCCAACATTTCGAGCGAGCCTAATGCCGATGAGTGAGAAACAGAGCGAAAACAAATCCGGGACGCGATGGATATACGATGATATCTATCTCGAGCACAAGACTACCCCCGGCCATCCGGAAAGGCCGGAAAGACTCATTGAAATTATC
>Ga0180431_10004516_pt1 | contig 17355 bp, 18 predicted proteins | sample SS_ome_11_FD_132459 | JGI IMG/M metagenome (GOLD analysis project Ga0180431, IMG submission 132459) | Hypersaline lake sediment archaeal communities from the Salton Sea, California, USA - SS_1_MS_1 metaG | ecosystem: Environmental > Aquatic > Non-marine Saline and Alkaline > Hypersaline >... | reverse complement strand
TTAGAGCCTGTCAAGCCCGGATTTGATTAATTTTATATCACATTTGGTTAATGGTTTTGCCTGCTCCCCCTAGTTATCTTCTCCCCACCACCCAATATAAGAGAAAAAGAGCAAACATCATCCTGAAGAAGGGGGCAGAAAAACTACGGGCTAAGCCGCTGATGATTCGAGGGCGGCAGGGTGGGTAAAGATAAATAGATAAAGGAGGATTAATCGCGGCAGTCGGGACAGACATCATAATCCTCAAGGGATGTCCCCGAGGTTCGGGCAATATACTCAACCTGCTTTTCCGGAGCCCAGTACTTGCCGCAAGTGGAGCATTTCTTCAGCTTGAACTCCATCCGGTTGTGCGGCCACTTAATCACCCTGGTGCCATCGGTATCTTCCATGGTTATGGCATGGGTGGGGCAGCTATAGGCGCATGAGCCGCAGCCGATGCAGACTTCGGAGAAATCATCATTAAACGGCGTGGTCAACTCTCTTGCCACTCCCCGCCTTGCCAGGCTGATGGCAGCCACACCGACAACCTCTTCACATGTCCGGGCACAATTGGCACAGAGGATACACTTATTGTTGCCCTTCTGCTTGGTGAAACGCGTTTTGGCAACGCCTGCCTGCCGTGCCATGTCCTGGATTACCTCCGAGTCGGGGCATCTGGCCAGTAAAAGCTCAAGCAACATCCGGCGGATTCTGGTAATTCTCTCGGAATCAGTCCTGACGGCAAGCCCCTCTTCTACCTGATACAAGCACGAGGTTACCAGCCTTTTTCTGCCCTGAGAGGTGGTTATCTCAACAAGACAGAGGCGGCAAGCACCATAAGAGGCAACCGCTTCATTCTCGCACAGGGATGGTATGTAAATGTTGTTCTCCCGAGCAGCCTGTAATATCGTCATGCCCTCTTCGGCCATGATTTCTCTTTCATTAATAGTTAGTGCTACCATCTTACCTTATCCTTACTTTACTTTTACCGCTTCCAGATTGCAGACACCGGCGGGACATCTTTTCTCCTTGATGTGAGCCTCATACTCGTCGCGGAAGTAGCGGATAGTGCTCAAGACCGGATTGGGCGCCGTACTTCCCAGCGCACACAGCGCCGCATCAATCAGTGTAGCTGACAGCTCCTCTAAAAGCTCAATGTCTCCTTTTTTGCCCCTGCCCTCAGTAATGCCGGTCAGTATCTCCCGCATTCGCTGTAGCCCCTCGCGGCAGGGGAGACACTTGCCACAGGACTCTCCCTCCAGGAAAGAGATGTAGTACCGGGCAAAATCTACCATGCAGGACTTGTCATCCAGCACAATCATGCCGCCGGAGCCCATCATGGAGCCGGCTTTGGTCAGCTCATCAAAATCTACCTTCAGGTCAAGCAACCTCTCCGGGATAACACCACCGGACGGCCCACCGGTTTGAACCGCCTTGAAGCTTCGTCCTTTGGGAATACCGCCGCCAATATCATAGATAATTTCCCTTAAGGTTATACCCATAGGCACTTCCACCAGACCGGTATTGCTGATATTACCTACCAGAGAAAATATCTTGGTGCCCTTGCTTCCTTCCGTGCCTATCTTGGCATACCAGTCAGCGCCATTGTTGATTATCAGCGGCACATTTGCCCAAGTCTCCACATTATTGAGGTTGGTCGGCTGCCCCCACAACCCCTGCTCCGAGGTATGAACATACTTGGCCCGGGGCTCACCTACCCTGCCCTCCAGCGAAGCCATTAAGGCCGTGGACTCACCGCAGATAAAAGCGCCGCCGCCTCTTTTTATCCTGATATTGAAGTCAAATCCGGAGCCCAGAATATTCTCACCCAGAAGGCCGCATTCCTCCGCCTGCTGGATAGCCATCCGGACATGCCGCACGGCCATCGGGTACTCGTTGCGGATATAGACATAGCCCTCATGGCTGCCGATGGCGTAGGCACCGATGAGCATCCCCTCCAGAACACTGTGCGGGTTGCCCTCTACGAGGCTCCTGTCCATAAAGGCGCCGGGGTCGCCCTCGTCGGCATTACAGATAACGTACCTGGTGTCGCCGTGTGCCCGCCGAGTTGTTTCCCATTTGGCCCCGGTGGGAAAGCCACCTCCACCACGCCCCCTCAAACCAGATTTTTTAACTTCGTCAATTATCTGCTCAGGGGACATTTGAAGCGCCTTGCTCAAGGCTGAATAACCGCCAATAGCCAGATAATCATCAATTGAGGTCGGATCAATTAAGCCGTTGTTGCCAATCACCAACCGTTTCTGTTTTTTATAGAAAGGCACCTCGTGTTCATAGGTTACCTTTTTATCCGTTTTCCGGTCAGTATATAGCAATCTATTAACAACGTTGCCCTTGCCAACGGTCTCGGTAATTATCTCGGGAACGTCTTTTGGCCTTACCCGCTGGTAAAAAATGTCCTGGGGTTTAACGACTACCAGAGTGCCTCTTTCACAGAACCCGGGGCAGCCGATGCTCCGGATATCCACTTTTCCGGCCAGTTTCTGCTGCTCAATTCCTTCATGGAAGGCAGCCGTAACATCTTTACTGCCTAGGGCCTGACAGCCTGTCCCGTTGCATATGGTAATAACAGTTTTCTCAGGGTCTCTCTTCCCGATGATTGACTTCCTCAGAGCCTCCAGTTCGCTAAAGGATTTTAGTTTTGCCAATGACGACATCCTCCACTAATTAAGTATAGTTCTCCAGCATGGAACCGACGGCCTCAGGCGTCATCTCTCCGTGATAATCTTCACCGATGATTACCATCGGGCCAAGGGCACAGGCGCCAACGCAGTTGACCGTTTCCAGAGTAAATTTAAGGTCTGACGTTGTTTCGCCTCTTTTAATATTCAGTTCCTGCTCAATTTTCTCCAGAACTTTAGCGGCACCCCGGACGTGGCACGCTGTTCCCATACAGACACTAATAAGATGACGTCCTCTCGGCTCCAGGCTGAAAGCCTTGAAGAAAGTGGCGACGCTATAAACCCGACTCAACGGCACATCCAGACCACGGCTGGTCTGCTCCAGCACCTCCCGGGGCAGGTAGCCGGTTTCTGCCTGTATATCCTGCAAAATATCTACCAGCAATGACTTATCATGCTGATACTTTTGCAGAACCTGTCCTACTTTTGCTTCTAGCTCTTTTACTGCCATCTTTAGCCTTCTCCAGTAGCTTGTTATATTCTTCCTCCACCCTCTCCTGTATAACACCTATAGTATCGTCACTCAAGTGGCGGAACCTGCCCTGTAGTTTGAGGTAGTCCTTCACCGGTCTTAGCTGCGGCATCTTGAGACTCATCTTATATCGGCCGTTCTCCACCTCATATAGAGGGAACATCCCCGTTTCCACCGCCAGGCGTCCCAGCTTTATGACCGTATCGGTAGGACTTCTCCAGCCGGTGGGACAAACCGACAGTATGTGAATATAAGCCGGACCCGGAGTATTGACTCCCCTGGCTACCTTGTCCATCAGGTCGAAGGGGTAGCTGTGACAGGCGGTAGCGACATAGGGTATGTTATGCGCCGCCGCAATCTCCGGCATGTTTTTCTTCCAGCTGAACTGGCCGATGCTGTTCTTGCCGGGGGGAGAAGTGGTGGTCATGGCGCCGAAAGGAGTTGCCGAAGACCTCTGAATACCGGTATTCATGTAGGCTTCGTTGTCAAAGCAGAGATAGGTAAAATCGTGGCCCCTCTCCAGAGCCCCGGAGAGCGCCTGGAGCCCGATGTCAGAGGTGCCTCCATCACCGGCCATAGCCACTACCTTCGTATCCGCGGGTACCGCCATTCCCTTTCTCTTCATGGCTTTATAAGCTGCCTCTATGCCCGAGGCGACCGCCGCCTGGTTCTCAAACAGGGTATGAATCCAGGGTAAATGCCAGGTAGTATAAGGAATCTGCGAGGCGACAATCTCCATGCAGCCGGTGGCGTTGGCGACGATGACATTATTACCCATAGCCTTGAACGCCAGCCTTACGGCCAGTGCTTCGCCGCAGCCGATACAGGCACGGTGACCCGGGGCAAATTTTTCCTTTCTCTGTATCAACCGGGGAACATAAATTGCGTACTTCTCCATTATTCCCTCACCCCGTATATTTCATATTCATTCTTGCTTCCCGTCCTGGTAATCTCGATGCCTCTATTAATTATATCCTCAAATCCAGCCTCGGTAATATCCCTACCCCCCAGCCCGCCAACAAAGCTCACCACCTCCGGCTTCTTGTCCTGATTGTACAGAGCCGCCTTAAGCTCAGAGGCGACCGCCCCCCCTGGACCACCAAAAGAGATGGCTCTATCCAGCACAATGAGAACATCGGCGTCTTTAACTGCCTGCCGGAACTCCTCAAAGGGGAAGGGGCGCCACAGGCGCAGCCTCACCAGCCCGATGTCTTTGCCCTCTTTTCTCATATTGTCAACAGCCACCATCGCCGTCTCGCTAAAGCACCCCATGGTCAGGAGAAGAACCTTGGCGCCATCGCTATGGTATTTCTCCACCGGGCAGTACTGCCGCCCGAAGGCCCTGCCGAACTCATCCCAGCACTCCAGAACCACATCTTTAGAAGCTCTCAATTGCACTTCCTGTGCCCATTTCGCCTCGGTATAGATAGCCGGCGGGCCGAAGTCTCCCATGGCCACCGGTTTATCCGGATTTAGCGGCAGCGGGTATTTATTCGGTGGTAGAAAACGGTCAACATCGCTCTGTTCCGGGAATGTTATCGGCTCAATCACATGTGTCAGATAAAAGCCGTCCAGGTGAACCATCACCGGCAGCAAAACGCGCTTGTCCTCGGCAATACGAAAGGCGCAGATGATATTATCCACCGCCTGCTGCCCGTTCTCAACGACTATCTGTATCCAGCCGGTATCCCTGACCGCCATCATATCGGAGTGGTCACCCCAGACACTCAGCGGTGATGATAAAGCCCGGTTAGCCACCGCCATGACCACAGGCAGCCGCATGGATGAGGCAACATAAAGCACCTCGTGCATCAGTTCCAGCCCCTGCCCGGCGGTAGCGGTAAACGTCCTCGCCCCGGTCGCTGACGAACCCAGGCAGGCGCTCATCGCCGAGTGTTCCGACTCCACCGGAATATACTCGGCGTCCAGCTCACCGTTAGCCACCAGCTCCGCCAGGTGTTCTACAATATGGGTCTGTGGTGTAATCGGATAGGCCGCGACTACATCGGCATTGGCCATCTTAACAGCATCTGCGATTGCAATTGAAACCTCAATTCCTACCCTTGTGGTCATTATTCCTCCTCATCTACCATGGTTATCACCCTTGTCCAGCATTCCCTGGCACAGATGCCACATCCCTTGCAGTAAAACAAGTTAGCTTCAAAATGCCCATCCTGATTCTGCTCAATGCACCCTTCCGGACAAAAGAGCTGGCAAATGCCGCACTTTATGCATTTGCTGAAGTCATAGGTCGGTCGCTGTGAGCGCCAGGCACCTGTCTCGTACTGCCTGGCACTTCCCGGCTCGGTTACAATACAACCAATCTCCAGGTCTTTCCAGGTTAGTTCGCTCTCAGATTTAGCCATTTACTGCTCCTCAATTACAACTTCTGCGTAGGCTGTTTCCATGGCTTTAATGTTACGTTCCCCCAGACGGCCAAAACGACTTTCCAGCGGTGCGTGGATTGACTCTTTCTTAATAGCTCCCGCGACTTTTATAAGAGCACCGAGCATGGTGGTATTGACAATGGGTACCCCCAGTTGCTCCCGGGCAATCCTGGTGGCGTTAACCGTAGCCACCCTGTGGCTGATGCCAAACTCTGACCTGATTTGCTCTGCCGTTTTTCTGGTATTGATGACAACTATCCCGTTCTTTTTCAATCCGGAGGTAACGTTGACAATAGACAGCAGACCGGGGTCAAGCACCGTCACGATATCGGGTTCGGTTACGTCTGCCCTGATTCTTACCGGCTCTTTACTGTCTATCCTGTTAAAGGCCTGCACCGGAGCTCCCCTTCTCTCAGGGCCAAAGCTGGGGAAAGCCTGGGCATATTTGCCTTCACTTATGGCTGCTTGTGCTATTAATTCGGCAGAGGTGACACCACCCTGACCGCCACGACCATGCCACCTGATTTCAACAAGGCTATTTGTCTCTGTCATCTCTTTCTCCATTTACACCAAAAACGCCCCTGGAGCGACTTGAACGCTCGCACCCAGCTCCGGAGGCTGGTGCTCTATCCACCTGAGCTACAGGGGCAGCTATTACATGATAGCATAATGAAAGAAAATAAAACAATAGGTAGCTACGACCAAATGCCCGGTTGGATAGAGCTAATATTGACATTTATCGCCGACATTAATAAAGTTACTTAAGTAAGTCAGTCAGAGGTACAACTTGGTCTGGTTTAAATTCGTTATCTGCATAGTAATCATCTTTTTCTCAGGACGCCGGGTAGCCAAATACGGGGACATTATTGCCGATAGAAGCGGTCTCGGTCAATTATGGATGGGGTTGGTCGTCATTGCCCTAGTCACATCCCTCCCCGAGCTGTTTACCGGGATAAGTGCGGTAACCATAGTTGATGCCCCCGATTTAACGATAGGCGACCTTGTCGGAGCCAATACCTTCAACCTGCTGAATCTGGCTCTACTGGACATTGCCCACCGAAACGGTTCCCTCCTGGCCGCAGCCAGTCCAACACATCGACTGATGGGATGGTTTAGCCTGCTGCTGGTTCTGGTGGTCGCTGTTTCTATCTTCGTCAGCACCCAATTTCATCCCATGGCCATAGGCTGGATAGGCTGGTATACGCCGGTCATCCTCATCTTATACTTTGTCGCGGTGAGGCAATTATTTTACTACGAGAGGCAGCACCCTTCTACTCAAGAAACCGGGGTATACCAGGGAGAAGAACCATTAAGAATAATCTATCTCCGTTTTGGTATATCTGCGGCTTTTATCATCGGCGCCGGAATCTGGCTGGCAACAATCGGGGATGAAATCGCTCTCGTAACCGGCTGGGGGCAGAGCTTCGTGGGCAGCCTTTTCCTTGCCTTCACCACCACCCTCCCCGAAATTACTGTCTCCTTCGCCGCCATGAGGCTTGGCGCCATTGACATGGCTATGGCCAACATGATAGGCAGCAATTTGTTCAATCTGACCATCATACCCATAGACGACATCATTTACCTCAAGGGGCCCATCCTGGCTGGAGTTTCGGAAAGTCACATGGTAACCGCCGCGGCTCTCGTGATGATGACGCTGCTGTTTATTGCCGGGAGCCACTTCAAGCCAGGCAGATTTTCCCGGCTAAGCTGGTGGAACTGCACCATGATACTGTTATTTCTTGCCGGCGCTTACTTTAGTTTCACCACGGCCTGAGCTGGTGCTATAATAACTACAGCCAGAGGGGGAGAAGCGATTGGCCAGTTTGTCAAGGCTAAAAGCGGTTATTCTGGTTGGCGGCCCGGGGACACGGCTCCAGCCTCTTACTAATTACATGCCCAAGTCCATGGTGCCGGTGCTGAATAAGCCTTTTATGGAGTATACTATCGCTTACTTGAAGCAATTTGGGGTTGAGGATATGATTCTGGCATTAAACTACCTGCCTGATGTCATTCAAAACAGCTTTGGGGATGGCAGCAGGTTTGGGGTACGTTTAACCTGCTGTGTTGAGAACAGCCCGCTGGGGACTGCCGGAGCGGTAAAGAACACCGCAACATACCTGAGCAGCACCTTTATTGTTCTCAACGGCGATGTTTTTACCGACCTGGACATAGCTGATATGGTCGCCTTCCACCGGAATAAAGGAGCCAGGGCAACCATATCTCTCCACCGGGTGGAGGACCTCAGCGCCTTCGGGGCGGTTGAAACCGACAGTGACCAAAGGGTAAAGCGATTCATTGAGAAACCCCGCCATGGCGAAGCCACTACCAACTGGATAAATGCCGGCACCTATATCCTGGAGCCGGAGGTGCTGGAACACGTACCGGCAAATAGCCACTACATGTTTGAGGAGGGGCTTTTCCCTCGCCTTCTTGAGCTGGGTGAGCCGGTATACGGTTACCCTTATAGCGGTTACTGGCTTGACGTGGGAAATCCGGAAAAATACCTTTCCTTGAACTGCGACCTCCTGCTGTCAAAAACGAGCAGCCCCCTTATTCGCGATTCAAACGGAGACAGGATATACTATGACAAGGATGTTACCATCCATCCCTCTGCCAGGATAGCAGCGCCAGCCGTAATTGGCAGCAAATGCCGGATAAGCCAGGGGGTACATATTAAAGGTCCCGTAGTTATTGGGCCAGATTGCCACCTGAAAGAAGGTGTCAGCATAGAGAATTCAGTATTATGGAGTGATGTCTATATCGGTGCCAATGCCAAGCTCAAACAATGTATTATTGGCAGTAATGTCAGTATCGAGCCAAACAGCCAGATTGACAATCGCGTGGTCACCCCTTTACAGACGACGCCGTTGTTTCCATAAACAGAGATAGATAGCAAACTTCGATTAAAGGAGCATATATGGCAACCGAAAAATCAGAGAAGAAAGATAAGGTGGAGGGGAAAGAGTCTAAAATAATAACCTTCAGGTGCCGGGGTTGTGATAAATATAAACCGCTTGAAGACATGAGAACCGTTAACAGATTTTTTCCCCCGCTGGTGCTATGCCGGGACTGTGAAAAGGAACTGCATTAGGAATCGACGGACTTTAACGTCTCTATACTCTTACGAAGGAGAGTGCTAAATGGCTGAGGAACTCGGGAAAATAGAAAAACCCGCGGCTGAAAAGTTTGAGAAAGGCAGAAAACTATATTTCGTGCCGCTCATTTACCATGGGATAGAGTCTCCGGAAGAATACGTCGGGAAATTTAACAGGTACTGGGAACAGGTGGAAAAGCAGATAGCCGAACTGGAGTCAAAGCTTGGGATGGTTAGCAGAATATACCATGAGTTAATCCCGGCAGGCGGTGAAGACGGAAGCAAAGCGATTGAGGCACTAAACGATAAAAGCCATAAAATCATTCAATCCTGCCTGGACAAGGGTGCGCAACTGGAAGCGGTTGAAGAGAGCGATTTGTTAACAGAATTTCTGGACTGGAATAGATGCCTGATGATAGGCTTGCAGAATCCAAAAGCGCTCTCCAAGGTTTATGAATCTTACCTGGAAGTTAGTAAAAAGAGAAACGAATATATCGCCAGTAAAATAGATGAAACGCTCAAGGCTGATGAAATCGGTATATTGCTCATGCGGGAGAACCACCAAGTCCAGTTTCCGCAGGACTTACAGGTTTTCTACGTTGCCCCGCCCGCCCTGGATGAGATTAAGCGCTGGCTCAGAGAGCGTGAGTCTAAATCAGAAGCAGAGAGCTAAATCAACCACCTTCATGACACCCCAGCCGATGCTAGCAGTAACACCCATCCCCTCAACGAACAGGTGCTTTCTTGAGTTCTTTGCTTGCCCGGGTTAAGCGCCTGGCATAGACAGCGCCACATTGGAGACAGGATACATATACTTCATCAGAATCACGCTCTAAAATCAGGTCGCCCCCACAACGCTTACACCTTTTAGACTTAACGATATATAACATGGCGCTCCCTCACTCCCCAATATCGTCCATTTAACTTGAGTGAATATTAGTAACATATTTAACAATTCTAACGATTGCTACAATTGCAGTGAATGTTGATATAGTAAGGAAATCAAATCACAAACGTATCACAAAATGGGAACCAAACCTCATAAAAATATCACAAATGGGTATAACATTTGATAGATGAGGAAAAACTACCGGCTGAACCTGGCAAGCGCCGAAACTTGCTACATTGTATCTATTTAAGGTAGAATTTTGAAGCTGGGAGAGGTGTCCGAGAGGCTGATGGTGCCGCTCTCGAAAAGCGGTCTCCGCGCAAGCGGAGCGTGGGTTCGAATCCCACCCTCTCCGCCAAGGTTTGGGGAAATGGAAGAAGTTTTTTACGAAATATTTAAGTCATTACCCCGACAGGGGGCAGGCGACGAAGCCTCAACAGAGAGAGCCTTCCGAAAGCTTGCCAACTTGCCTGAGCATCCTGAAATACTGGATGTAGGTTGTGGAACCGGCAATCAAACCATAACGCTGGCAAAATTGGCGCCCTGCAATATTACCGCTCTGGATAACCATGTTCCATTTATTGATATACTCAAACGCAATATCCACCATACCAGTTACTCAGACAGAATCCGCTGCGTTGTTGGTGACATGGCATCAATGAATTTCGCGGACGGCACCTTTGATTTGATATGGTCTGAAGGAGCCGCCAATATTATGGGCTTTGAAAAAGCCCTGTACGCATGGAAGCCGCTGCTACGCCCCGAAGGATATATGGTTATCAGTGAGCTGGTGTGGTTCAAGGAAGATGCACCACAGGAAATAAGAGATTATTTTGCCGAGGCTTATCCAGATATGAAGTATTATGAGCATCACTATCTCACTATAGAGTCAGCCGGGTACAAAATGGTCGACTATTTTCCAGTACCCGATAAATCGTGGTGGACGGATTACTACACGCCAGCGGAGAAAAAAATCGCCGAAATGAGGCTTAAATATAAAGACAACAGAGACGCGCAGGCGATATTTGATTCGTTTCAGCTGGAAATGGAAATGCATAGAAAATACTCGCCGTACTACGGGTATAGCTTTTATATAATGCATAAAGAAAACAAATGACCTTGTATCTGCTATAATAAATACATCCTTGCGGAGAGATGCTGGAGTGGCCTATCAGGCACGCCTGGAGAGCGTGTGTAGCCGTAAGGCTACCGTGGGTTCGAATCCCACTCTCTCCGCCACCCATTTTGATATCTCTTCCCACCCTGCCGCCCTTGCGGCATCCACAGCCGTTCCTTAATATATGTCCCCACCACCCCGCTTTTTTTAATTACTCGCCCATTTCTTTTCTTTGAGATATTCGTGCTTGGTGCGCTTGCTAATCTCATCAGCTCTGGAAATCAGATAAATCATGGCACCCAGACATATCAGAAAAATGCCGATACCGATGGGTGCTCCCCACCCCAATACTAAAAACAGGTCTCCTGCCATTGTTCCTCCTCCTTTCATCCACGATTAGTCATCGTTGCTAGATTATATATGTGGGCTTAATGTGAAGTCAATATATCCCATTTTCACAAAATAAGCCAAATTGTCATCAGCCCAACCCTATGCTAGAATGAAACTGCTTTGAACGAAGATATTAAATACTGGATGGGCTTCAACAGTATACCCGGCATCGGGCGTGTCAGGTTTGCCCAACTTGAGAACTACTTCGGCAGTATGAAGGATGCCTGGGAAGCGCCTCCTGCCGAGCTAAAGCATGCCGGTCTGGACAGCGCTGCCATGCGCGCCATCAACCACTGGCGACCCAACATCTCTCCAGAAGCAGAGATGGAAAAGCTGGACCGCTATGGCGTTAAGGTGCTTGCCTGCAATGCCCCGGACTACCCGTCCCGACTCAAAGAAATATATGACTATCCGCCGGTACTTTATGTTAGAGGCTCATTGCTGCCGGAGGACGAATGGTGCCTGGCCGTTGTCGGCACCCGGCGGGCTTCTGTTTACGGTAAACAGGTAACCGAAGAGTTCGTGACCGACCTGGCTCAAAGCAAGATTACCATCGTGAGCGGGCTGGCCAGAGGAATTGATACCGTAGCTCACCGGAGTGCTCTGGCCATCGGCGGCAGGAGCCTGGCGGTTTTTGCCTGCGGTCTGGACATCGTTTATCCCGGTGAAAACGCCAAGCTGGCCCGGAGTATCATGGAACAAGGAGCCCTGATCAGTGAATATCCCCTAGGAACCAAGCCACGCGCCGAGAATTTTCCCCGCCGCAACCGGATTCTCAGCGGGCTAAGCCTGGGGGTTCTAATTACCGAAGCCGGCGAGGCCAGCGGGGCTATGATTACCGCCCATCTGGCACTAGAGCAAAATAGAGAGGTGTTTGCTATTCCCGGTAGTATCCTGTCACCAGCGAGTCGAGGCCCTAACCACCTCATTCAGGAGGGGGCCAAGCTGGTCCGCGACTATACTGAAATTCTGGAGGAATTGAACCTGACGGCTGTTGCACGACAAATAGAAATAAGGGAGATTCTGCCTGAGTCCGAAACCGAGTCCCTCCTGCTCAAACAACTGAGTGCCGAGCCGACCCATATTGATGAGGTCTGCCGGAGCAGCGGCCTGCCGGCAGCAACCGTCAGCAGTACGATGGCTATGATGGAGCTTAAGGGCCTGGTAAAGCAGGTTGGAACCATGAATTATGCTCTGGTACGGGAAGCCCGCCAGGAATACAGGGTAACGATTGATTAGAGACTATGAGTAAAAAACTGGTAATAGTAGAATCACCGGCTAAAGCCAGAACGCTGGGTAAAATTCTCGGCAAGGGTTATACCCTCAAGGCGTCGCTCGGGCATGTCAGAGATTTGCCCAGAAGCCAGATAGGCGTGGACATAGAAAATGGCTTCACGCCCAAATATGTGGTGCCCAGAGCCAAGACCAAGCTGGTCAACGAGCTTAAACGGGATGCCAAAAATGCCTCTGTCATATACCTCGCCACCGACCCCGACCGCGAGGGAGAGGCCATCGCCTGGCACCTGGCCGAGGTGATGAAATCCGACCAACCATACCAGCGCGTCGTCTTTCATGAGATAACCGAGGATGCCGTGAAACATGCCTTCCAGCACCCACGCTCTCTGGACATGCAGTTGATTGATGCTCAGCAGGCACGGCGCATTCTGGACAGGCTGGTCGGCTATAAGATTAGCCCGTTGCTCTGGCAGAAGGTAAGAAAGGGACTCTCCGCCGGCAGAGTTCAGTCGGTGGCGGTAAAAATCATTGCTGACCGCGAGCGGGAAATTCAGGCATTCGTGCCGGTGGAATACTGGACCATTGAGGCTGAGTTTACCAAGAAAAAGGGGAAAGCCGCCTTCAGGGCAACATTAATCGGCCTCACCGATGGCGGCAAACTGGCCATTCACACGAAAGACGAGTCAGCTAAAATTAGAGACGCACTGGAAAAGGCAAACTACAGTGTTCTTGATATAAAAACCAAAAAGGCAACCCGCCAGCCCGCCCCACCCTTTATCACCAGCACCCTGCAGCAGGAAGCCTGGCGCAAGCTCCGCTTTACCGCCAGACAAACCATGGCCGTCGCTCAGCAACTCTATGAAGGCCTCCCGATAGGTAATGAGGGAAGCGTCGGGCTTATCACCTATATGCGCACGGACTCAACCCGTGTCGCTCAGCCGGCCGTGGCTGAAGTCAGGGAATTCATCCGCAAAAAGTATGGCTCTCAGTTTGTCCCGCCTCACGCCCGTGCCTTCACCCGGCGAGCTAAAGGAGCGCAGGAGGCTCATGAAGCCATCCGCCCGACCGGAGTTCAACGCGAGCCGTCCCTGATTAAAAAATACCTTAATACCAACCAGTTCCGGCTCTATGACCTTATCTGGAAACGAATGGTAGCGAGCCAGATGGCAGCCGCTCAGTTTGACAATACCACGGTTGAAATTGAAGCCAATAATCATACCGCCTACCTGCTGAGGACTTCCGCCTCGGTTAATACCTTCCCCGGGTTCATAGCCCTTTACAGTGAGGGCAAGGATGAGGCGGAGGAAGAAGGCAAAGGCTCACTCCCCCTCCTGAAAAAGGGCGATAAGCTTGAGCTTCTCGGAGTTTTCCCGGAGCAGCGTTTTACCCAGCCGCCATCCCGCTATACTGAAGCCACGCTGGTCAAAACGCTGGAACAAAACGGCATCGGCCGTCCCAGCACCTATGCTCCAACGATATCTACTATCCAGGATCGCGAGTATGTCACCAAAGACAACGGGAGCTTTCAGCCTACCGAGTTAGGCTTCGCGGTCAATGATCTGCTCATCCAGTACTTCCCCGACATTATCAACATCAAGTTCACCGCCGGTATGGAAAATGAGCTGGATGATATTGCTAGTACAGAACGGCGCTGGTCAAGCGTTATTCAGGACTTCTATACTCCTTTTGATAAAGACCTGCAAAAAGCCGTCAAACTGGCGGAAAAAGTAAAGCTGGAGGATGAGCAAACGGGGGAAAGTTGCCCTCAATGCGGTAAGCCCCTGTTAGTCAAAACGGGGCGCTTTGGCAAGTTCATTGCCTGTAGCGGCTACCCCGATTGCAAGCACACCAAGTCTTTCCAGGTCAAACTCGGTGTTAACTGTCCAGAGTGCGGCAAGGAACTGGTGCAGAGAAGAAGCAAGAAGAAACGCACCTTTTACGGCTGTAGCGGCTATCCCGATTGCAAATTCGCTACCTACCTCAAGCCCCTCCCCCAACCCTGCCCCCAGTGCGGCGGTCTGCTCACCCACTACCGGGGCAAGCAGGCTAAGTGCACCAAATGCGAATACAAGGGGAAGATAGAAACTGCGGGCTAAGCCACCGATGATACGGGAGTGGCAAAAGGGAAAGAAAGCAACAGCCGTTGATGATACGGGAGTGACAGAAGGAAAAGAAAGCAACAGCCGTTGATGATACGGGAGTGACAGAAGGAAAAGAAAGCAACAGCCGTTGATGATACGAGGGCGGCAGGGTGGGAAAAGATAACACAGGACTGAACCCATGCAGGAAATCTTCAATAAATATATAGCTTATCTTGAGGCAGAGCGCAACGCCTCCGCCCATACCGTGCATAATTACACCAATGATTTGCTGGAGTTTTTTGATTTTGTCAGGGAAAAGAAAATTAAGTCGCTGAACGGAGTAGATAAGCACACCCTGCGTGGCTACCTGTCGCACCTTATGGGCCGCGGCTTAGCCAAGTCAAGTATCGCCCGCAAGCTGTCGTCAATTCGGTCGTTCTACCGTTATTTACTGCGTGAAGAGCTGATTTCGGCAAGTCCGGCAGCCAAAACCTCCTCACCCAAGCTGGATAGGCATTTGCCCTCGTTTCTCACCACGGAAGAGGCAAAGCAACTCGTTGAGTCCCCTGACCCGTCCCTGCCACAGGGCCAGCGAGACCGCGCCATCCTGGAACTGCTCTATGCCTCCGGAATACGGGTCAGCGAGCTGGTGAACATAAACATAGAGCAGGTCAATCTGGCCACCAACGAGATACGTGTCTGGGGCAAAGGTTCTAAAGAACGAGTGGTCCTGATAGGCAGCCCGGCAGCCCAGGCAATGAAGATATACCTGAGTCAAGGCAGGCCCGAACTTCTCGGAGGAAAGAAGAATAATGCTTTGTTCGTTAATCGCTATGGCGGGCGCCTTGCAGTGCGAAGAATACAAAAAATACTGGGGAAATACGCCGTAATTATAGACAAGAAAGTTCATCCTCATATGCTGCGTCACACCTTCGCCACGCATCTCCTTGATGGAGGCGCTGACCTGAGGGTTGTACAGGAGCTCCTGGGGCATGCCAAGCTATCTTCCACACAGATTTACACCCATGTCACCCAGAGCCAGGCACGAAAGGTATACCTGTCGGCTCATCCCATGGCACAGGAAAAAAGCGATGATAGCAAATAGCCGATTACAAAATCTGCGCCGGAGGCTGGCTGAGAATGAGATTGATGCTATCCTGATATCTCAGCCGGAAAACAGGTATTACCTTTCCGGCTTTGACGGCTCGGCGGGCTTCCTGCTGGTTACCCCGCAAAAGGCAATCCTGGCTACTGACTTCCGCTATATAGAGCAAGCCGGAACCCAGGCCCCCGACTATGAGGTCTTTCATATGATAGGTAATACCACCAACTGGTTTCCCGGATTGATAGAAGGCTTACATATTGAAAAATTAGGATTTGAAGCCGAACATTTCACCTTCAGCATGGGTCGTCAGCTAAGCGACACTTTAAATAAGAAGCAGCTTCCAATCAAACTCGTTCCTGTAAATGGACTAGTGGAGTCCCTGCGCGCCGTAAAAGAGCCGGGGGAAATTGAGCTTATTAAAAGGGCGGTTGAAATAGCCGATGCCGCTTATGAATACATCGAAGGTGTCATGCAAGCCGGCATGACGGAGAGGCAAGCAGCCTGGGAAATAGAGAAACATATGCGCGAAAATGGCAGCCAGGCGATACCTTTTGAAATTATTGTTGCCTCAGGCCCCAACTCAGCTTTGCCTCATGCCAGGCCTTCCGAGCGCACCATAGGCGCAGGGGAGCCGATAGTGATTGATATGGGAGCTAAATTTGACGGCTATGCCAGCGACCTGAGCCGCACAATTTATCTCGGAACCCCTGAAAATACTTTTAAGAAGGTCTATAATACTGTGCTTGACGCTCAGCTAACGGCCGTGTCTATAATTAACGAGGGCATGACCGGCGAGCAGGCGGACAGTTCCGCCAGAGCCGTTATTGAACGGGCAGGCTACGGAGAAGCCTTCGGGCATGCCCTGGGCCACGGCATCGGGCTGGCTCCCCACGAGTCACCGCGCCTTGGCTCGGGCTCGAACGAGCCGCTTGCCTCAGGCATGGTGTTCACGATTGAACCCGGCATTTACCTGCCCGGGTGGGGAGGGGTACGGATTGAGGATACCGTAATGATGGAAAACGGGAAAGCCAAACTAATTTCAATGGCTAGAAAGGTGAGATATGATTAGCGGCAGTGAACTGAGAAAAGGAGTAATTATTGAGCTGGAAGACAAGCTATACCAGGTTGTCGAATACCAGCATGTCAAGATGAAACGGACAGCTCTGGCTAAGGTCAAACTCCGTGATATCAACGCCGGCCATACTATGGAGCGGTCTTTTCAATCCGACGAAAGGCTGGTCCGGGCGCGCCTGGACTCGCAGCAGATGCAGTATCTCTATAGCGATGGTGACCTGCACTATTTCATGGACACCGAAAGCTTCGAGCAGATGCCCCTGAATTCCAGCCAGCTTGGTGATGCCCTTGAATACCTTAAAGAAGGCACTCTTGTAGAGGTATCCAGCTACAAGGGCGAAGTTATCGGTATCGAGATGCCGATTACAGTCGAGCTTGAGATAACCGAAACTGATCCCGGTTTTAAAGGAGACACCGCCACCGGCGGCAACAAACCGTCTAAACTGGAGACCGGTCTTACCATACAGGTCCCCCTGTTCATTAACGAGGGGGATGTTATCAAGGTGGACACGCGTACCGGCACCTATCTGGAAAGGAGTGGCTGAGGCAGACTAAATTGTTAAAAGCCGACCTTCATATTCATACCGAGTACTCAATGGACTGCACTATGTCCCTTGAAAAGATTATCAGCCGCTGCCAGAAATTAGGAATAAATTGCGTTGCTATAGCCGACCACGGCACGGCTGATGGAGCGCTTAAGATGCAGGCAATGGCTCCATTCACTATAATCGCGGCTGAGGAGATACTGACCCACCACGGCGAGATTATGGGCATGTTCCTTAAAGAGACGATACCCAGCGGCCTATCGGTTGCAGAGACAATCTCCCGAATC
>Ga0180431_10004515_pt1 | contig 17363 bp, 19 predicted proteins | sample SS_ome_11_FD_132459 | JGI IMG/M metagenome (GOLD analysis project Ga0180431, IMG submission 132459) | Hypersaline lake sediment archaeal communities from the Salton Sea, California, USA - SS_1_MS_1 metaG | ecosystem: Environmental > Aquatic > Non-marine Saline and Alkaline > Hypersaline >... | reverse complement strand
GATGGTAATCCTGATATTCATGCCGGAAGGCTTGACCAAGGGGATAGTAGATCGCCTGAAGGGTAAATTCTCCAAATGATCCTGAAAGTATCAGACCTAAGCATAAACTTCGGGGGCGTCAAGGCCCTCCAAAAGGTCTCCTTTGACGTTAAGGAGGGCGGAGTCAAGGCTGTGATAGGCCCCAACGGTGCCGGAAAGACCACCCTCTTCAATCTGATAACGGGGATATTTCCGCCGACAAACGGGGAGATTTTTTTTGACGAAGTGAGGATAGACGGCAAAAAATCCCACAGGATAGCCTCGATGGGAATCACTCGTACTTTTCAGAACCTCGAGATATTCGACAACATGACCGTCCTCGAAAACGTGATGGTGGGAAGACACCTCAAGTCAGGCTCCGGTTTTATGGAGTGCGCCTTCAGGTCACTCTCGGCGAGGCAGGAGGAGAAAAAGATCGTCGAATCGTCTCTGAAGTACCTCGACTTTGTGGGCCTCAAGCCGAGGGCGAACGACATGTCCACAGCCTTACCCCTCGGGCATCAACGTTATCTCGAGATCGCCAGGGCGCTCGCCATGGAGCCGAGGTTGATCCTCCTGGACGAGCCTGCGGCTGGCCTGGACGAGAGGGAGACCGAAGACCTGCTGATGCTCATCGGGAAAATAAGGGAGAGCGGAATTACGGTCCTCCTTGTCGAGCACGATATGGGTCTTACCATGGAGATCTCCGATGAGATCGTTGTTCTGGATCACGGCGAGCTTATAGCCGAGGGAACGCCTAGGGAGATACAATACGACAAAAAAGTGATCGAGGCGTATTTGGGGGAAGATGAGCTTTTTACTTAAGATAAGAAATCTCTCCACACACTATGGAAAGATCCAGGCCCTGGACTCCGTCTTTATCCATATCTGGGAAGGGGAGATAGTGTCATTAATCGGCGCCAACGGGGCCGGGAAGTCAACCCTTCTAAACAGTATCTCCGGTATAGTAAACTCTTCTTCCGGGAGTATCGTCTTCAACGGGGATGAGATATCGAAGAAGAGTCCCGAAAAGATCGTGAAGCTGGGAATCTCTCAGGTGCCGGAGGGGAGACAGATATTCAACTCCTTTACCGTCTACGACAACATCATGCTGGGGGCTTACCTCAGACGCAAGAGGAAGGAGAAAAAGGAGATCCAGGACGACCTTAAGGATATTTTCAATCTATTTCCGATCCTTGAAGAAAGGAAGAAGCAGAGGGCCGGGACGCTTTCGGGAGGGGAACAGCAGATGCTGGCGATAGCGAGGGGACTCATGGCAAGGCCGAGGCTTCTCATGCTCGACGAGCCCTCCCTGGGCCTAGCCCCTAAGATAACGGCGGAAATCATGAACGTGATAAAGGGCCTCAAGGATAATAAGCTGACAATCCTGCTTGTCGAGCAGAACGCCAGGGCCGCCCTGAAAATCTCGGACAGGGGTTACGTCTTTGAGACCGGAAACGTGCTGCTGGAGGGGAGGGGGGAGGACCTCCTCCTCGACGGCGACGTCAAGAGGGCGTACCTCGGCAGGGACTACAAGGAATTCTGGGAATGATATACAAGGGAGTGATATATGGGCATATATAATCGCCGCTACGAGACTCTGTCTAAAGAGGAGATCGAGCAGATACAGATTGAGCGACTCACCAACACCATAGAGAGGGTGTACAAAAACGTATCTTTCTATCAAAACAACATGAAGGCGAGGGATATAACACCCAAGGAGATCATCGAGCTGAAAGACCTCTGCAGGATCGGACTGACGACAAGGGAGGATCTGAGCTACAACTATCCCTACGGCCTCTTTGCGGTCCCTCTCAAGGACATAGTAAGGATAAACTCCACCTCCGGCATAACCGGAAAGCCGACCGTCGTCGGCTACACGAAGACCGACCTGGGATTGTGGGTGGAACTCCTCTCGAGACTCTACGTGTCGTCCGGGGTTACGGCAAACGATATCGTCCAGCTCTCCTTTGTTTACGGCCTCTCGAACTGGGGAAGGAGTATGAGGGTAGCCGCGGAGAACATCGAGGCCTCCGTAATCCCCATGAGCGCTTTGAGCAATGAAAAAGAAGTCATGATAATGTCAGATTACAAGACCACCTGTCTGGTATCGACACCCACAAGCGTGCTTCACCTGATCCAGCTTCTTCCCGAGATCGGAATCAAGCCGAAAGACCTCGAGCTGAAAAAGGGGATCCTCGTATCCGAGTCACTCTCCGGCGAGGACAGGGAGACAATCGAGAAGAAGCTAAAAATAAAGGTCTCCACCGGATACGGAATCCCGGAGGCGATGGGGCCCGGAATCGCCTATGAGTGCGAAGAGGGGAGGCTGCATATCGCGGAAGATCACTTCATAGTGGAGGTGATAGACCCGAAGACCGAAGAGGTCTTGGGCAGGGGGGAGGAGGGGGAGCTTGTGGTATCCACGATTACCACAAAGGCGTACCCCTTGATAAGGTTCAGGACCGGAGACATATCTACCATCTCGACAGACAACAGGTGCCCGTGCGGAAGAAACCTCCTGTCTATAGAGATGCCGATGAAGAGGACCGACGACCTCCTATCCGTTCGCGGTGTCAAGGTCTATCCGTCCCAGATAAAAAAGATAATCGACGATAATCTCGACGAGACACCTCCGTTTGCCATAGTTCATCACAAGGTAAAAGAGCTCGACGAGATAGACATTTTCATCGTGGGAGTGGAATCGTTGTTTTCAGATGAGGTGAGGATATTGGAGGCGATGGTCTCCTCCATAAAGGACGACTTCTGGGAAATCCTCGGGATAAGGGCCGCCGTCAGGCTTGTAGAGCACATCACCATGGAGGAGATCAGAAAGCGAAATAAGGACGTTATCTTTTTTGACAAGGAATAGAGATCAGTCCACTTATTAACTTCTCATAAAAAAGGGGGCGGTTTATTGTGACCGACCCCCTTAAAATTATCTAAATTGGCTTACATCTCAGTCAATCATCGATAATAATGTTGATACTGGCTGTGTCCGATAATTGATATTATGTAAACTTAAGTTTTTTCTATTTATTTTTCCTTCACTATCTCCTTTATTTTACATTAATCCACCTCTTTTCTCCTCCTTATCACAATCAATATTCTTCAGAGAAGTCTCCCGACTCCTCTTCCTCTGAATCATCTCCGCTCTTTATGAAGTCTACCACGTCCATAAAGGCATCTTTAAAATTATCGATATCTTCAGGAAAGACCATTATCCTGAATCTGTCCTGTTTCCCAAAATCCACCGACTTCGTTTCAGAAATAATGAGATACCTGTCGTTATTGACATTTTCCTTAACGTCAAAGTAATAGGTCCTCCTGCCTGCCTTCACCTTTTTGGTAAAGATCTCCTCTTTTCTTCTCTCTTCCACTTTCGTTCTCCTCCTAATTTTCTCCTAAATAAGCCTTTTTAACGGCATCATTCTCCAAAAGGTTTTCAGATTTATCCTCCATTACGATCTTTCCAGTTTCGAGGACGTAGCCCCTGTGGGAGTTTTGAAGGGCCATCTTCGCGTTCTGTTCAACCAGCAAGATCGTAGTCCCATTAACCTTATTGATCTCGTTTATGGTTTTGAAAATATCCTTTACAATCAGGGGTGCAAGCCCGAGGGAGGGCTCGTCCAATAGCAGAAGTCTCGGATTACTCATCAACGCCCTTGCAATTGCAAGCATCTGCTGTTCCCCGCCCGACAGCGTCCCCCCGAGTTGTTTTTTCCTGTCCTTCAAGATCGGAAATATCTTGAAGAGGCGCTCATAATCCGCCTTCATCTTTGAATCGCTCTTCCTTATATATGCCCCCATCTTCAGATTTTCCATGACTGTGAGATACGGAAATATCCTCCTCCCCTCCGGCACCTGCGATATGCCTCTGCTTACGATGGTATCGGGAGGTGTTCTCTCGATGTTTTTACCTTCAAGGAGTATCTTCCCTTTTCTGGCGGGGGTTATGCCGCAGATGGTCATAAGTGTAGTTGACTTGCCCGCGCCGTTGGCGCCTATGAGAGTGACTATCTCGCCCTCCCCTATCTCCAGCGATACTCCCTTTAAGGCCTCTATCTTACCGTAATAGGTATGTACGTCTATTAATTGAAGCACTTTTTTAATCCGTCCCCAGATATGCCTTAACGACGGCGGGATCGTTCTTTACCTCTTCGGGGGGGCCGTCGGCGATCTTCTTACCGTATTCCAAGACAACGATGCGGTCGGAGATCTCCATTACGACCTTCATATCGTGCTCTATTACCAGAACCGTAATACCCATATCCCGAATTCTTCTAATCAGTTCCATCAGCTCGCCGGTCTCCTTCGGATTCATCCCGGCCGCCGGTTCGTCCAGAAGGAAAAGCTTCGGCTCCGTTGCCAGCGCCCTCGCGATCTCAAGACGCCTTTGATCGCCATATGCCAGATTAGAGGCTATCTCCATTATCGATCCCTCAAGTCCCACAAATACTATATATCTAACGGCGCTCTTGAGTATGTCCTTCTCCTCATTTTTTTGGCTTCTCGTTCTTAGAATCGCTCCCGCGAAATTCTTTTTGGACCTGGGATGTCTGCCGATCTTCACGTTGTTCAAAATAGTCAGATTGTTGAAGAGTCTTATATTTTGAAATGTCCTCGCAATACCAATAGATGTAATTGCGTCCGGTTTCAACGTTTTCTTTTTGCCGGAGATTTCAGCCTTTTTCCCGTTGTCATTGAACAATATCTCCCCGTTCGTTGGCCGCGACAGTCCCGTTATACAGTTGAATATCGTTGTCTTGCCGGCGCCGTTCGGCCCTATAAGGGAGAGGATCTCCCCCTCTTTAACGTCGAATGATACATTGTTCACGGCGACGACACCACCGTACAACTTGGTCAAAGATTTGATGCTTAAAATCTCTTTTTCCGCCGTCATTTTTATTCCGTAGACATATATTATCTGTCTGAATTTAGTTTCTTTTCACCCGACGTAATATCGTAAAAGCTTCCGTCCATAGCGCCTATTATAGACTTGTCCCTCGAGCTCATCTCACGCTTTACCCTTGAAAGGGGAATCAGGCCCGCAGGCTTGAACCGCATCATTATGATGAGGATTGCCCCAAACACCAGAAACCTCGACTGGACTAAGATCGGCCAGGGCTCAAGGAAGACCCTGATAACCTCCGTCAGGGAGACGAGGACCGTCGTTCCCAGGATGACCCCGGGTATGCTACCCATTCCACCCAGCACCACCATACACAAAATCAGGATCGACTCCCAGAATTTGAAGCTTTCAGGGCTTGCGAACTTGAACCAGAACGCGAAGATCGATCCCGCTATCCCCCCGAAGGATGCGCTTATGGCAAAGGCGATCACCTTGTATTTCATTATGTTGATTCCGCTGCACTCCGCGGCTATCTCGTCCTCTCTGATGGCGAACCACGCCCTGCCGAGCCTGGAGTTCTCCAGGCGGTTCATAACGATAACAGTGATGATTACGACGAAGAATATTATGTAGAAAAAGGGGATATCCCCCTTAAAGGCAAATTTTAAGGGCTCGGAATAGAAATGATGAGTTATAGGATACAGAAATGCCAGATTTAGAGTCGGTTTATGCTCCATTACAATGCCCATAGGGCCCCTTGTGAGCCACATCTCGTTTATGATTATCAGCTCCACCAGGGATGCAAATCCGAAGGTAACTATCGCGAAATAGTCCCCTGTGAGGCGAAGGGTCGGCACGCCCAGGAGAATGCCCCAGAAGGCGCCGTTCAGGGCGGCCAACGGCATAATAATCCAGAAGTTTGTAAATATGCTCAAGGGGCCAACAACCTCCCCCAAATGGTACGTGAGGGTCGCTGCCGTGTACGCGCCTATGGCGTAAAAGCCGACGTACCCGAGGTCCAACAGGCCCGTAAAGCCGGGAATTATGTTAAGCCCAAGAGCCAGTATGATATAGAGCATAACCAATGTGATGGTATGGATTACATACAGATTGGAGATGAAAAACGGTATGAAAAAAACGAGGAGAAATAGAACTCCGTAGAAATATTTGATGTTATGCGAGAATGAGACGGAAAGCTTCTCTCGATAAAAACTATATCTGGGTATCCTCTTTAGCATTCCCTGTACCTTTTCCCCTTATACCTTAACCGACTGCTTCCTGCCCAGGATCCCCGAAGGCCTGAACACGATTACCAGTATCATAACGGCGTAGGCTATCCCGTCCCTGTATGGAGAGGATATGTAACCCGCTCCGAACGTCTCGGCAATCCCCAGGACAAAGCCCCCCAGCATCGCCCCCGGGACGTTCCCTATTCCTCCCAGAACGGCCGCCGCAAACGCCTTTACGCCTGCGACGTAACCGATCGTGTGTTTTATAATGTTGTAGTACAATCCCGCAAGAATTCCCGCAACTGCCCCCAGAGAAGAGCCCACCGCAAATGTAAAGGTGATAACCCTGTTCACGTTTATCCCCATAAGGGATGCGGTTGTCTTGTCCTGGGCGCAGGCGCGCATCGCGGTCCCGATCTTCGTCCTTGTAATAAGGAGGTGAAGGCCGAGCATCAGAAAGACTGTAATAAAAAATATGTTGTATTGCAAAAGGGATATACTTGCACTACCGTATATCGTTATAATCGGGGATTGAAAATAGTCGGGCAATGTAAGTTCGGGAAATGATTTGGGGATTCCCCCCCAGATTATCAGGGCCAAGTTTTGCAGAAAAAGGGAGGCTCCAATGGCGGTGATAAGCGCCGCAAGGCGGGGTGCGTTTCTCAAGGGACGATATGCAATAAACTCGAGAAATATCCCCAACAGCATACAGGAAAATATGCTCAACAAAACCGCTACCGGAAACGGCAGTTTTAACATCACATAAAATGTAAAGGCCAAATAGGCGCCGAGCATGTATATCTCGCCGTGGGCGAAGTTGATGAGTTCAATGATGCCGTACACCATGGTATAACCCACAGCTATCAGGGCATAGATTCCGCCGATATTTATACCGTTTATCAGCTGCTCTAAAGCATAGTCGATACCCAGCTTGAAGTTGCTTATAAGTTGATCAAAGACCATTCCCATTCATCTTCCTTCTCATAAATTAGGGGAGGGCTTTAATTCAGCCCTCCCCCACCCTCAATGACCTAAATTTAAAAGGTCTAGAACATCTGCTTTTCAGCCGCTACAAACTCGCCACCTTTAATAATCGTGACATATGCCGGCTTCAGGCAGTCGCCATTCTCGTCGAAGAACGTAACGCCTGTGATTCCCTTGTAGCCCTTATCTGCCGTATTCATGCCGGCCAGGCAATCGCGAATCTTGGCGCGATCAGCCCCGCACTCCTCGATCGCCTTTGCAATTATCCCTACCGCGTCGTAGCCGTTGGCGGCCATCCAGTCCGGCGTCATGCCGTTGTACTTCTTCTCGAAATTCTTTTTGAACTTCAGAGCCTCACCGCCGGCGGCTTCATAAACGAAGGGAGAGCTTGCGATGAATCCGCTGGAGGCGTCCTCGCCCGCAATCTCGATAAGCTTCGGGTTGTTGAGACCGTCCGCTCCCATAAACTGAGTTATGAGACCAAGCTTCTTCGCCTGATTAAGAATTAGTCCGCCCTGCTGATAGTAACCGGCAATAAAAATGCCGTCAGGAGCGAGATGCTTGAATTTTGTGAGCTGAGGCGTGAAGTCAACCGTATCCTTTACATAAGACTCGACTCCGACAACTTCGAGGCCTATCTCTTCCGCGCCCTTCTTGAATGCCTCCATAAGGCCGATGGCGTAGTCGTTGTTTTCATGGAAAATTCCCACGGTAGTGAGTCCCAGAACTTCCTTGGCGTATTTGGCCATGAATTCACCCTGGAAATCGTCCCTGTAGACGTCCCTGAACATCCACTCGCTTTTCTTGCACACATCCACGTTGGTTGCCGTAGGCGATACGGCTGGGAGCCCGGCATCCTTGTAGTAAGGAAGGGCGGCCAGCGTAGCGGAGCTGCATACGTGACCCACGACAGCCAATATTTCCTCATCGCTCGCAAATTTCTGTGCGATGGTTGCGGCCTCTTTTGGATCGCACAGCTCGTCTCCCACGACCAGCTCCATCATCCTTCCGTTTATACCGCCCGCCTCGTTGATCTCCTCTATCTTCATCATTATGCCGTTTCTTATGATCTCACCGTACGCGGCGGCATCACCGGACATGGGGCCCGCAAAACCGATCTTTATCGGACCGAGATCTTCGGTTACCTCTTCCGGTCCGGGCTCCATCTTCTTCTCGCAACCCGCAGCAAAAAGTGCAGCTGATATTGCGAGGATCGAAATTAAGATTAGAAATCTAAAACTCAACAGCTTCTTCATATTCTATCCTCCATTAAGGGAAAATGTACCCTGCCTAAACACTAATTTTAGTCAAAAAAACAAATTTGTCAAGGGTAATTTACATCAAGATATCATATAAATGTAGAAACATCAATCTCTTTTTTTAAAATGTATTTTTATAGGAGTCCCCGAAAAACCGTACCTTTCCCGAAGGCGATTCACTATATATCTCTCATATGAGGGCTTTATCCCCCTCGGATTATTCGTGAAGACGACAAACCTCGGGGGGGATTTCCCGGCCTGCGTGATGTAAAAGAGCTTGACCTCCCGGCCCCTGTGTAACGGCGGCGAGTGCTCCCTTTTTATAGTCTCAAAAAAGGAGTTGAGCTCGCCCGTAACAATTCGCTTTGACCTCTCTTTTAGGACGGTGTCCACGGCGGGAAATATCCTGTGAAGGTTTTTTCCGGCGGTCGCGGAAATAAAGATCAGGGGTGCATAGGCAATCTGCTTCATATCTTCGAGTATCTCAAGAGCGTACTTACCGGCGGTCTCGTTATCCTTTTCAACGAGGTCCCACTTGTTTAGGAGGATGACGGCCCCCTTCCCCTTCTCGTGGACGAAGCCCGCCACCCTCTTGTCCTGATCGGTGGCGCCCTCCATCGCGTCCAACATTATAAGGGCGACATCCGCCCTGTCGATGCTCTTTAGAGACTCGACAACGCTGAATTTTTCGACCCTGAAGGTTATCCTGCTCTTTCTTCTGATACCCGCCGTATCTATTATCAGGTACGGCGTTGCGTTCCTTACGATCACCGTATCAACGGAGTCCCTCGTTGTTCCGGGGACCTCGTCGACGAGAACCCTCTCGTAACCCAAGAGCCTGTTGACCAGAGAGGATTTACCCACGTTCGGCCTTCCAACCACGGCAACCTTCTTTATCTTGGGATCTTCATCTTCCCCTTCCGGCTCCAAAGTCAGATGCTTTACAACATCATCCATCAGGCCGCCTACACCGATTTTGTGCTGTGCGGAGACCGGATAGAGATTGTCGACTCCAAGAGCGTAAAACTCGTAGAGATCGCCCTCCTGTCTCGGGCCGTCGATCTTGTTTACTACCGGGAATACCGGTTTTCCCGATCTTCTGAGGATATTAAAGACATCGCTGTCGTTCGGGTGAAGCCCCTCCCTGCCGTCCATCAAGAAGATGACCGCGTCCGCCTCTTCCACTGCGAGCCGGGCCATCATATCCACCCCCTTCTCTATCTCCGTTTCCGCCTTGGGTAAAAGTCCCCCGGTGTCCATCAGGATATACTCGCAGTCATCCCAGGATGCATCGGCGTAAATTCTGTCCCTCGTGACTCCGGGGATGTCCTCAACGATGGCCCTCCTGCTCCCCAAAAGCCTGTTAAAGAGGGTCGATTTACCCACGTTCGGTCTTCCCACTATCGCGAGGATCTTCTTCCGCGGTGCCGCCATCTACCTATACCCCATCCTCTTTATACCGTCCTCCTTCTTCGACCAATCCTTCAGCACCTTGACCCTGACATCCAAAAAGACCTTCGTTCCGAAAAAGAGCTCCAGGTCTTCCCTCGCCTTTGTCCCTATCCTCTTGATCATCGCCCCCCCCTTCCCTATCACGATCCCCTTCTGTGACTCCTTCTCCACGTAGATCACCGCGGAGATAGAAAGCAGTCCCGCGTCACCCCTTTCACTATCCTCGGTAAACTGCTCGACGACCACTGCGGTCGAGTAGGGTATCTCCTGCTTTGTCAGCTGAAATACCTTCTCCCTTACAATCTCTCCCGCTATGAATCGCTCGCTCTGATCGGTAAGGTCGTCCTCCGGAAAAAGGGGCGGTGATTCTGGAAGGAGTCTTTTGATCTCGGACCTGAACTCCCCTACCCCGTCCCCTTTAAGGGCGGATATCGGAACGATGACGTCGAAGATGGAAAGCGTATCGGCCCACTCCATAACGGGGAGGAGCGCCGACTTCGAAATCGTATCGATCTTGTTTATGAGGAGGACCTTGGGAGGGCCAGGAGCGGAGAGACCCTTTATGATCTCAACGTCGATGGGATGGAGCAACTCGTTCATCGATGACCTTTCGTCAGATTCGAGCTTTTTCCTCCTCTTCCCCCCTTCCCTCGATACGTCGATCATCAGAACCAGTATGTCCGAATCTCCCGCTGCCTCCCTGGCGGTCCTGTTCATGAATTTATTGAGCGACTTCCGGCCTTTATGTATTCCGGGGGTATCGACGAAGATCATCTGGGTTTCCCCCTCCGTCAGTATCCCCATAATCCGGTTTCGCGTGGTCTGGGGCTTTGGTGAGATGATGGAGACCTTCTCGCTTAAGAGGTTGTTCATCAGCGTGGACTTTCCCACGTTGGTCCTTCCCATCAGCACTATGAAGCCGCACCTATATCCCATCGATGGCCACCTCCCCCTCACTCAGAGATGTGTCCTGCAATACCTTCAGGCCCTTAAGCTTGTATTCCCGCTTCAGGTTGATTACGTTTATCTTGTTGCTCCCCACAGCGGCTCCTATGCGGGCTGGATTGACCCTTATGGTAAGGGGATCTGGGATGAACCTCAATCCACCAACCGCCGAAGACATCCGATCGTACATGATCGATTCCATAACCAGCGCGCCGATTGACGGATGGTACGGCCCCGAGATTACGCTCTCCTCGAGCTCCTTGGAGGGCTTTAGGCCCATCCTTATTATAGGGATCGCCTCCTCCTCAAACAGGAGAACCAGCTTCTTCAAAACCGAGAGCATATCGTCAAGGGAGGCGGGTTGATATTCACCTGCCCTGTAAAGCCTCTCCAACTCGGTTCCCTTCACCACCAATGTCGGATATATCCTCACCCCGTCCGGCCCAAACCCCACCACCCTTTTGCCCGTGTAGAGGACGTTATCCTCGGTGTCCCCCGGAAGGCCGGGCATCATCTGGGCTATCCAGGAGAGGGGGTATTTCGAGATGAGCTCGACCGCCCTCACGGTGTCTTCGGCTGTGTGTCCCCTGTTTGACTTATTCAGTACTTCGTCCACCATGGACTGTACCCCGATCTCGACCGTCCCGACGCCGTACGATATGAGATTTTCGATGACCCTCTCACTTATGGAGTCGGGGCGGGTGGACAGCCTGATGGAGTCGATAAGCCCCCTCTCTATCAAATTGTGGCCCGCCTTGAGAAGTTCGTTTTGCCTTACCATCGGAAGGGAGGTAAAGCTCCCCCCGAAATAGGCAAGCTCCACCTCGTCTTCCCAATCCGGTCTCGTGTCGAGATAACTGTTTACTGTATCGTTTATCTTCTTTGCGTTTACCTTGCCGGACCTGACCCCGGTTACCTCCCTCTGATCGCAGAAGACACAGAGGTGGGGACACCCGGCGTTGGGTATAAATATAGGTATGATAAATCTCTTCAGACGCTTCATTTTTCGTTATCGAGGGCGGAGGAAGCGGCGGCCATCTCCGCCTCCTTTTTGCTCCTCCCCTCCCCCCTGCCCCTTTCCACTCCGTCCATATATACCGCAACGACAAACGTCCTTTCATGATCGGGGCCGTCTTCCGAGATCACCTCGTATCTCGGTAGGGAGCCGGCTCTCTTCTGAATCCTCTCCTGGAGAACGGACTTGGCGTTTTTGGGATCGTGATCGGAATCGACGATCAAGACGCTCTCGAACTCGCCCCTGATAAAAGATTCGCTCGCCTCGTATCCCCCGTCCAGAAATATGGCCCCGACAAGGGCCTCATAGGCACCGGAGAGGATGGAAGGCTTTGTCCTGCCGCCGTGAGTATCCTCCCCCTTGCCCAGAACGATGTACTTGCCGAGCCCCAGAGATTCCGCCTTTTCAAAGAGACTCCTCTCCTCGACCAAGCCCGCTTTGACCTGCGTGAGCCACCCCTCGTCCTTGTCGGGATAGAGATCGAAGAGCGCCCTCGCGATCACGAGGTCCAACACCGCATCCCCCACAAACTCCAGCCTCTCGTTTCCGAAGAGGTCTTCCCCCTTCAGATAAGAGCTGTGGGTGAGGGAGAACTTCAGGAGGTCCTTGTCCCTGAAACTGTATTTGATCCTCTCTTCCAGTTCTTTAATCTCTTTCTCCATAAAGCCCGTCTCTCGATATCCCCTCTATCTTTACATTAAAAAAGCGGTTTGTCTCGTCCGGCCCGCCTCGATAGCAGACGTTCAAGTAGTTCTCCGATTTTCCCGTCAAAATCCCGTCCACGCACCTTTCCCCGAGGACGGTAAGCACCTTGCCGACGGCCGATTCCATATACCCCGATCTCATCTCCCCATCCAGCTCCTTCAGGCGACTGACCCTCTCCCTCTTTATATCGCCCTTTACCTGCCCCTTCATCTTCGATGCGGGGGTATTGGGCCTTGGGGAGTATGGGAAGACGTGGAGGTAGGTCGCAGGAACCTCCATCAGTGTCTTGAGTGTGTTCTCGAACTGCTCATCCCCCTCCCCAGGAAAGCCGACCATCACGTCGACGCCGAGGGATGGGGCTGTCCCGTTACGGCTGTCCGTGAAAGAGCTCACGGCCTCGTTTACCCTCTCGACAAAAAGACAGGAGCCGTAGTCCCTTCCCATCGCCCTTAGAATCGAATCGTCGCCGCTCTGGAGCGGGACGTGGAGGTGCGGCGCTACAATTTTCGACTCCGAGATTACCGAGATGAGATCCGTTGATAAATCCATCGGCTCGATGGAGCTGAGCCTTATCCTTATCGGCGGATTTCTCCTTGAGATCGAGTCGAGGAGTGAGGCCAGGTTCACACTTCCCTCCCCTCCCCTCTTACCCCCGTTGAGGCCCGCCCCGTACCTTCCCAGGTTGATCCCCACAAGGACGATCTCCTTGTATCCTGAATCGATAAATTCCTCGATTCGATCGAGGACCTCACCCATCTCGACGCTTCTCTCCCTCCCCCTGGCGTACGGCACTATGCAGTAGGTACAGAAGGAGTCGCAGCCGTCCTGTATCTTCAAAAAGGCCCTCGTCCTCCCGTCAAAATCTGGTCGTGAATCGCTCCTGTCCGGGATGCCGATAAGGGACGATACCGAATCGCATATATCATCCGCATCCCGCCCCGGGTGGACAGATGCCACCTCTCCCGCCTCTTCCATCTTCTCCGGGTGAATTACGGCCCCGCATCCGATCACCATTACGGGCCTTCCCGGAAGCTCCCTGTTCGCCCTCCTTATCGCCTGTCTGGACTGGTAATCCGCCTTCGACGTTACGGTGCATCCGTTTACGATAACAAGGTCCGATGGATAAAGCCCGTGGTGAACCCGGTAGCCCCTCTCAAGGAGCTTATAGGAGATCTCCACGCTCTCCGTGTAGTTTACCTTGCACCCCAGCGTTACTATGGAGATACTCTTTGTCACGCTCTTAGTCACAATATAAAGCCACCTCCCAGGAGCGTGTCGTCGTTAAACAATACGAGTGTCTGTCCCGGGGCGGGCGCAAACTGCGGCTCATCAAACTTCACCGTTACTCTGTCATTACCTTCTATCGTCGCGGTGCCAAACCCTGGTGACTGGTTGTATCGGATCATGCCGGAGACCCTGATCTTATCCTCCACCGGCCTCGCTCCCGATACCCAGCTGAAGTCCGTCGCCTCAACCACCCTCTTATACATCGAGTCCCTTTTACCCACGACAACGCGCTTTTTGTCAGCATCAATACCGACGACGTAGTAAGGCTCCTCGGATGGTATCCCGATTCCCCTCCTCTGACCCACCGTGAAGTGATAGTATCCGTCGTGCCCTCCCAGAACCCTCCCGGAAACATCGACTATCTCCCCTCCCCCGTCGACCCCGCTTTTGGCGACCTCTCTCTCAATGAAGTCCCTGTAGCTCTTGTTGCCAACATTGGATACGAAACAAATCTCCCTGCTCTCACCGGGGATCGTCGGGAGATTCATCTCCGATGCAATCTCCCTTACCTCATTTTTTTTAAGATCCCCCAGGGGAAAGACGGCCCTTTTCAGCTCATCCTGGCCGAGCCTGGAGAGGAAGAAGGACTGATCCCTCTTAGTGTCTACTCCCTTCTTCAGGAGGTAGCTCCCCCCCGTTTTAACCGCCCTTGCGTAATGCCCCGTGGCTATGAAACTAAAACCTTCCACTTCGGCCAGAGATATCAGCTCGTGGAACTTGACAAGCTTGTTGCAGACTGCGCAGGGAACCGGGGTCCTTCCCTTTAAATACTCCTCAATAAAATATGAAACGACCCTTTTTTTGAAGAGGTCGTTGATACGAACCGTCTTGTGGGGGATGCCGATAAACTCGGCGGCCCTCCCTGCATACTCCGCCGGCCTGCATCCCCTATCCTCTCCCCCCTCGTCGAACATCTCGAAAGTTACTCCCAAAAGGTCGTGCCCTTCCCTTTTGAGCAGGGCCGCCGCTACCGATGAATCGACACCTCCGCTCATGGCGACGATTGTCTTTTTATGACCCTTGGTTTTAACCGTAAAACTCCCCTTCCCGCCTCCTTCCCACCGTGCCATTCGTTTTAATCCGCTGCTTTTTTTGACCCGTGATTGTTCCTGTAGTCCTCTATCGCCAGACGAAGCGCGTCTTCCGCCATGTTTGAGCAGTGCATCTTTCTCTCGGGCAGACCACCGAGGCTTTCCGCGACGTCGTACATGGTTAAAGACAGGGCCTCGTCGAGCCTCTTGCCAATGGCGAGCTGTGTGAGCATGGAGGAGCTGGCAACTGCCGCCGCACAGCCGAAGGTCTTATACTTGATGTCCACAATCGTATCGTCCACCACTTTGATATGCAGTTCTATAGTGTCGCCGCACTCGGGATTTCCCGCTATTCCCACACCGTCCGGGTCTTCTATACTGCCTACGTTCGCTGGATTTTCAAAATTCTCAATAACTTTCTTCGAGTACATAGCAAAAGCCTTTCCCGATTGCCGTCGGATACCCTACCCCTCCTTATAGAGGGGGGACAATTCCCTCAGCCTTTTTATTATTTTCGGTATCGTTTCAATAACGTAATCTATCTCCTCTTCGGTGTTGCCATAGCCTAAGCTGAACCTTATCGTGCCCTGTCCTATTACACGGTCCACACCCATCGCCTCGAGGACGTGGGAAAGCGTGATGTCCTCAGAAGAACAGGCGGAGCCGGAGGAGACGCATATGCCGTGAATGTCGAGGTCTATCATCAGCGATTCCCCCTCCACATAGGCAAAGCTCATGTTCGACGTATTTGAAAGCCGATTTTCAACATCCCCGTTTATCCGAACATTGTCTATCCTCTCCAATATACCCGCCTCCAGTCTGTCCCTCAACTTTTTCAACCTCTTCCCCTTCTCCTTCAATTCGTTTTTTGCGATCTCGGCCGCCACCCCCAGCCCAACGACGGACGGTACGTTTATCGTCCCCGCCCTCATGTTAAACTCGTGCTTGCCGCCGTGGATTAACGGGATGGGCCTTGGATTAAGATCGCTTTTGATGTAGAGGGCGCCGACTCCCTTGGGAGCCCCCATCTTGTGGCCGGCGATGGAGAGCATATCGATCTTGTCCACTTTGACGTTAACGGGAATTTTGCCCACCGCCTGAACGGCGTCCGTGTGAAACGCTATTCCCCTGTCCCTGGCGATCTTCCCTATCGACGGAATGTCGAATATGGTGCCCGTCTCGTTGTTGGCGTACATTATCGTAATCAGCCTGGTATCTGCAATGATCGCACTTTCAAGGTCATCGATTGCGATCTTTCCCTTCTTGTCCACATCGAGGTAGGTCGCCTCGACTCCGCTCTCCTCGAGAAAATGGACCGTCTCGAGGACGGCCTTGTGCTCCACGGCGGACGTTATTACGTGCGCCTTTTTCCCCTTCAGGGAACCGATGAATCCCTTGATGGCGAAGTTGTCGCTCTCAGACCCCCCGCTCGTAAAGATGATCTCGTTGGGATCCGCGCCTATCAGGTCAGCTACCTTTTCTCTGGCGTCCTCCACCGCTTCCATCGCTTCTTGTCCCAGCGAGTGGACGCTCGATGGATTCCCGTACTCCACCGTGAAATACGCAAGCATCGCCTCCAGGACCTCGGGCAGAACGGGACCCGTTGCGTTATAATCTAAGTAAATCTTCTTTGTCATTCAGAATATCCCCCGCAACTCCCCTCTTCTTCGCCTCCTCGAAGAGGTCTTTAATCGTAACGGAATCTAAAAAATCCTTTATCCTCGATCCCAGCTCGGCCCAGAGCCACTGGGTGGTGCACTTGTGTGATCTGTCGCAGCACGACTCAGCATTAGCCCCGTCGTCCACGCAGGCCACGGGGCTTATCGTTTCCTCCACGACCTCAATGATCTCGCCGATCTTTATATCTCTTGAATCCCTGGCGAGTATGTAACCCCCGCCCGGCCCCTTTATGCTCTTTACGATGTTTCCCTTCCTCATCTTCGAGAAGAGCTGCTCCAGGTAGTTCAGCGAGATATCTTCCGCGTCGGATATTTCCTTTAACGTAACCGGCCCGTCATCGCCGAGAATCATCAACATAACCAGGGCCCTTACGGCGTATTGTCCTTTCGTTGTAAGTCTCATATTCCTCTACACAATCTGTATTTCCATCGCATGGGGCGGACATACGGGGACGCAAAGCTCACAGCCGCTGCACATCCGGGAATCGAAGGCGACCTCCATAGAAACACGGTCTTTTATATGGAGAGAGCCCGTTGGACAAATCGCTATGCAGGCGCCGCAGTGGGTACAGCGGGCCTCGTCTCGCTTTATCTCCTGCTCGATGGGATCGATCTTAACGCCGTACTCCCTAAGGTATTCGATGCCACTGGTCATCTCGTCATTATCCCCCTCCAACTCCAGGACCATGAAGCTTTCTTGTCTTGGCAGGACGTCAGCCTTGTGGATATTTACCACCAGATCGTAGTTCTTTATCAACTGGTAGATAATGGGCTTATCCCATATCTCCTTGGAGAAATGAAGCACTACCTCCTTTTTCATTGGCCGCTCCTCAAAATATTTCACATCAATATATAGTACTTAACTTAATTTGTCAAGTATTTTTGTTCTCAACTTAATTTTTTTTAT
>Ga0180431_10004512_pt1 | contig 17367 bp, 19 predicted proteins | sample SS_ome_11_FD_132459 | JGI IMG/M metagenome (GOLD analysis project Ga0180431, IMG submission 132459) | Hypersaline lake sediment archaeal communities from the Salton Sea, California, USA - SS_1_MS_1 metaG | ecosystem: Environmental > Aquatic > Non-marine Saline and Alkaline > Hypersaline >... | reverse complement strand
TCTTCGATTTGGAGAATTATTTTTAATCCTCCAAAATGTTTGTGAATTTTCACGTCTCAGTTATTGTAATTGTGTCACTATTAGCTAAGTCAAGGGCATCATGGCCTTCTGACTCAGGAAATCTGACCTCTCATACAGTGCACTGAAAGGCACCTTAATAGTAAACAAACACTGTGCCTGTTCACCCATACAAAAGAGAGAACATTTGTAGACCTGTTCCCTTTTCGCTCTCGCTTCAACTCGGGCAACACGAACATGTTAGAGACGGGACGCACAGTGAGTGCAGCGAGGCGGAGCCGAGCCACGAACATGGCGAAGCCATGCGAACCGGCACCTAAGAGGATTGTGTGGAGGGGTGATGAGATTGCCAAAGGAAGAACAGGTCGCCCCTGTTCTCTAGAGCTTGAGCATCTAAACTGACTGCTTTGTGAATATTTACATCCATCACAGTTACACCTCTTATATAGCTGAGGCTCGAGCTGTGTTCAATGAAAAATGATTCAAAGTGCTGCTTGTGTCTGGGAGATGGCACAGACAGAGAATTGTGGGATCACAGATGAAGTATGTTCTTGTTGTAGGGAGTGTCATGTCCGGAATCGGCAAGGGCACTGTTGCCAGCAGCATCGGAGTTGTTCTTAAAAAATCCGGTTACAAGGTGACTGCAATCAAGATCGATCCCTATCTGAACATTGATTCAGGAACCATGTCACCACTTGAACACGGAGAATGTTATGTTCTCGAAGATGGTGGGGAAACAGACCTTGATCTTGGAAACTATGAGCGATTTCTACACGTAAATCTTACACGTAACCACAACATCACGACTGGCAAGATTTATCAACTGGTTTTACAAAGAGAACGCCACGGCGACTACCTCGGCAAAACAGTTCAGATTGTACCACATATCACCAATGAGATTCAGAATTGGATTGAACGCACTGCTTGTGTGCCCATCCAGGAATCAGGTACAACAGGAACATATGAGGCTGAGATATGTCTCATCGAACTTGGTGGCACGGTCGGAGACCTAGAAAGTGCCCAATATACCGAAGCTCTGCGCCAATTTCGCCGCAGATGCGGTAGAGACAACTTTTTTGTTGTCAATGTTTGCTATCTTCCACAGTTGCGTGGTGAAGTAAAGACGAAGCCTGCTCAGAATGGGTTGGCCAGATTACGTGAATATGGCCTGGATCCAAATCTATTGGTGGTACGCAGCCAAAACAAGGTGAACAGAGACGTGCAGACAAAGTTGTCACATGTATGCAATATGCCCATCGATCGCATCATCATGAACGAGGATCTTGGCTCCATCTACATGATCCCTCCACTTTTCTCCGGACTAGGGCTAGAACAGGCCATCATAACAGATCTGAATTTGCCAGAGAGAGCAGTGGATGAGCACTTTTGGCAAGAATGGAATCGTGTTGCGTCTCAGCACATGGCGACTGATCGTAAAGAGGTACGGATTGCTATCATTGGAAAATACACTGGACTATCTGATAGTTATCTCTCGCTGACCCATGCAGTCAAAGATGCTGCATGTGCCCTCAATGTCGAACCGAGGATCTGCTTCATCGAGGCCGGAGAGACCTCTGATTTTGATTCATCCAGGTTCGATCTGGCTCTGATACCTGGTGGCTTCGGGACCAGAGGTACGGAGGAGATGATCAATATGATCCAACAGTTGCGCGAACGAGACGTGCCGACCTTGGGTATTTGTCTGGGATTCCAACTGATGGTGATTGAATGGTGTCGCAATGTCATGGGTATTTCCAATGCAATCAGCGAGGAGGTTTCACGTGAATCTAAGAAGGTTTCACACGATGGAGGTGCTCATGAGCCTGTGATATGTCACCTATCACATGACGCCCCACAAGAGTTGATGGGCGGAACGATGAAGCTAGGTGCGCATCCTATCTATCTGCGTCCTGACAGTCGCGTGAATGCGGCATATCATAACTTAACCTCCGTGTCCGAGAGGTTCCGACATCGTTATGGGTTGTCTGATGTTTGGCTAAAAAGGATTGAAACAGAGTTTGAAACAGAGTTTGAAACAGAGTTTGAAACAGAGTTTGAAACAGAGTCTGATCGGTCCGGAGGTTCAGGGATGATCTTTAGTGGTCTCAATGAGAGTGGTCAGGGTCAGGTCTGCGAGGTCCCTGATATGAGGTGGTACATGGGTGTTCAATATCACCCAGAATACAAGACACGGCCTCTGCAGCCTCATCCACTATTTCTTGACTGGATCAGAGCTGCGAAAAATGAATAGGCCAGTACCAGGTGGAAACCACTGTAGGAATGCCAGAACAACAACAGCAATATACACACAGTTTCTGTTGTTGTGGGAGTATATCAGATGAGGCATGTGGCTGGCCAGCCAGAACAGTGCGTGCACTTTTGGCTATTCTGGTTGTGTTGATGGGTCTTGGGGCGGAGGTTGCAGTTGCTCTGTGGCTAGTACAGAAAGATGAATTGAGCCTTGCCATCAGCATGGTCGGACTCATCGCAACTGAGGTGACCGGGGTGACTGCATACTATTTTGGTATGTCAAAGGGAAAGAGCAACACCACTCCCGCTGTACCCACAACACCGTCTCGATTAGAATCCGGAGGTTTGGATGGTCCTGACGGTCCTGACGGTCCTGATGGTGTGGAGGAAAATTGATGCTTGGATTTGTCAAATGTGATTGGTGCACAAATGAACAAGACTGGATCAGAAAAAACGTTGTGGTCACTGATCGCCCTCGGGGATGGTTCTCGCATCATGTCTGTCCATACAATATTCGCAAAAGACCGCGAGGAGGTCGGGCGATACATCAAGCAAAACTGCAGAAAGTTGATACCAAACTTCTTCTTGACATATTTCCTTGGGTTTGATGAGGATGGTGACTACCACAGATGCGAACCAAGCGACCTGATCCGAAACATCAGGTCATCGATCAAAGAATGGGATGAGCAATTCTTCACGCTGATCAGTGACAAACTTGGCACTTTCTGGGACCATGATGAGGATACGATGCAGAAAGATCCCAGAGTTCGACATCTGTATGACACCATTCAGAAGAAGCTTGATGAGATACCTGATGAACGGGTGTGCGATGAGCTCTTTCATGATGATGCGCACAAGGATGACTGCACACATGTTTTGATTCTCCCAAATGAGAAGATCTAGGGAAGATTGGCATTGATCGCCTCAAGTATCTTGATGTAATCTTTGTTGGGCTCTGGTCGCTGTTTCTCTATTTCAAGTAGCTGTGGCAATGCAAGTCGCACACTTTGTTGACCTATCTTGATATACGGTATGCTTTCAATGCCCAAAAAGTTGGCAGGCACGCGTATCTTTGTCTCAGCATTGTCCACATTTTCGAAAGGAATCATCACATGCTGTGGTGTATGTGGTGCTGAATCTTCAGGATTGTTGAACGTGATCTTGGCAGATCGAGAGGGCAAGGTTCCATTCTTTTCGGTCTGCATCGACTGAGCTGACGCTCTGAGTTCATCATATTGACTCTTCTGAGCATCGGTAAAGAGTGAGATGAGATAGTCCCACTCAGTGCGACGATTGCTTGGGGTCCTGTCCTCATCAGAGAGCAGCGTATTCAGTTGTTCCAGAGCCGACACAGTTCTGGTCGGCACCGGTTCGACATGCCTTGATCTGGATGCAGGTCTCCTTTTGGCATTCTCCCACAGTATGCTTTGCAGGATCTCTTCCTGTGTCAATGCTCTCTGGATCCTTGGAGGCTGTAGCCGAGGCCCTGGAGGCAGCAGTAGTCTTGGTTGTTGGGTCCTTGGAGGCGGCAGTAGTCTTGGTTGTTGGATCCTTGGAGGCTGCAGTCGAGGCCGTTGGATCCCTGGAGGTTGTAGTCGAGAGACAGGGATAGAACCAGGTGGCTTGGCAAGAGGATGTTTGGCATGATTTCTGCGTGTTGCTGGAATATTCGGATTGTTGGGACATGTTGACCGGTTGGTACCGGATGATCCACACAATCCGCAAGTTGGCATTGTTTGATTCTCATGAACAGGGAGAAAATACTGGGAGTGAAATCATTTTTCCCTCCAGAAACAGTGAATCAGTAAATTGATTGGCATTCGGCACAGAACTGTTCAGATCCAATAGTATACAATGGTAATTCGCGGTTTGAAAGAATATGAGAATGAAAGCAATGAACCAATCATCATAACCCAAATGCCACCGGCACCTGATGTGGAGGTGGAAGCACATGCTGCACAAGATGAGGTGGAATATACTGCCGTACTGGTCCTTTATGGCCAGGATGAAACTCGGAGAACGGACACAGTAAAGAGGATCAATGACCTCAATGGACCAATTGTAGCGATTGAAGGAAACACAGAATCCATCAATGGTTCTCTGGGTGCAAACCACTCCAGGAACCTTTTCATAAGGTATGCCTGGGAGGAATTTAAACCATTGACTTTATCCCATTCCACTGAACCTCTGGAATATTTGGATGACCTCCCTGTCTATCATGTGGTTCTACGATGTGACATCTCCATCCTCCATGACCAATGCAAGATCTGGGAGACTCAGGAAAGTCTCTTCTATTTTGATCGATGCTTCAGAGAGCTGGCGCTGCAACTGGGTCTACCCTTGTTAAATGTCAGCATTTTGACACTGGATCAGGTCATAGAGCGATTGATTGATTTGGTGCTATATAACATGCATTGGTACCATCAGTGCCGTGGGCTGCGTTCCGATCGTCTAACAAAAGATATGCTCGAAGAGCGTGACATCGAGACCTACCTGGCCCATAATGTGAGCGATCTTGTGGATGACCAGAAGACTGTGGATCTTATATTGGAAGAGGCAGAACAATTTGATATGTTCAAAGATTACAGTTGGCAGCGTATCGTTGCCAGATGGTATTTGATCACCAACCTATGTCCTGATCCATCCAATGCGAATATGATTGATCTGACTGCGCAAGTGCATCAGCTTCAGGCGGCTCCATCGACTCACATGGATGAATCGCCTTTTCTGCTCATGATCTCCAAAGAGAATCACAAGAAAGTCTATCAAGTGATCACCACCAATCCATACCTTAGAGGAATGACCATCCACTACTGATCTACAGTGGTTTCCATCGAGATTGGGACACTTTGAATCAACACCTAATATCCTCTTGCAATCCAAATTATATCACGAACTGATAAATTTAGGTCTGGAAGCAGATCGGAGAGGTGGTTTCAAAGTGTCCCAATGTCATTGAAACCGACTGTAACATCTCTACAATCAATGCCCATGTGATATTGACCTGCTTGGAGGCATCTGATGCATCTGATGCATTTGATGAATGATTGGTTACCCCACCAGGTGACACACCCCAAACTCTTGGTTTTGTGTTTCAAAATGGTTGAGGTCACATTTGACCATCTTGATGTCTCATGGATGCAAGCGTGCAAAAACATTGTGGATATGTTTATATATCTACAATACAGTTACAATACAGTTACAATACAGTACAGTACAGTTACAGTACAGTTACAGTACAGTTACAGTACAGTTACAGTACAGTTACAGTACAGTTACAGTACAGTTACAGTACAGTTACAGTACAGTACAGTTACAGTACAGTTACAGTATAGTTACAGTACAGTTACAGTCGGTTTTCAGTGACTGTATTTGTACATATCAGCACATGGTGTGTGCGGATGAGACATGTCTAGCATATCTTTTTGTTGATTTACTCATCAAGGCCAGACTGCATTGGGAAGCCCTCGACGCCTTGTGGGATCAGGACGCCACAGCCGGCTGGGTTACCTGGGTTGAAGACACCTGTGGCATCAGCCCACTCGGCGGTGGAGCCTTCGTAGACAACTGTGTTGGGGTAGTTCAGGATGTAAGCAATCACAAGCCAGGCCATGACAGCGTGGATACCCTCGTTACAGGCAGTGATGATTCTACGGTCACACTCCTCAAGGAGGCCAGCATCACTCCTCAGCTGTTCAAGGAGGTCCTCTGGGCTCTTAAAGCGAGTGTAGTCTGGTCCGGTGGAACCAGAAGCAACAACCTCGAGGTATCCGGACCACTGCGAGTTCACAGCATCCTTGATGTGTCCCAGACGACGGACTGGAGCATCAGACAGACACTGGATGAGACCACCCTGTCTGCTTCCAACATACATAGTGTATGGGCGGGCATCAAGAACATCAGTCTTGCAGTCCTTTCTTCCCAGAGCAACACCTTCGCGATCGACGATGAGCTCATCCTTGACAGTGGTGATCAGGTAATCCGATGGACCAGTGTTGCCCTCATCGACACGGACCCACATACCGGTTGGGCCGGTCAGGTCGGCCGCACTCAGAGGGGCGGTAGCAACATTCTCACCAGCGGCGGTTCCGAAGAGGGGACCATCGACCCACTTGGCGTGGGCGTTGCCACTGTTAGTGGTGAAGCCGAGTCCAGCCTCGAGCACGGCACGATCACCACCGTTAACAAGGAAGACGTTCTCGTGACCGTAGAACTGAAGGACGAACATAGCACGAGCGGCCATTCTGTTCAGACCAAACTTGGTAGCGGAAGCGCCAATGCTGCCGGCAACCTCGGTATCGTCATAGACAACGATGATGTGATCCTTCGTGATTCCCTTGTTGCGCAGAGTCTGCTGGAAGTCTTCCTTCGAGGGAACCGTGTAGTAGCGAACTGGAACATTGGCATCGCCAAGGTCTTTACGGTAATCGAACTGAATCGATTCGTAGGTGCGGCCACCAGTTGTGTACTCCAGGTAGTCTGTCTGACGGGTGTGGGCGGTGGGGGCAAGGTTGGTGCTGCCCAGCTCGATCAGCTCCTCGTGGTAGTACGAGAAAGCGTTCTGGGGCCAGAATGGAACAGCGGCGAGGACAACCTTCTTATCCGTATCAGCGTCAAGCATGCTCTTCAGCTTGCTTGGCTCGATGATCCTTGGGTGGGTGAAGTAGGGGTTGAACTTGTACTCACACTTCGTGTCACATGGATCAGCACATGGGGCTGGAGCGGCTGGCGAGGCACAGTTGACCGTGATGCACTGGCTGACATTCTTATCGACGTGTGCGTGCTCTGGGGCACTTGGGCTGCACGACTTTGGGGGGATCTTGTATGACTTTGTCATTTTGTTTTATAATATATTGTTAGATAATAATTTTTATTTCTAAATATTTGTGCAAATTTATAATTAATTAATTAATTATGAATTGTACGGTTCTGTCAATGTACCACCCTGATCACATGTCCTAAATGTTTTTGAATATTTTGACCATAAGAGTCAAATCAATACTCTAAATTAGCATTTCTTTGGGCACACTGATTTTTTGGGGCATGGTGGGAAGTCAAAGTTCAGGGTGCAGTCACGGCAGTCGACAGCGACTGGGCGCTTGCAACTGTTGAGGTAACCGATCAGATCACACTCAACCGTGCGGAGAATGCACTTGCTCGACTCCACAATGCTGCGGTAAGTGCCAAGAAGCTGGAGGAGACCCTCAAGTGACTGAGCTACGTCAGCACGGGCATTGCAGCAGTCAACATCGCTGCTCCAGTCAAGGGCATTAGGAAAGCATTCCTTGAGACTGTACAGGTAAGCACAGTACACCTCGTGCACATCAACATCAATCTCCGAGGTGCTCGCGCACTCGTATATGACATTGACGCAGAATTTCTTCTTGGTCTTGCATGGCCAGTTGCAAAATGGCCCCTCACCCTCACATGGAGAGCAGCCCTGATCGTTCTCTGGAGCAGCATGTGGGCAGTGGAGAGTCAGTTCAACACCATTGCAGGTCTTCTCGGCAATGTAGCAGTACTGTTCAATACCAGCCTCAAAGTTTTTCTTGATGCATGCGAGTTGAGCCTCGACATTGGTGTTGAGAGAGTTGTTCAGATCACTCTGAAGGGAGCACACAATCTCCTGCAGGGATGCAAATGTGCTGATTTGGCCTTCCTTGTACTGAATGGCCTCCTTGATCTTGCGGACCATGAGGGATCCGTTTGTGAGGACGCAGATTGGTTTGTCAAACATAGGGTTGTATGTCTTGGTCCAGTCAATTGCTTTGTTCGCCATTTTAGTTATTTGTTTATAATTAACATTAGAAAATATATCTGCAATTGTTTTTTTAATGCTATATAATTTTCCAACATGATCTATATTTTTTTGTAGACAAAGTGAAGTTTTTAAGGTACTTCAAACCTATGGTTTCAAACCTTTTTTGGTTGGCTGGTTAGGCCAACGGGACGCTCACCGGCTGGGTCGCCACGGCGCCGACCGCCATTCCGCACCAGTTGCGCAGCTTCTCCAGGTTCGCCGGAGTCGTGATGTCGGCGCCCGCATTTCGCTCGCGGCACCAACCCTCCATCTCCTTCTTGATCGAGCTCTCCCAATCCGGGTTCGCCTTGATAGTGGCCCACCTGGCGATGCGATCAGGAGCGTATCCCGCGCCCAGCTTGTCGCCCTTGCCCTTACCGTGGGCCTCGCGAAAGGCGGCCGAGTGGAGCACCTGGAAGGCGGTGTACGAGGACACCTTCTTCGCACCGCTGCCCTTTGCAGCGACTGCGGGCACGCCGTGGACCGCCTGGTACTGCTGCAGGAAGGCTTGCTGCTGCGCCTTGGTCATCGCGTGATAGGTGGATCGGACATGCTGCTTCTTGGCGTCAGAGCTGGCATCCGCACCTCCAGCCAGACCGGGGTAGCCCTTCGCCTTTTGGTCGGTCTGCCAAGCGTCCCATGCGGTCTGGGCGCGCGTGCGGATCTTGCCACCAGCGGCAACAGGCACGACCGGCACGAGAGCAGGAGCCGGAGAGGCCGCCTTGGTCTGAATTTATCAGTTCGTTGATATAATTTGGATTGTAAGAGGATATTAGGTGTTGATTCAAAGTGTCCCAATCTTGGTGGAAACCACTGTACTACTTAATCAATTCAGTGGATTGTTTTTGTTCCACCATTGTGTCAGCAAATTCGCTCTCCGAATATAATTTGGTAAATTTATCCCCCTCGATCTAGTGAGATTTGTCAAATAAAACAGATAAGTGTCCTCTGTTCGATGGGAGAAATAATGGGGAACCAGCAAGGCCTGAAGACGGTTGTACCGCATGACATCTGCGGTGTTGTCCACATGGACCGTGTTGTTAGGCTTCATAAATTTACCAGAAACCGGATCCTGCCACACTTTGCGCAATGGCTTGTATCGTCCATACATGTCGACAGCACAATGCCTCCTGGTCCATATGAAAGCCAGTTGTCCTGCTCTCGCTCCAAAAAGACCCTTGACAACTTGTTTGGCATAGGTTGCCACAGCGGCTGTCCAGACCGCAACTCCCTTGAATACTGTGAAGAGTGTGTTTATATATTCATCGACACCTGGACGCTTGTATACATAATAATAAATTCCAGCAATTCGAAAATAAAAGTCACATGCTCTGGTCAGTCTGGGATCATTTACAGGACTGACCACACTGTTGACCAATGTGTGATCAAGATCCAGAATGACATAGCTATCCCTCATCTGTTTCATCAATCTATACCAAAACCATAGTTTTTTCTAGATGACCAATCTACCGCCATAGTAGTTGAATACTCTCATCTCGTACGCATAGCCCTGCAAAACTGCAGTCTCGCATCGTATGTGTCCTGCATTAATCCTGTTGATGACAGTTTGATCCGACAAGAACCCTACCTCATAGTTGATGAAATACTTTGATGGTGGAATCTTGTGAAACCTGATTCCGATATACACATCATCGTGTTCAAGTCCTGCTCCTAATAAGGGCATCGCACCGAAAAATGGTATATCAGCACTCGTGAACGTGGATGGGAGATTGTCGCAATGCATCGAATCTGGTGAAGTTGGTGGACACATGTTGCGGGCCCAGGCAACAGTGTTCTCAGGACTGCCAACACAGAGATGGATTGATGTGATATAGTCGGTTATAGCATTGGGAGACTGGTATGATCCTATTCGAAAATTCCACAGATAATCGCCGATCTTGGGGAGCTTGAAGAGATGAATCAAACCATGATTGCTCTTGCTGGCAGATTCATCATCCAATGTTAAATGGCGAGAAAAATCTGGTGATGGCAATTCATGGTGATTTTGTATATAATAATTCATATTGATCCTTTAACCATAAATAGTGGCATTTCCCTATGCTCGATTTTTCATTTGATTGTGAAACGATATTCACAATCAAATTGTGTGTACTGCTGGGTCAGTGGACTAACCCAGAACAATGATTTGTGTTGGCGCTATTGTTGTTCCGGATGGGTCAACAAACTTAGGCGCGGCGGGCAGCGAGGCGGGCACGGCGGGCGGCACCCATTGGCTTGGCACGGGGCTTGCCAGCGGCAGCGGCGCGGCCGGCGGCAAGGGCAGCGAGCTGCTTGGCCGATGGAGCCTTGTAGCGCTTGTCACCGAAGTCGACACCCTCAAACTCGAGGCGGCCTGGGTTGCTGAGGTAGGCGGTGGTGGAGCGGAGACCAGCTGGGCGACCGTAGGCAAGATCACGGCCACGGGCAGCGGCGACACCACGGAGCTTCAGCTTGTCAGCACCGGCGGCGCGCTTGCGGGCACCCCAGTACCTGTTGAAGGCGACCTGAGCAGTCTCCTTGGTGATGGCCTTGCGGGCACGGTTGACTGGTGGGCGACCACCCTGAACGATCTTCAGCTTCTTGTAGGTCTGACCAACGCGACCGAGCTTCTGGTTAGCGGCGTTGTCAACGTAGCGGCCACCGACAACCTCAGCGACGGCACCGTTCGAGAGAGTGACAGTATCTCCGATTCTCTTGTTAGCGAGCGAAATAGCCATGTTTTATATGCGATTATACATTATGGTAGAAAATAATTTCAGGTCACAAAGTTCAAACGCACAGAAAATCCTTAATTCCAGCGCACTGATTTTCCCGTGTGTCCTATAAAAATCCTATAATTTCCGTGAAATCCTATAATTTCCGTGAAATCCTATAATTTCCGTGAAATCCTATAATTTCCCTTGAAATCCTATAATTTCCCTTAAAATCCTATAATTTCCCTTAAAATCCTATAATTTCCCTTGAAACCCTATAAATTCCTTGAAATCCTATAATTTCCTTGAAATCCTATAATTTCCATTGAAATCCTGTAATTTCCGTGAAATCCTGTGAATTCCAGTGCACAGGTTGTGACTGATGCCACATAGTGTCACATGGATCAGAGCAAGACTACAAGTGGTACATCATCCGGCAGAGACACCTGATCATGGAGCTCAGCGACCTCTGAAATCACCAACATACCAGCCACATTCACTGCTGCCTGTTTCACGAGCGAAAGCGCTGCATTCAGTGTACCACCTGTAGCCAAAATATCATCAACTATTAACACATTCGGCTCGGTCGCAGCTGGAGCGAATGCACCCTTCTGCAGTTCAAGCACATCCTTGCCATACTCCTTGCCATAATCCCGTGACCAGACAGGACCTGGCAGTTTCCCTTTCTTTCGCAGAGGGATGAATGGCAGCTTCATCCTCTCTGCCAGGAATCCTCCAAGAATGAATCCGCGAGCATCCAGACCGGCGATGTGTGTGATCTTGGCAGTTTGGTCCAAACTTTGTGCAACAATGTGCATGGCATCGCACAACATCGCGCGATGAGTCTCCGTCTCTAGCAAGGAGTTGATATCTTGGAACCGCACCCCAGGTTTGGGGAAGTCATCGAAATAGCGAACACTCTGTCTGAGCATGGTGATCTTGTGCTGAAACAAAAACAGCTCATCCATTGCATCGGTGATGCCACTGTAAATCTGAGTTTGTCGACTATGTCTCCCAAAATGAGATTGCCAATCATTGTGAGGAATAGTTGGATGACACTTGGCAATGATAGAGCCTCCTGTGACAGCCACACCTGGACTATCCTCCAACTCATCACCCATGCTGACCTCTGCTCGCAGCAACTCCCAATACTTCAATGGGAACTCCATGCCATCTCCCTTTCCCTTGAACCATAGATGGTATCTAGGTGCGTGAATGGCAACACAAGGGACATCCTTCACCATGAAATCGCCTGGCTCACAAGTTCCATTGTCCCAACCAGGCACCAATGTACTCTCAACTGAAACGATTACTGCGTTGGGATCGCTTTTCAAGTGAGGATTGCTGCTCAACAGCTCATCAACACGAGCCATCGCACATGAAAAACCAGAGTTGAGCCCAATCGGCTGATTGGGTCGGTTGGACTCGGCGCTATTTGTCTTCATCAGTGTTACACTTGCTCCTCGCGACAGGAGCTGTTTCAGGGCACCCACCTTTGATTCATTGGTGCTCGTCAGATAGTAAGTCAACTTTGACATCTTCAGATATTCTGTGTGATGACAGATCGTGGATGAGCATGTGTTTCATTTTTCAACATGATTCACTGCAAAATAGTATATGGCTATACTATATATATATATACTATACATGGTGGGACGATTTTACGATGAAACTGTTTTTGACATCACAGTCGACAATGGAAGGGTCAAGGAACACAAGGGAGCTTGCTTTCGCTCAGAGCCGTGCAATTGTAAATTCAAGATCAATATTTGGCAAGGTTGCAGCGTAGAGAAAAGCCCTGGTATCCTGTTCTGCATTGACACAGAACCAGATTGCTATTACACAATCGAGCTGGTAGGCAAGAGCAACTATGGAAGCAAAGCGTTTGTCTTGGTCGAGGATCGTGGCCTCGATTGCGGTAGGAGACTTGTCAGCAGAGAGGATGGAAATATTAGAGTAGGTCTGGATATTCTCAAGTGCCTCACATTCAAAGCGATCTCTGGGAAAACCAGACTAGGTATCAATTTCTACAACAACCTGCTGGAATCCGAAATAGAGATATGTAGATTTACTGTATCAAAGAAGAAAGCGGATTGCAACTGCACTTGTACTGGCACCGCAGGTGTGTGGATTCCGTACACAGTTGCTGTGACAAATGGTGGCAAGGTCTCCTCGCCCAACATTGATGAAGGGCGCTACATGGTCATTGGCAAGACACTTTTCGTCCGATACGACTATTCTGCTGGCTTGGACATCGGGACGACGGACATTGGAATGTATTTGTTCTCTCTGCCACCTGGCTTCACCCCCAAGAGTAATGGCAACGGGACTGTGTTGGGGGTCGGACATGTGAACACAGATTACAAGGCCGATGTCGAGCTGTTCAACAATGATCTGCGACTGATGTTGTCGGACCTTGCAACGACCTTTCGAACCGCCTGGACTGATTCTTCGATTCCCGGGGTGAATTTTGCCACTCTCAGTCTCCAGGTGTCGTTCACAGCAATGATTGAACTTGCCTGATCCCACTGGATCAAATGGCTCAAGTGAGCTTGAGAACAGATGCAACCAGATCACCCTTCTCCTCGATCAGGGCCTGGACTGCAGCCTGTTTCGTGCAACCAGTCTGATCCATGACGATGGTCACATCGTTCGGACTGAATGTTGCACCATCTGGAATGGTAACCTCCTCGTCAGGGATGAGCGGCTCCGCAGGAGAGGGTTCCTCTTGGACACTATCACTGTCAGCAACAACAACATCGGTTTCCTCTGCAGCGGCTGCCTCGAAGTCGCCGACAAGATTTGGTGCATCCTCATCATCCAGGTCGACCAGATCATCCTTCTGAGCCCCTTCATTTTCGATCTGCTTCTCTACCTCATCTGGAACCATCTCACCCCAGACCAGATAGTGGTTGTTGTTCTTGACACGCACTACCTGAGCAGGAGAGACACAGTACTTGCCCCCCTGAACAGTCAGAACAACCTTCTTAAACTGGTCCATCTCCTCCAGAACCACCTTGTTCTTCGCCAGAATACTCCTGAATCGGCGCAGGAACTTGTTGTCCTTTCGGTCCTTCTTACCCTCATTGTTCTGTTGACGCGCCAGGTCAAGAGCATTCGGATAAACAATCTTGGCACATTCATCAGCTGGAATAGAAACACGGCTACCGGACACAGAGATAGCACCAATCTTGCTGCAAATACGCACTGTTGGGTAGTTAAACCTCTCGTGAGCTGGGATCTCGTGAGTTGGGATCTGATGAGCCTGCTCATCAGTGGGTTCTGGCACATCCTCAACCACGGCCTCTGCTCCGGTCTCTGTTGCATCAGCCTCTGCTCCAGTCTCCGCTGCATCACCAGCTTCTGCTTCAGCCTCCACATCAGCCTCCACGGCCTCAGCACCTGTCTCCGCCTCCTCTCCTGTCTCTGCATCGTCAGTCTCCGCACCGGTCTCCACAGCTTCACCAGTCTCTACAGCTTCACCAGTCTCCGCACCGGTCTCTGCTGGCTCAGCGACCTTGGTGGCTTCAACCAGGAGATCGACCGATTTGAGGCCTGGGAGGGACTGACTGGCCTTGAGTTCATCAAACATCTTGTCAATAATATCAACAGGGTTGTTGCTGCTCTTGGTCTTACGACGTCGGCTTACCAGACGCACCTTTCCAGCCTTACGAGCTGGTGGAACTCGTGGCTTGCGAAGTTCGGTTCGGACAGCAACAGATGCGGCAGACATGCTTGGGTAGTTGAAAATAGGTCTTGGATAGTAAATGTGATTTAAACACACATTTACATCATTTTTTCGTTTCATTTTTTGTTTCCTGCTCTGAAGCCCATCACACAATCACATTGCCAATGTGATTGCCAATTGTTCATGCACCTGGATCCTGCTTCTCGAATGCACATACGCACCCTTGGTCGGTCGAATATGGGCTTGGGCAACACGCTGGAGAGCTATGGAAATTTTTGAAATAGAACATGCTTTGACCGTCACTCTCCTTGGTACAAACCTCATCAGTCTTGATTGGGATTCCACTACCAATATATGTTGGCACTGGTTTTGAGTGCCGGATATCACGTTCACGGTTCGGGGCCCATGTGGCGTGGGACATCTGTTGCTCCTGTTCAAGGAACGAGAAAGGATAGCTCCCACCAACCATCTCTCCGTCATTGCCGCCAGCACTGAGCATGAGCAGATAATATCCGCCAGCTACAAGCAAGAGGACCGCCAGGAAGGCCTGAAACAACACGATCCGCGCCATGTTTCCAAAATTTAAAAGTACTATATAAGAAGACATGAAAACTTTCTCACCGGATACCTATTTCGATAGGATCTATGTCATTAATCTGGGCAGAAGACCTGACCGAGAAATAGCTGTCAGGCAGAAACTACGTGATCAAAATATAACTAACTTCGAAAGAATCAGTGCAGTTGATGGAGCTGGTATGTTGATACCAGACTCGTGCATAACTGATAAAATGTCCATCGGTGCATGGGGATATCTGCTGAGTTGGGAGAAGATACTCAACAAAGCCCGTTGCGATGGTCACAAAAGGATACTATGTCTCGATGATGATGTTGTGTTTCACAGGGATTTCACATACCAATTTCACAACCTCTCCAGATGGATTCCAGATGATTGGAAAATCTTCAACCTAGGAGCGAGCCAACACATCACCATTGACCTGCCAGACAGTGGTCCCAATAGATCATGGTATCACCCAAGTACCACAGATGGCAGTTTTGCGACTGGAATCTCCAGTTCAATCTTTCTGGAACTGTTGAACGAGATTCGACACATCAAGTCGTGTTTGAGTAGTCCAAAACCCCAGAATGATATCAAACAGTTGTTGCCATTGGACTCTGGTCCCCTGCGAGAAATGTACAGACGCTACCCAAATGATTGTTATGTGGCGTATCCGAACCTAATTATCTCAGATGTCCGCAACAGCAGCATTCGTGGCCCGCGGGATCAAACCCGCATAGCCAAGAAGTTCGGGTGGGATTTATCCAAGTATAATTGGCCTCCCAGAGAGGATCTGGTCAGTATCATCATTGCATGTTACAACGCTGAGAGGACGATTACTCAATCTGTTCTCTCAGCACGCCTGCAGGACTACCCTAATTGCGAGGTTATTGTTGTCGATGACTGCAGCACTGATAATACTGCAGAACTGCTCAAAGAAGCATTACATTCCATGGACTGTACCATCGGTGGTGTCTCCAGAAGATTGCACCCTATGAAGCTCCTCAGGAATACTGAGAACGCTGGATGCTATGCCACTCGAAACCGTGGTATAATGGCCAGCAGAGGGCGCTGGATCACTTTCCAGGATGCCGATGATATCAGTGTCCAGGAGAGGATCACTGTCCAACTCTCTGCTCTGATGCGATATGATGTCCTATTTACCACCTCATTGATCCTGCGCAGCCATCTGCCAGATTTTTCAACTATAAAACAATATGACCAAGCATCAGTGATGAACACACTGGCTCCCACCCGCATACACAAACATGCACATTACCCTACCACCAAGGACCATGGTGGTGTGGACCATGGTAGTGTGGATGATAACAAGAACAACAAAAGGATTCGAACTCTCACTGGACGAAGTAATCACAACAATAACAATAATTACAAGTATTGCTGTCGCGGGATACTTGGCATGGTTACCACCTTATTCTCACGAGAGATCTTCTATGATATGGGACTGTATTGGACCCTACCGTGCACAGCGGATGCTGAATTTTGTGAGAGACTGTTGTATCATAAAGCTGGCAAGGCGTTCTCCAAGGATGAGAGTGTAGTTACATATTTGTCCCAGAACACCCATATACCGGGCATTTATTACCGTGTCAACAAAATATTGTATATCAGTGAAGAGATGCGGCCGGAAAACCTAACCAGTCAGATCAAAGGGAACCGCGATCTCAAAGAAGAATATGTCAGAAATTGGCGGACAAAGCTGGTCGACAAATACAATTATGACTACCCTCGTATGAAGTGAGACAACAATAGATATCTTTCCTGACCCAAAGCAGATATGAAATACACATTTCTCGAATCAATGCATATATCAGTCAGCAGGATCAATTCCATTACTGTCACGGTCTGTGACTGTAACTATCAAAATCCATTCGTACTCTCCTACTTTCATGTGCTATGCTCTCTAAAAATGTCGAGGATGAGAGTATCCTGTGCCCCCCATGAGGAACAAGCTCTGAGTGCTTGGTTGTGATAGCTCAGGTAATCACAATCAATCTCGAGCTGCCTCGTGTCCCTCAGAATGAAAGCTATGGCGCCTTCATAAGTGCTGCTGGACCCTAGGATTTTGGGACCAGCACCAGTTTCGATGGCAATATATGTTGACATTGCACTATGCTCAGTAGGATGAGCAATCATCGACTGGATTTCAATTTTTCTCCATCGATCTCAGGTATTTGGCCGTGACAGAGTGATGGTGAAGTCGAATATGCTCTACATGTATTTCTGCATATTTGTGCAACGATTTGCACAAATACATGTAGATCATATTACGCTCTCCAATCGACTCAATCAAGTTCACATCAGTATGCACAAACAGAACTGCCCCTTATGAGAGGTGGAT
>Ga0180431_10004511_pt1 | contig 17367 bp, 17 predicted proteins | sample SS_ome_11_FD_132459 | JGI IMG/M metagenome (GOLD analysis project Ga0180431, IMG submission 132459) | Hypersaline lake sediment archaeal communities from the Salton Sea, California, USA - SS_1_MS_1 metaG | ecosystem: Environmental > Aquatic > Non-marine Saline and Alkaline > Hypersaline >... | reverse complement strand
TGGGATGATCGATCCCCTCGATATCGATTTTCTCTCGGAACCTGTAGAGGTCTTTATATCCGGCTCGGAGCGCCTTCTGCCACTGTTCGGGCATGTCGTCATAACCATCCAGGTCACTGTCGCTGCCTACTCCGACATGTTCGATACCGATAAGTTTTGCGACATGATCGAAGTGATCGAGATAGTGCTCGATAGTTGTCGGTTCCCGGTCACGCACAAACATCCTGACACCCGTGATCCCCATCACTCCGCCTGTCTCACCCATTTTTTTTATGGCTTCATCTGTTTTGCAGCGGACATGCCCCTCGCAGAGAGCTCTGCAGTTGGAGTGTGTGATCAGTACGGGCTTTGTGGCCGCTTCGAACGTGTCAAGCGTGGTCTTATCGCCGCAGTGCGACACATCGACTGCGATTCCGACTCTCTGCATTTGGGTGATGATTCGGACGCCAAAATCACTGATGCCGCCGTCCGAACTCTCGGTCGATCCGCTCCCGATCAAGTTCCTGACATTGTACGTCAATTGAGAGATACGCTGTCCCATACTGTGAAAAAATTTCACATCGCTCAATTTGACAAAATGGTCCGAATTCTGAAGACCGAGAATGATGCCGATCCTATCTGTCTTCTTCAGCCGGATGAAATCTTCCGCACTGTCGATCCGCATAAAAAATTCATCATATTCAGCAATAAAGCTGTTCCAACCGCTGAAGAAACCAAGGACAGCCTGCTTCTCAGGCACATTTCCCATCCCGATCGCAGGATGAAAGACATCGATACCGGATGATTTGTATTTTTTGAAGTCTTCGGCCGTAAAACTGTTAGGTTTTGCTAGATAACTCATAGGCGAAAGATGTTTAAAAGACAAGGGACTCAGCGCATCAATGACTGTTGCCTGCTCCATAAGCTCGACAGCCCTATCTGAATAGGTGCCCTGAGAGTGTGGAAAAAGTCGGTATTTTCCGAAATTGATCATCGGAGCCCCGGCACATACTCCGGCAGTTCCTGATACAGCGAGTTTTAAAAATTTTCTTCGGTTTATCTTACTCATAAGAACCTCCATTCTCGCTATAGAGTAGAGCGAACATCTACAAATACATGATTTTGATAAATAACTCAAATGAATGATTTATGCGGAGCTTTCCATTTTACTTCAGGACCCTCAGATTGATATGAGAGCTGTTCTTGGTATAGCGGAAAACCGAATGTTTGGCTTTGCCCGCACCCGCTGCCCCCATAAACTCTGGTTAAGCTAGTGTAATTATATAGTTGTGATACTGAATCGCAATCTTTTGCTGGGGGATTGGTTTCTATCAACCTTAAGTTTCCCATTCCGCCAATTGACGCAATTTAGATAAGATTTCAGTTTTCCCTGACAACATTTTGTTCATAAACACATCATATTGGGCGTGCCACTTCCCATCCCTTGTAACTTAACTCCAAACAACAATTTAAATGCATTTCTGTGGTTCGGGCCGTTATAGCTAAATTGGCGAAGAGGAAGCGGGACATTCTTAATACCGGGGCTGCCGGTGTGGTCATTCTGGCAGCTGTAATAGCCCTGACTCTTGGTTATGATAAAACTGGCTGCCAGGGAAGCTGTGAGAAGCGCCGCTCAAAAGCGGGAAGAATTAGCGCAAGTCGCCTATGTTCTCCCCTAAAATATTGCAGAAGCGTGTGCTTATGCAGGAAATAAAGAAAAAACCCTTGACCGGCTGGAAAAAGGTGTTGAAATGCATGATCCCAACATGCTTGGTATTGGTGTGATACCTATTTTCGTCAATCTTCTTCGCGACGAGCCTCGTTTTCGGGACTTCCTCCGCAAGATGAATCTGCCAGTTGGGAAATTAGGATACAAGCTGTTCTTAATTACTTCTCGCTGTATTCAATCTAAAAAGCTCAAATATGCCAGACAATTCGATCCGCAGCTTTGCCATGCTTTGCCACACCTTTAGCCATCTTTTGAAGCTCGACAAGAATATGAATTTTCTCCTTGAAGGATAATTCGGACAGATCTTTTCTTCTCTGTTCTTTTCTCCTGAGAATCTTCTCAAAAACCTTATTTTGTGTCAAAGTACTTTTCCTTAAATTGAACATACTTATCATAAAGTCCATGCTTCTTTAGAATTCTTTTTAAAAGGTTCAGGTCGATTTTCGTTTCTTCAAAGACTTTGACCAATCTTTCTCTGTCTTTGGGCCTGAACGTCTGAAACATGATGGCGATAAGATACTCCAATCCCAGGATTTTTGTTTTTATTCTCCCGTACTTAACTTCTTTGGAATACTGAACCGCTTCCTTCACAAGGTCATTGTAAACAGGGATGAATTGGACGGGGACTCCCTCGATCAGAACATGCTCCTTTTTTGCTTTGAAACCTTTTTCTTTCAAATATCTATAGATGGGGGCAAGGACGTCGATACCCTCATCTACAGGGACAAAAAAAATATCCAGATCATAAGTCAAAAGGGGTTCGATATAGTATAAAGCCGCAATCCCTCCCCCGATAGAAAAATCTTTAAAAACCTTTTTTTCTTTAAGCTCCTTGATAAGTTTGAGAGTTTTTTCCACTGTTCATCTTATATCACAGCATCAGGTTCTGTTCAAGAAAGGGAGGAGGGTCCGGCCAAGGCTCCCGCCGCACAAATGGGTTTTATCATCATGGAGCCCGAGGATACTCCACCCATGTCTGGATCCAATAGCATTTGTGTGTCCAGCGTCCTGCTGGAGAGCGGAATCCTCCCTATGGAGGAGCCTGACCGGTACTCATCAGCATATGCTGGATCCAGAGGATCCCTGGCCCGGCGGGTATCGAGTGGCCGACACCTGGCCGAAAATTGAATAATTGATGCAAGGCTGTTATTGTCTAGATATCATTGAATCTGCACCACGAATCCCATAGTGAGTCTGTATTGAAAGATCAAGAAAATTGCCGGGAACAAGGCGATATTAAAGTTGCGACTTCCTGTTGACATCGCTCAATTCAAGGTATATTTTTTCATATGTTTTTTTATAATCTTAATAACCACCTGAAAGGGAGAAAAAAGATGAAGGCTCTGGTTTTATCAAAGAGGCGTTTAGTGAGAAGGCCTTGTTTTATTTGGGTCTTAGTGTTCATCAGCATGGTCTTTTCAACAGTCCGGCTGGAAGCCCAGGACAACAAGATCAAAAAAGCGAATTATGATTTGGCCGGGCGATTCGCGCCAGCAAAGATCGAAAAAATGATTTTTGACACCTCTGTCGAGCCTCACTGGCTGGAAAAGAGCGACCGGTTCTGGTACAGCTACAAAACGAGTGAGGGCCGGACATTTTACTTGGCGGATCCGCTCCGGAAGAGGAGGCGGCCGCTTTTCGATAACGTATCCATGGCGGCAAAGCTATCGGAGATCAGCCGGTTCCCCTATGATGCCGAACACCTTCCAATCGAAACGATTGAATTTGTCAAGGATGACCAGGCTATTCGATTCAAGGTCGATCCTCCTTATGAACCGGAATATCCCAGAGAGAAAGAGGCCGAAACAAAAGCCGAAGGAGAGGGGGGCGAGAAGAAATCTCTATTTTTTGAGTACGAATTGGCCACAGGAAAGCTCACTCTGCTGGAAGGCTATCAACCCCCTCCAGAAAAGCCGCTTTGGGCTTCAATCTCTCCCGACGGGAGATCGATTGTTTTTGCCAGGAATCACAATCTGTACATGATGGATGCCGAGAATTATCAAAAGGTCCTCAAAGATCCCGAAGTCGAGGACGTGGTTGAACTGCAGTTGACCACTGACGGAGAAGAGTATTATAGCTTTGTTGAAAGAGGATGGGGCGAGCAGCGTGAAAACAATGTCGAAAAAATCAAAAACAGGGATAAGCGCAAGGCGACCGGTGTTGTCTGGTCCAAAGATTCAAAAAAATTCGCTGTGATCAGGGATGATTCGAGGAAGGTCAACGATCTCTGGGTCATAGACTCCGTGGCCGAGCCCCGCCCTACCCTTGAAACGTATAAATACGCCATGCCAGGCGAGACTGCTGTCCCCCAATTCGAAATCTTGATATTTGACAGGGATACAAAATCCAGGATCAAGCTCAAAACCGAGCGATTCAAGGATCAACAGCTGGACATACTCAAGACCCGCATCCCCGCCCGTGCCCGTTATGAAGAGAGGGTTCAAACACCTTGGCTCTCGGACACATCGGACACAATCTATTTCGCCAGGATCAGCCGGGATATGAAAAAAATAGATGTCTGTGTCGCTGACACTGAGACCGGCGATGTCACAGTTCTCATTGAGGAACGATCGAATGCCTACATCGCTTATACCTTCTATGCTTATTGGCAATCCCCGTTTCTTCTGGAAAACGGACGGGAGCTCATCCATTGGTCGGTCCGGGACGGATGGAGCCATTACTATCTCTATGACGGAGAAGGCAAGCTTAAAAATCGCATTACCTCGGGGCCGTTCAATTGCCTGAACATCGAAGGCGTCGATACGAAGAATCGTGTTCTCTATTTTACGGCCTGTGGGCGTGAAAAGGACGAAGATCCCTACTACCAGCACCTCTACCGGATCAATCTGGATGGCACCGGCCTGAAGCTCCTGTCTCCGGAAAACGCCAATCATTCCATCGTCCTCAGCGATTCCAAGCTCTACTTCATCGATAATTACTCCCGTGTGGATACCACACCGCGGTCCGTAATGCGGGATAATCAGGGCAATATGCTTCTTGAACTGGAGACGGCAGACCTATCGGTGCTCCTGGCGGCAGGGTATGAATTCCCGGAAGCCTTCCAAGTCAAGGCCGATGATGGCATCACCGACCTCTATGGAGTCATGTGGAAACCTTTTGATTTTGATCCGGCTAAAAAATATCCGATCATCCTCTGGGTTTATCCAGGCCCGCAGACTGAAGAAGTCGCCAAGTCGTTCCCTTTTGTGAAATCCAACATGGCGGATGGATTCTATATCCTTTTTTCATACAAAAATGCAGGCCTCGCTCAGTTCGGTTTCATCGTCATAGAGGTGGGCAACCGGGGTGGGAGCCCGCAGCGTTCCAAGTGGTATCAAAATTATGGCTACGGCAACCTGAGGGACTACGGTCTGGCCGATAAGAAAGCCGCCGTCGAGCAGCTGGCTTCCCGGTTTCCTTTTGTTGACAGGGACAGGGTCGGCATCTTCGGCCATTCGGGAGGAGGTTTTATGTCCACTGCGGCCATGCTGGTTTACCCGGATTTCTTTAAGGTGGCCGTTTCGGTATCTGGAAACCACGACAACAATGTCTACAATTATATATGGAGTGAGGCGCATCACGGAGTAAAAGAAGTCGTCGGCGAGGACGGAAAAACCCGGTTTGAATACTCCATCGAGAAGAATTCGGCAATCGCTCAAAACCTAAAAGGCCATTTGCTCCTTGTCACCGGCGACATCGATGACAATGTCCATCCTGCAGGCACCCTGCGTGTCGCCCACGCCCTCATAAACGCCAACAAGCGTTTCGACCTTTTTATCTTGCCGGGAATCAGACACAGCTATCCCAGCATGTTCCCCTATCTATTCTGGCTTGCCGGTGATTATTTTTGCCAACACCTTATCGGTGACAGCGACGAAAGCGTGGATATCCTTCAGCTCAATCAGGAAATTGAACAGACTGGAGAGAAAAAACCGAAACAGAATCCATAAGTGAATCCTTTCCGCATCTCAATTCCAGAGCGGATCGCTGTTTCCCCAGGTGTATCACTTATTCCCCTATTAGTCTCACTGAGAGTTTATGTAGATCTGAATTGCTCAGGGCTAACACTTTATTTTTGACAACTCGGGAGTAGTACACCCTTTCTGTTTTAGTCAACTTTTCATCTTTGAGTTTTTTTCTAGGTCATGATGCACCACTAACAAAGCTTGTAATTCTTTTGCATCAGATTTTGCATCTTTAAAGGTTCTATAGAAATCCTTATTGGCGTGCAAGCCTTGCTTCATTACGATTTAGCTTAGTTTTTCCAGGATGCCTTATATCGTTTGATCACCATGAAACCGTCTTCATTCTCTTCCAGGCCGTAGACCCTGTCGCCTTTCCAAATCCTGATGTCCAGTTTCGTTTCAAACTGAGAGATGAAGCGGCCTTCAGCATCAAAGACATCTACGACATATGCTCCCTCTTCCTTTCCTTTTTCCCAGGTGCGGATTAAAAGCCTGTCCTTTTCGTCCAAGGTGAACGTCTGAAAAGGGGGAAATTCTTCCGGAAATTCAAAAAATTCGGTTGGGTCCAGGCCTCCCATCATGCCGCCTGGAAGACGCTCCAATATCATATCGATATCTTCCTGTGTCACCTTGACCGGCTTGAAATCCTTACGGATGCTGCGGATATGAGTTCCCTCCGGTTTGAAGACTTTGATTTCGTAGTCTCTGTTGCGGCCATAGAAGACATTTCCCGAGCTGTCAAAGAGATAGAGCGGAATCATATCCATTATATCGATCTTCACCCCGGATCCGGGAATCGGTATTTCAAATTCAACCTTGTCCATGGTAAACACGGGATTGAGGTCATTGTCATATTTCTTCGTCTCAGAGTACATTTTTTTGCCTTCTATCCCCAGTTGTCGTCCCAGGTAGTTGCCATCTGCATCGGTTATCAGGTTAACCAAGCTCATCTTATCCGCTGTGGATACGTTCTTGATGAATTCACCGTCCAGTGTGAAAAAGGCCAGACGTCTTCCCATGGGATCCTCGATCATCAGCTCGTTGTTTGGCGTCAGGACAAGCCCACCGGGTATCTGGAATTCGCCCGGCCCCTGTCCGGATTTGCCGATATTTCTCAGGAAATTTCCGTCTGCATCATAAACTTTCACTTTTTTGTCTTTAATATCGGATGCAATAACGTGCCCTTCATCAGTGACAACGAAAAATGCGACCTGAGAGAAGGCCGTTTCCGGATCATCCCCTTCACCGAACCGCATATCTTCTGTCAATGTGACCTTACTGGGCACACCTTTTTGGGGCTTGGGTTTGCGGCCATTGGAAATTGTTTTGATCCCGTTCTTGGTCTCTATCTTTTGGGCTATGCTTATCTCTGATATGAAAAGAACCATTAGCAAACTTAAGCCGACTCTGATAATTTTCCTCATAATATGCCTCCGTCTGAATTAATCTCAGCTCTCAATTTAGATTACTACTGTAATACGTGATTTTATTCAGCCAGTTATTGTGGTGAATAAAGACAATGCAGCCTGTTTTGTGTAGCCTCTGCTCTTCATCCGTTAGTTTAGCTCCATAACCCGTGGCTGTGTTAATCCTAAAAATTCAAATTCATTCCAGACTTCTGTGCTTTTTCTTCCTGAAATGCGGCGGACTAATGAGATATCAATAAAAATCCCAAAGACAGTCTAGGGTCTATGACCCGGGTTTGATAGAGTTCAAAATCTTTTGAACCTCTTCCTCATACTTTTTCAACATCTCAGGAGACCCGGTCACCAGGAATAAAAAGACATGGGTGCCTTCCGGATTGAAGAAGGCGGCTTGGACGTTCACCGGCGCGTCATTCTTGGCTTTTTCCTTGCCGGTTGCACGCATAAAAGTGAATGGAATTCCGTTGATGGTCTTTTTCTCCCAACTTGCCGATGACGGAGTAAAATCTGAAATACGATCAGCAATCAGTTCTCCGGAGTTCTGTTCAGCCGCATCGAGGTCGGCAACGGCATCCTGAACAAAAGCCTTGAGAGTGATGAGCAGCCGGCCTTCCTGGGTAAAATCCGGCGATGCCTGGAACGGAACCGCCCCAGAGCCCTGCACATCTCCTTTTCTCCACTCTCTCCAGCTGTTTGGAAACATGCTGGAGACGACATCCCAGTCATCAGGAATGCTGAGAGAAAAAATGGGATTCTCTTTCGGGAAGAGATACTCAACGTCTTCTGCGTATAAGGCACTTGCCATGGAAAACAGAATCAGAACGCTCATCACACATGTCAATTTTTTCATAACCGGTAAACCTCCTTATTATAAATCCCTCTTGACTGGGGACAATTGGATCAAGCCCAACATGGCACAGTCGAGTTTGGAATAAGCATTTAATAACATAATTTCTTGGGGGAAGATCTGGGAATAAACTTGACACTGCCCGCTTTGCCCTTAATCGTGTCTTTGTGATATACAACCTCCCCTCTCCTTATCGTTGTCACGGCTCTGCCAGTTATTTGCCATTCGCCAAAGATGGAAAAGTCGGATTTGGAAAATTTTGTTGTTTCTCCAAAAGTATAGGAATCATCAGGAGCCCACAACACCAAATCAGCATCTGAACCGACAGCGATCGATCCCTCCGGGCAATATCTGCAATCCGCTGGCATCTATAGTAACAATTCCTGGGGCTTCAGTAGGAAGATGGGGACCAATTTCGGTGATTTTTTCTTCTTTTATCAGAATATCGGCTTCATAACAGTTCTCTGCAGTAACTATCCGGCCATTTTTTATGAGTAGGCCTTTTGCTTCTTCAGCAGAAACCTGCATTAGAAAGATACATAGGGTCAACAGGATTCCTGCCCATAAACAATGTCTAGGATTGCCTTGCGACTCCCGGATGAATATATTGAGAAACTTTGTTCTTAAAAATTGCATAGCTCCAACTCTCCTCACAAATACGTTTTGATGGTTTGCCATTGAACCGCAATGATAATCCATCAGCCGGCTGCTTCAGTGCCGCTTGGTGAGTTTATTCTGATTTTTCTTTAATGATCCCTTCATAAACGCTATCGTATGCCTGAAATTCTTCGTTGCAGCCTCCGATCACGTAGATCCTGTCGTTGACGACTGCTGTCCCGGGAAATTGAATTTTTGCAGGTAGACTACTCACTATAAGTGGCTGGCATTTGCTGGCTGATGCAGTGCATCCCGCCGCCGCCGACATTGACAGCTTCCGGATTGATTTGAATGATGTCGCGGTTTGGAAAAACTTTTTCTATGATTTGCTTGAAGTCTTCATCCTTTTGGCGGAACTCTTCCGAACGACCTTCTTTCCCGTATGCAGGAATGAGCACCACACCGTTGGTGACGATAAAGTTCAGGTAACTTGTCGCAAGAATCATTGTTATCGATTCATCATCTGCTATCACTGTTCCATCTTCGAATTTCATGTTTTTTAGAAATTGAATGTGGTCGGAATCATCCAAAGTTTCGTAGATGGCTTTTGTGTAAGGAACGCGGATAATCTCAAAGGGCAACCCGTCTTGATCGGTGGCCGTCTTCAAAATAGTATAATTTCTTTCCATGCGCTCATAAGTGATTCTCGCAATGGGATCTGCATCCCGCTCTTCTGGAGTGACTTCAGCCAGCAGAATTGTATTCGGGCTCACAAAACGGGCATACTCATCGATGTGTCCCCCTGTGCCTCTGACAAAGATTTTCCCCGGGAGTACTCCTTTAAAGGTGAAATCATCCTCTGCCACACCTTCTTTCAACCAAATCACTTTCTTAACATTGAATATGCGTTTGTATTCCCTCTCTAATTTGGCTTTTGTCCAGTCAGGATTGCGCTGCATTTCCACCGTCTCTGTGGCCATCATGGTGCCTTTGCCGTTGAACTCTCGGTTTCCACCCTCAGTGATCATATGCGAACGAATAACCGGAAATTTTAAGGCTCTGGCAACGAGACGGTCGACTCGCTCTGCCTGCATCGTGTATTCGCTGGTTTGGCTATCATAGCCCCAGGAATTGAAACCAAAATCCGCGATTTTTATCTCACCTCTGCCGTTTTTTAAGAAAATCGGTCCCATGTCGCGTATCCAAATGTCTTCTCGGGGAATGAGACGAAAACGCACATGATCGTGGGGGATATTCTTGGCCGCAAAAATGTTTTGCACCTTTTCCATTTCAGCTTCATCCCGAACCATCAAATCGACCGACACATAAGGGGCCAGAGATTCGATGATCTTTAGAACCACATCTTCATTCGAGTAACCCGGCTCATATTGGTAGGTGGGCCATGCCAGCCAAATGGATTCATGTTCCTCGAATTCAGCAGGGTAGACAAACGTATCTTTGGTAATTATGGTTTGAGAGCATGAGAGACATCCAATCAACCCCAAAAAAACCACAAATACAACGCAAGTTTTTATTTTATTCATCTGAATCCCAATCTTTTCAAAATTGCTTCAAACCTTGGATCGTCGCGTATATCGGGAAAATATTTAGGAACATTGAGAAGAGGCAAGAGTATATCCCGTTCTTTATAGGCAATATCCAGCCATTCAAATGCATTGTCTTTTTCATCTTTATAATAATAGAGAAACGCTATACAAAAGGAGGAGATATACTGTTCATTTTTTTGGGCCAGCATTTGATTGAGAATCTGGTCTGCTTTTTCTGTTTCCCCCTTGAGATAATACAAGCCCCCAAGAATGCATTCAGCCCACCCCAATCCAGTTGTGAGCTCAATTGCCTTTTGGAATGCAGATATGGCTTCTTCGTATTTATTTTGAAATGTATAAGACGTTCCCATGTGGAAATAGGCAATTCCTAGGTTGGAGTCCAATTCGATCGCCTTCTGAAACTGCTCTTCCGATTCATCGAATTTTCCCTGGTAGCCGTGTATGGCGATGCCGAAGGCATAATTCAGGGGGAGTAAAGGGTCTAATTCCTGTGCTTTTATCACTTCTTCGATAGCTTCGGCATATCGTCCTGCGATCACCAAATACCATGAATACCAGGCATGAACCTCGCCGCTACCTGGATTCAGGGCTAAGGCTCTTTCCTGCCTTTCCTCTACTTCTTCCCAGTCCCATTCATAAAACAGGGCAATTCTCCCCAGAGCCACATGAATCTCTGCAATCGTGTTGTCTATGGCTAAGGCTTTCGTCAGATAGTCCTTGGCTTTGGAAAATGCTTCATCAGCGGGCAAGAGGCTTAGCGTTCCAAAACTGACATAGGCGGTACCGATCCCGCAGAGGGCTAACGCAAATTTTGGATCTTTGGCGATTGCTTCGTGAAAATACTCCAGTCCCCTCTGGACTTCATCTGCAGCGTATTTATTGATGAAGTAGTTACCCTTTAAATAAAGTTGATAGGCTTCCAGATCTTCCGTGTGTCGTTTGACTAACTTGTTCTTTTCTTTTTGCAGAAGCTTCACTTTCAGATTGTCCACGATCGCCAGTGAAATTTCGTCCTGGATGGCAAAGACATCATCGAGCTCTCGGTCATACTTTTCTGACCAAAGATGAGACCCATCAGTTGTATTGACGAGCTGGGCTGTGATACGTATGTGTTTACCGGATTTTCGAACACTCCCTTCCAGGATTGTGTCCACATCGATTTTTCTGCCGATTTCACGGATATCTTCATGCTTTCCCTTGAAGGCAAAAGCTGATGTTCGGGCAATGACCCTCAGGTCTTTGATATGTGTTAGTGAGTTGATGATTTCTTCGGCCATCCCATCGCAGAAATATTCCTGTTCCGGATCAGCACTCATGTTACTGAAAGGGAGTACGGCAATTGATTTTTTCTTTTCTCCTTTTATAGCAAGGGGAATTTTCTTATCATCAATCGTGCGTAAAGCAGACAAAAGCTCATCCGCAGATCGATATCTTAGTTCCTTATCTTTTTCCAAGCACATAAGTACCAATCGGCTCAAACGATTCGAAATTTGATCATTCAACCACTTCGGGTTTGGAGGAGCCTCTGATTTATGCTTCATGGCGATACTGAGAGATGTGTCTCCCTTGAAAGGCCGCTCTCCAGTTAGCATTTCAAATATAACGACACCCAGAGAGTATATATCGGAACGCGGATCGACTTCTTTTCCTTCCACTTGTTCGGGACTCATGTATTCAGGCGTCCCTATTATGGTGTCCGCCCCTGTAATCGCATCGCTCATTGCAGATCGCGCTATACCAAAGTCCATAATACGGGCGTTTCCAGCTTTGTCGATCATGATGTTGTCGGGTTTCAAATCACGGTGAATAATACCGATTCTGTGCGCATCAATGAGCCCTTCGCATATCTGTTTGGAAATTGAAATTGCAGTTTCACTCGGGATTGTCTTCATGCGTTGAATCAGACTCCTTAAATCCTCGCCCGTGACATACTCCATGGTGATGAAGTGGATTCCTTCAAACTCGCCCAGGTCAAACATCTGGCAAACATTCTTGTGTCTTATCTTCCTTGCAAGCTTTAGTTCGTTCCGGAATCTCGCGATGGATTTTTTATCGGATGACACCTCAGGCTTGATGAGCTTTAAAGCGACTTCTTCTTTCACCTTTGTGTCATCGACTCTATACACTTGACCCATCCCGCCCATGCCCAGCTCCTCGATGATTTCATACCTGTCAGCAAAAAGAGTGCCTCTAGTCAGCTTTTGGAAAGAAGTTTCAAGGGTTTTGGTGACATCTGGTTCCAACTGTGTTGGCATCAGTTGAGTTCCGCATTCCTTGCAGAATTTGGAATCGGAAGTGTTGTCGGCATGACACTTCGGACATTTGACAGGCATTTTTTTACCCCAGGGCGGCGAGGACAGAATATCAATTAATAAAAGGAGATGTCAAAAAATTAATTTACAGGACTCATGTACTTGTCAAGCCAAATCAGGACTTCCTTTCAATTTTGAGATAACGGCATAGATTTTTCCCCTCATCAATATGGCGTCAAATTCAGTGTCGGCCCCTTTTTGGGCACAGGGATCGACAAGAGTGATATCGGTGTTTTCTCCGAGGTATAGAATTGTATCGCCAACATAGATTTGCATTCTGCTATCAGGACCGATGGATACTCTCGCTCCACTCAGATCGTCTGGGAAAGCCCCTTCCTCGACATCGATTCCGTTGATTTTTACATCCCCCTTTCTCTCTAAAATAATCCCATTCATCAAGAAATCAGATCAATAAATCATTTCCCTTTACAGACCTGAGTCATATATTAATTTTTCTTTAATATAGAAGATTTTAGAGCATGTTCCCCGACTCTGTGCGACTAAATAGGTGAAGTGATTAGTTTTTAAATAATAGGGGAGTTCAAACATGAGGACCGCCTTAGATAGAAAGAAGAAGCGGTTTCTTCATTACCTTATAGGTATTCCCCTTGCCCTCATTTTGATTGTCGCCAATGTCGTCTTGATTTCCTGGCTTTTTCATATTTTGATAATGTCGTTCGCTAACAACATGGATCATATGTCTCTTTCCAAATGGGTTGATCACCTGTATGTTATGATCAAGGATTTTATTGATAGTATTTTGAGAGCCTACTCCCCTTGATTATCAAGGCGAAACAAAAATTCGAAAGCGAAAATCTTGTATTAGCCTGAATTATTCACAAGCTTAGCTGCGAGGCACAGACGGCGCAGCTGTACGAATGTACCGCAAGCCGTTTGTAACAAAGCAGATAAGCTTGCCCGAAGGGTAAAAAATGCTGATGAAGATTGAAAGGTTGTTCTTGAAAAGTTATATCAGCAATGTCAGGGATAAGTTCCTGACATTGCTGAAGTAAAAAAGACACCAGCATTTTTTTATGAATAGTCCAGGTTAGTCAATCCACACTCCTCCACTGGATGGATAGTGATCCGCTCCGAATCCGGGAAATCAGGGTTTTTTCAGCTCTATCTAAAAGATTTGTTTGTTTCCTCCCGGAGGCTTGACGAAGAGTTGCAGGGCGATATGAAAACGGGGACCCTGAAAGTATTCAAGCTGAAGGAAATGTGGTCCTTTTTTTAAATAGATCGAACCTCCTGCGGTTGCTGGCCCATGGATTCCGTCATTGTCGATGACCAGCTTGTTATCGATGAATAGACGGGCTCCGTCGTCGGAGATTATTTCGAAGGCGTAATTTCCTTCCTGCTGGACAAAAAACTGTCCGGTGTATTTGATGGCAAACCACTCGAATCGGTTGCTGACCCCCGGAAAGCCTGAATCAAAGGCCTGGGGAGGCACGTTGAAGTGTCTGGTGAATATGACTCCAGCCGGGGAGAGTCCTGAAAAATTCGGGAGCCTCTGGCTGTTTTCCGGAATAAAATAAATTTCTCCCTGAAAATCGCCTTCGCTATACTGGTTCCTGCCAAAAACGTTCTCCTGTGGCTGAACCTCATTCTCCGATTTTGTCTGATAGGCGGATGTTGCAGAGGCGTACTGCATATCAGGAATATCATATTTTGCAGCGACTTCGAGGAGCACACTGAACTTTTGATCGGGCCCGGCATCTACCGCAAAAACAACAGGAGCTTCATTACCAGCAAAAAGGCTTCCTCCCAGAGATCTTATCGTTTCCCATTTCCGGCCGTCCTTAAAAACGGTCAGCTTGAGGTGGACGTTATGAGCTGAATCAAAGGCTGTGTTTTTTACCCGGCATTGAATAAGGTATTTGTTCCTTTGGGTTTCGTCTTTGACAATATAGACGGAGGGAAGGAGAGCAGAAAAAGAGGCCCGCCATAAAGTGGCCACGTTTCGGATGGCATGGTCGATGCCCATGATGGGATTTTGATAAATCAAGTTTATGTTTTTTCGCGTGTATCGAGCCACTCTTGCAGCAAAATAGCCAGCCTGTTGTGCCTGAGCAGCGAAAGGTTTTGTTTTAAAGGTGAAATCCGGGTTTGCATTTTTCCATGCGGGATTGTATACGCTCTTAGAATCGGAAAAGCGCTGTCCGTTGTACGTGGGGTTTTGCAAATAAAGCGCATGGGCTTTGTCTTCCCATTGCGCATGGCTGGAATAGACGACTTGAGTTTTTTTTATGCCTCCTCCATTGGTGTACCAGGGATCATACCAATCGGCGAATCCGGCCGAATGTCCTTGGACATAGTTGACCGTGGCCTGCCAGAAGTTTTGTCTCAATCCCCAGCCGCTGGGAGGGAGGTTTCCCCCGCGGGTGCTGTCATACAGGTATGCAGGCCCTGTCGCCAAGTCATTGATGATCTGGATATTGCTTTGCATATAATACCTGGCATCATCCCGGGGCATACCGACCACATGGTAGGGGACACTCATATCGGCCAAAAAATGAGCAGCCCAAGCTGCGCCTTTCAGTTTGTTGCCCTGTGGATTACACAATTCTCTGAAAAAATGGGCCACATTGGCTGGCGCGTAGCCCTTATTGGTGAGGGGGTTATAATAATGTGCTGAGTAATCCGTGGCTCCCTCGGAATCGGGCCCGGGGCCAAAACCGGAAATTGTCCAATTTTGGACACCTATGCTTACACCTTCAAAAGATAGAATGTCCGCTATGGGGAGATATCGACGTCCCCACAAGGCCTGATCGCAAATGAGGAGGTTATACGCATGGGCAAGGATCGCCTGATGGGTCTCACAAATGGATGTGATCGCTCCCCAGGGGAACAATTCGATGACAGGAATACAAATTATGAGAATAAGAGTGCGAATGAACGTATGTTTCATCTAAATCCTCGGATAAATTGATGAAATATCAACCGCTTTATGCATTTTAATCACTATTTTATATTGCGTTAATAAACATATCGGCCCAACATCGAAAGAGAAAGGAGCTTAATTTGGGTATTTATTCAGAAAATTACGCATAAAAACTTGTTTGTTTATACTTTTTTTATGAGAAAGTCAATAGACGCGGGAAGATGCGGGAAGATTGGGAGATTTTGGAGCTCAGGCTCCTAAAAAAAATTCAGAAATTAAAGAAGCATGCCCGTATCAAACGGCTGCAATGCCATCTCAAAGAAATCAAAATCTTCAAAATTTAAAGAATCAGCCTATTTCTGCTTCTGCTTTTCCGGTGCGACTGAAAGAATCTTTTTCATGAGTTCCTGATCTTTAGGGAATTGACCGACCTCGGGAAGTCTGGTCAAGAGGATTGCCCAATTGGTATCCATGGCAAAAACCTTTTTGAACAAAGGGAGGCTTTTTGCCACATTCCCTGTGGCGGCGAGTGTGACGGCTGGCCAGAATATCATTTCTGCGTTGTCGGGATGCATTTCCATGGCTTTGGTGTAAGCCTTCATGGCTTCCTCGACTTTGTTCTCTGTCAGATATTCGTCTCCCATATTCATGTGGTTGTAGGCTTTATTCAGATTAAGGAGCCGCCTCAATTCTTTAACAGGGGCTGGGTGGTCTTCGATCCGCAAATCATAGAGTCTGTCTTCCCACCAGACTCCGGAGCTTTTCCCTTTGACAACAATGAGGGCCGCCGATTGCTTGCCTCTGATGTCTCCGCCCTCAGCCTGGGCGGCTTCCAGTGCGGCCAGAAGCTTATCAGCCAATTCTCCCTGGGTGTTTCGAAAAGCGTTGGCCATGGCCTCCCAGACTGTGTTTTTGAGCATCATATTGGCCTGACAGCTGAATCCATCTCCCACGTAGTGGCCGGCCTCGGAGATACAGTTTTTCCCCGTATGGGCAGCCACTCTTCCTTTGGCATCCACCATGGCCACCTGCCGGACATCTTCATTCTTATCTGCTTTGATCAGGGCTGCCAGCGCCTCCTCAGAGCTCTTCCCGGCTCTCATCAGCTCCAATCCCAAAGGTCCATAGGATGCTTCGACAAAGGATTGTGTGGCAATGGCGCCGACACCAGATTCGGCCCACGACACAATAGATCCCACAGAAAACCAATGGGATTGAACCGCCACCCCCAGCTGACCTGTTTTGGCATCGAAAGCCACGATGGAATAGGTGTGCGCAGGCCGTATTGGCTTTTCACCCATGCAGACGGGTACGATTAAAATTGCCAGCACTAATCCAATCAGAATTTTTTTCATGCCATTCCCTCCTTTAAGACGTAACTAAGTTACATATCTGAAATCCAAGGCTTTTTATTGCCGAAATGGAATTAGATATCTTCTTTTTTACTAAAGCTTTGTTCCGTCTCAGCTGCCGAATGCCTCTTTACCACCATGACTTCTTGACGCTTTGCTCCCTTCAAATCTCGAATGGCGTACAGCACTATCGTCGACGAAACGCCCCGTCGGCGCAGGTCTTTGATGTAAGGAAGGATGCGGTCAGGTGCTGACCTCAGGTTATCCTTCAAGGCCCATCCCACGCCTTTCTGGACAATGTCCTCTTCATCCCAGATCAGTTTCTCACAGAGCTGGATGACGTTTTCTGTGAATTCTCCGGATTTGGCAGCTTCCCGGGTAAAGGTCACCACAGCCGCTCTCCGCTTCCACCGGACCGGCGATCGGGTCCATTTATCCAGCAGATCAAGCGTTTCTTTACGGTACCGCCATAACAGAGGCAGCATCACGCCCAAAGAGAAGTGATCGACGTGGGACCAGCTCCGGAAGTGATCGGGCAGGCTGTCCAGGTAAGCGAAGTGCTCTGGTGCGAGGTTCTCGACACTGAAGGTTATAATGTACAATCCCACATGTCCGAGTTCACCGATGTGTTCCTGAAGAAACTTCTCGGCCAGATCCATTCGTTCTTGGAGTGACAACTTGAGAAATCGTGGGCGGAATTCCTTCAGAAT